>JAAUXT010128530.1_pt1 | contig 18443 bp, 27 predicted proteins | sample 7278171 | NCBI WGS metagenome assembly JAAUXT01 (sample SAMN14350112, study PRJNA611818) | marine sediment metagenome | isolation source: surface marine sediment (1.8m) | place: French Polynesia: Moorea | collected 2018-08 | reverse complement strand
TATGCAATGTGTAAAGCACCCCTAAGGGTGTCTGCACCCACTGTGATTCCAGTCTGTGATCACTGGAACAGGGGTAAAATGGAGGTTTTGTCCGCCCAAGACGGACGGACACGGATACAGGGGCAAACCAATATCAGACCGCTACCGCGGCTGATAAACAATCAGTGAAGTTTGCTGAAGAACGCAGTGGGCAGAGAACCCACCGCAAATATGATTGAATCAGGACTGTGACATAAATCAGAGAATGGCAAACGCACAACAAGCAACTTCCTGCTGGACTTGAGCGCACCTGGTTTGGAGACAAAAGCGAGGAACTCCTGCAGCTCTGCAAGTCGCTGCAGCCTCTGCAGGGTGTGGGCCCTGCTGGTCGCCTGCAGCGCGTCCATGCTGCTCCAGTCCTGAAGAAACGTCTCGACGCCGCACGACGCGTAGTGCCGCGCGCGGTCGAAGTCGTCGTTGTAGACGAAGAGAAGCGCCAGCTCCTCGCTGAAGTTCCTCTGCGCAACAATCAAACTTGTTTCCATGGAAACATTTTTGCATCAAAAGAGGCACTACAAAACAACGCGTTGTGCCTGGGCCTGACACGGACAAGGATGTTTCAAGGTCACGCTACCTTTGAACTCGGCTTCGTAAACGTGTGAAAACAGCACAGACTACGCATGCGCAGCTCACCTCGAGCACGGCCTTGCGCTCGGCGACGCCGCTCTGCAGTGCGCTGTCCACGAAGGCGAACACGTCCTGTTTGCCGTTGCTGTCGCCCAGCAGCAGCTGCTTCAACTTGGCGCGCATCATAAACGGCAGGTAGTTCTCCTACAATGGATCCGCAAAGGGCTGCATGTCGTCCCGATTCTCACAACACACAGCTGACGTCATTGCGCTGAACTTTCACAGTCAAGGCTTGTTCAGCAAAACATGGACATCTCAATTACTGCCTCTCTATTGTACCATCATACTTCAGTTCCAACACCACACTCGAAGTGCGCGTACAGTCCTCGTGACGGTCATACAAAGTAACTCGCGGTTCTGGCTCCTCTGTACCTGATAGTAAGCGTCGCCCCACATTTTGGCGAGGTTGGGAGGGGTCGCGTCGTCGATGTTGACGGTGCTGTAGTTCTCCACGTGGTCCCACTGGAGCAGCTCGGAGCATGCGCGCAGCCGACTCGCGTCCCACAGATCGACCTCGGGCGTGATCGGCCCGTCTGACGCGCCCCAATCGTCCCGCTCCAGTCCCTGGCAATCACACCGTGAAGGGTCCCGAACCAAACAAACTGGAGAAAGGACGTGCTGTGTGCGGATTCAAGAAATCAGGCACATCTGGCTGCTTCACGCCAGATAACAATGACAGTACAAGTTTTGAATACATCAACAAATGGTTCGAAGTTCCCGCGCAAAAACAAGCCGTCTTCCGCTCGATATGCCTCTGTGGTGGTGGTGGTCATCGTCGTGTGTGTGTGTGTGCGTGTGTGTGTGTGTGTGTTGTGTGTGTATGTGTGTCACCTGGGTGTAGAGGTTCCTGGCGGTGAGGAAGTCGGCGCGCATCTCGGCCTCCATCGCCTGCATCGTGAGGCTCTGTGTCCCGATGTGGCTGCTGAAGATGCCGCGCAACACGTCGTAGTCGCCCAGCTCCTTATACAGCCTGAATGCACAAAGATGCCGCGAGTTCAACGTGCACGTTTCGTTACCCGAAGTTGGATGTGCTCATCACACAAGCCGGCACACACACACACACACACACACAGAGAAACAAACAGCATCAGACAAACAGACAGACAGACAGACAGACAGACACACACACCCCATCTGCAACTATTATTTGCACCCACTTGGCGAGTTCGATCCACACTCTGGTGTCGGGCGGCACCTCCGTCCTCCTCCCTCCTGCCCCTCTCGCTCTCTTCGTCGGTCTTTCCTCTTCGTCGCCCTTGAAAATCAACGTCTCCTCCAAGTACGCAATTCCTGAAATCACACAGTGAAGAATTTGTGACCGCATTGTCGCCAACTCTGACTTCGCAAATTTTTTGGCAACACCACACTACAAATGCACTCCAAAAGGAAGAGTGGCGACGCCTGAGCAGGTGCACTGGTCAGTGCGTTCGGAATTCAACATTCACAGTGCTAAAATAAAACACAAAAATTTCCTCCCAATCACAGGTCTCACCGAGCGGGGGCTGCATGCTCGTCCTGCACGCCGTGAACACCTCGCCGGCGTCGAGGCTGATGATGCGCGGGAACGCCTGCGCGATGTCGAGCACGCACGCGACGAGCGCCGGGCAGAACTCGTGCGAGTCGCGCAGCACCTTGTTGAGGCCGCGCGCGATCTTCTCGATCGTCTCGCGCGCCTCGCGCTCCGTCTTGACGCGCTCGATCTCCCCGAAGATCGCCTTGAAGACGGAGCCGAACAGGATCCGTCCCACCGTCGCGTCTTTCTGCACAACAGCAGAGCGACGTGGCTGACGAAGCCGAAGAATCTCGCAACAAGCAACACTAATCGATCAACGGGCAGCTGATGTGATTTTGACTTCTTTCAGCGCCCTCACTCCAAGGCACACACTGGCACATGCCAGTAACTCCTCTGGACTGCGACCTGTTCAAAAAATGAAGTTTCAGGCGCACCCATGCAGGTGGACGAGGTGTCAAGAGGTTTTACAACGCACAGATATAAACGGTCTCGGGGCACCGACCTGCGCCAGCGCCTGCAGCGGAGCGATGACGGCGGAGTATTTGATCTGGATGTCGGGCAGGTCCCCGATGCGGTACTTCCGGTACAGAGTCACCTGGTTCTCCCGCCGCTGCTTCTGCTCTTTCAACACTTGCTGAAAACACAATGGCATTGTTCAAATCGCAACACGTATTCAGAGAAAAACGACAAATTGCGTCACGATTTGGAAGAACATTTTTCACCTCTTTCCACTTCTCGCGCTTCAGTGTCTGCTTGATGTGGAAGGTCCTGCTCTGATCCGAGTCTCTGATGAAGCGTCTCTTGAGGCGGAGGATCTCGCCGCCCTGACTCGCGCCCTGACTCTGACTCGAACCGTCCACGGCGTCCGTCTTCGGACGCGCCAACCTGCCTTTGCCGAAGTTTCCCCCTGCGGCTGCAGCTGAGAAATCCACATGAAACCAAAACCGTCACAAAGTTTAGTTAGGCGTGAAACAACACAGTCTTCGGTTGGGCCCCACGAAAATCAACGCGTTCTGAGTGTTGCGACAGCACGGCCTGGGAAACCAAGAAGTTTCAAGAAGAATGGCGAATCAGACGATCGAAACTGCACCTTTTTTGGGCGGAGGTTTCCCGATAGTGAAGAGAAGCGCGCTCTCCGAGAGCGTGGAGGGCGGCAGGGTCAGGTTCAGGTCCGGAGCGTACGTGTCCAGGCTGCTCTGAGTCAGCCAGTTGAAGGGCACTTTACTTCCACCTGCAGCACAAGACGAAGGGAAATTTTAGCCACACTTCAAAACCCCCGACTCTTCAGCCAGAAAATAAAACCCGATCAGGTTTTTCGGAAAAAAGCTGTAAACTCGAGAATGAGACTGACACGTGACGCGAGTGAGTGACCTTGTTGCGTAGGCGTGAACTGGACGCCCTCTTGCGTCGCCCGGACGAACTGCGTGTCCATCATGGACACGTCGGCGTCTTGTGACCCGACCGCCGTACGCTGCGACGCCGCCTGCGAGTCGACGAACAGCGGCGTCATAGCTGCGTGGCGCTGTCTCCATGACGACAACACACGATAATCCTGAAAGTAAAGTGGAAAACACTCCCATTTCTTCCAGACGTTCCAAGAAAGCATTTCGTCAAAGCGCAGACGTCACGCACACACACATTCCACAGACTGCAGGGTTGTCTGCAGACGCACCTCAAATTTGCACTCGGACAGCGGGTGCTCGAAGATCTCCCTGTTAAAGTCGGGGCTCTTGGACGTCATCTCGAGCAGCAGGTTGGTGGCGTAGCTGAGGTAGCGAGTCTCAGTGTTCGGACTGTACATGGCCTCGAGCATGGCGACCAGTCGGTCGATGGTGTCGAGTGGGAGCCGAGTCTCGTGGCTCCAGAAGTTCTGCACCGTCAGCTGGTTGCCCGGGTCCGAGTCGGACAGACCCTGCAGCAGGCTGTCCTTCGTCAGCCTGAGGATCTCATTCGCTTCCGGTTCCTCGTTCTCCCTGTGACGAGTGCAGAACGCGCCGTGAAACAACCAGTGAGAAGGTCAGGGACGTTCTTCAGAGGACAAACGGCTGAATTACTACAGCTCTGTGGAGCGTTCTTGTTCTCCTACTGATTGGTATGGTACCGGATATGGCAACAACTGGGAAACAATCTTCGAAAACAGAAATCGTACCTCTGCCAATCTGATATAACGTACGAGACAGGACAGCAGACAGTCTCTCTTTTTACGACCAATGCAGAGCAAAATCACCTGTAGTTGTCGAAGACCCACATGAAGATGTCGTACATCGTGGCCCTGCATCCCGCACTGTCGTGGCCCGTCAGCGTCGCCACCGCCGGCAGCAGGAAGAGCAGCTCCGGGGCCGCGAGGTGGCGCAGCAGGCCGTGCACCACCTTCAGCGCCGCCTGCTGTGTTGGCGGGTCCCTGTGCACGCCAAAACAACGCGCTGTTTCACACTGGACGCGTCGTACGCTTCGATCATGTTCAGGTCGGTGACCCGCGACAGGGCAAAGCGCTCCACACATCCAGAAAAGGAACATCCTTCGGACACATGGCAAGTCATCATGGGGGGCAAAAGTCCAGATCTTCAAGATGTGTCTTGCCCAAACTACACAACGCCGCTCCGCGTACATATCAGCCCCCACCACACACACACACACACACACACACACACACACACACACACACACACACACACACCTCCAGGCAATGTCCATTGCTTGGCAATCCGTGAGCCTTTTGCTCTCGACACGACGATGAAATCTGGGGACTGAACAAAAGCAGTGTCGTTTCACCTGTCTTTGATGGTGTCGATGATATTCTTGTTCTTGAGCTGCAGGAAAAGGTCTTCGATGGAGTCGACGCGGCTGTGCAGGATCTCGAAGCACTGTGTCTTGCTTATGCCGTGCAGCTTGGGCAGCAGGAACAGAACCTTCGAGGCGAACCTGCCGCAAAACAACACAATGTTCAGACGAGTTGGATGCCGACAGTGGCAATGAAAACGTCGACTGTAAACTCTGCAGGACAACGTCTGTGTGCGGTTCTCCATTCTGAAAAAACGGTGAAGCTGCAAAGCAGCTTCCAGAATCTGGCCTTACTTGTCGATGATTTGCGGATAATGCAGCGCCATCTTGTGGAGACACGTGATGAAGGCGTCGGGTCGCGCCACCTGGCGCCCGGCCAGCATCTTGACGATGTTCTCGACGTACTTCGCCCTCCACTCGCGATCCGTCTGGGAAGTCTCCTTCTCCGACATGTACTTAAGGGTCATTCCCACCACCTCGGCCGCCGCCGAGTAGATCGGAATCGACTTGTGGTCCATGATGACGGCAACTTTCTTGAAGAACCTGGCAAAAGAGAACATTTGAGACCGGGTTTACACTGGATGCACAATAAATTTAGAGTTGTGTGACAGGCCCATCCGGCCAACTCACTCCTCTTTCCTGACGCCACAGCCCGGTACGTAGGGCGGCAGTTTGTTGGCCACGACGACTCCGAGCAGCTGCAGCCCCGTCCCGTTCTCCGCGCCCTTCGGGTCCTGAGCCGCGACCCGGTCGTAAATCACTCTGCAGACGAAGAGCGGTGGAGATTTTTGAAGGCATGTGCGCGTGCCCAAGTCAGGATTGCCTGGTTCCAAACAGGCTTTCAAACAAGAAACAGGTAACACCAACTCACGCATAAGTCTGTACATACGAAGGACGCTTTGGCGAAGAACGGACAGATTCTCGTATGACGCGGCAGTGAAACTTCGCTCATGAGAGGAGACAACAAAAGAAAACATTTTCAGACTCACTTCGTGGGCACTTCGATCCTGTCTCTCCAGACCTCGACGAGCGTCTTGATGACCTGCAGGTTGTTTCTAAGAATGCCTCTGTTGACATGGTGACAGTTCTCCATGAGGAACTCGAGCAGTCTGCTCACCATGGCTCGGTCCACACCGGAATCCTGCAGGAAACCCACAGTTCACGTCACGCTTTTCAAAACCTGCATCATCGGCGCTCTTGACACAAAACAATTCGTTTGGTTGTCCGTTGTGCGACGAATTTCCTCGCCAAAGATCAGAAGGCTTTGGAACTGTAACTCTTGCAATGTTTGGTGCACTGAGAATAGCTGGTGACACAACGATTATCATCTCGGGTGTCGCGACGGTGGTTCTCACTCGAGGGTGGGGATTGGGGGTCTCACCTCGGGTATGGCGACGGTATGCCACGACAGGAGCGTGACGACCAGATCGACGACGAAGTAGTGGAGTCCTGGGCTGCCCGTGCCGCCGGAGCTGCCGGCGCCGCCACCCACGATCAGCTGCACGAGCGGCGCGATCCAGAAGCGCGCCCAGGGGCGGAACACCTGCGAACCACGTGTGTGTGTGTGTGTGTGTGTGTGTGTGTGTGTGTGTGGTCTGCCTGCCTGTCTGTCGGTCTGCTTCCGTGTCTGCAAGTGTGTGTGCATGATTGTAACTTGTCACTTTTTGTGCGCAGTAAATTCCCCATGGGCCACACCTGCAAGAGTGCGCGCACGAGTACGCAAATACAACAAAAACTTGTTGTGTATATTTGAACAACGTACTTCTTCCACGTTGACAATCAACTTGGCGATGAAAAGTTTGACGTTCAGTTCGGTCCTGCTGCTCCTCATCTTGGCGAGGACGGATCTCATCCAGTCCTGCATGTCCTTCTCCTCCACCGCCGCGCCCTGAACACAAACCGCGACAAACCCCTGAGACGTTGGCGTTTGTCACAAATATCCACACCAAATCTGCAGCAAGAATGCTCACGCTTCCCGGTTGCGTTCTTCTCGTAATTCGACAGACTCGCCCACAAACAGCACACGCTTACCCACGTGCCTCTCGTGCACAGGTGTCCATCACACGCATGTACATACACACGCACGCACACTTTCGCGCACACGCAATCACTCACACACACACACACACACACACACACACACACACACACACACACACCATACACACAGAGGCAAGCACCACGCACACACGAGGCACACACACACACGCGCGCGCACCTTCTCTGGCGGTGGTTTGGCGATTCCGTTGCGCGCCATGTGCTGCAGCAGCGCCGTGAGCGACGCCATGCACTCGTGCGCGTTCAGCGCGTCCATCTCCAGCTCGACGAAGTCCGAGCTGATCCGAACCTCAACGTCCTGACGAACACAGCGCACGAGAAAACAATCTCCGGTAAGAAAACGCGCGAAAAATGAAAAATGTTGAGTAACTGTAGTTCTGAACACGCCAGTACCAACGCTTGGCGTGAATGCATTCTCAGTGTACTTGGGTGGGTGGGCGCTACTTCACCCGACTCCACCTCAGGTGTATTTGCACACACACACACACACACACACACACACACACACACACACACACACACACACGCACGCACAAGCCGCGCGCTTTGGAAAACATTGCAACACGACAACACGCCACATCACGAACATCGGAACTTGACCAACTCCACACGCTTGGTGAAACAATAAACAATGAAGCCAAAGCAACAATAATGATTCGTCCGAACAAATTTCGTGGCCGACACAAGATTTCCCTTTCGTTTTGTCTGCATCAGACCCACCTGGTCGTCACCAAACGTTGGGGTGCTCTTTCGCGACATCCTGGACCTTCTGGCACCTTCGTAGCTGCTGGAAGTTGAAGATGCTATTGCCTATAAAGAGACAAACAACTTCAAGTTCACTGGGGAATCCCAATATACGTCTTCACCACTGGACAGTGACAAACTGGGCTCACAAAAAACAGGAAAACAATTTATCTTGGCAAAATGGGCTCACGAAAACCAGGAAACAATTTCTTGCCATGACAACTGGGCTTACGAAAACCAGGAAACAATTTCTTGTCGTCTGACATAAATGTCTACGACTAGAAACAAGACTTCACCATTCAGCATTTTCAAGGCTTCTTGATAAGTTCAAAACACATGTGCTCCGTGCAGCGATCATTGAGTTCAGCGCATCACACACTGGGGGACGTTCTCACAGTGGGAGCGCCCTCACCACCCCAGCCCCTTGGCCCTGAGAACGCGGCCTCCACGGCCTCTGTGCGCTACGTACAGACGCGGAGGCGGTGAAGTCGTATTGAGAGACGTCGGCGCTGAGGCTCGAGTCGGCGAGGTACTGCGACGCCAGGTAGTGCAGCGAGCGGCTGCGCGCGCGTCCCGCCGCGTCGTCAGCGGCGTCGTCCTCCGCGTCGCTCTCCGCGTTGCGCACCTGCGCGAGTCACGTGGACACGTCACGTGGGCACGTGCTTCCGGTCACAACCGATACACATTTATACGATTCGTTTCAAGCTGTTTTGAAATCCACCTCGTTTCTAATGGCGACAAATTTCCGTCGTCTGGCCATCAAGTTCTCCATCTCCACAGCAAACTCGTACTTCTTATCCTTGTCCACGATGTTGTCCCAGAGAAACTGACCCTGCAAAAGAAGACAATGTGAAACGCTTAACACAAGGCAAACGACAACTGTCCTGTAAAACAAGACTGGTGCCCCTCTCTGACCAGCGGCTGCAGTTGGGATTTTTCTACCTTGTCAGGATCATCTTTGAAGAGGAAGGCGCTGTAGAATTTCTCCTCCGTCTGTGTGCAGGAGATGATGGCGATGAGCGCGTTGTACGCGGCGCAGTGATAGGGTCTGCGCAGGCGCAGAGCCGTCGTCTCACCGCGCATGTCTTCCTTCTTTATCCGGTGCGCCTCCCTGCCAAGAATAAACATTCAGCTACCTTGACAACTCACGTTTGTTCAGCCACGGGTAAATTCTGACGGCTTCTGATTCATACTCACGTCGTGACGGTTTTGGTGAGCTCTTTGCCGTCGACTGGCTTGCCACCGCAGTAGACGCTGTTGATGCGCGAGTCAAGGCCCTTGAGCTCCGATTGGTGGAGCCGCGAGTACATGAGCTCAACGAGCTGTAGGCAGCACATCTTCGACACGATCTGGGTCTCCAACGCGGCTTCCGGGCCCTGTAACCAGAGGCGCGCAGCACCCGGTGAGTCAACGAACAATGTGACGACTGCTCGATGTTTTCTTTGCATGAACTGAATGCATCGCGTGCAAGTCGTCTGCATCACAGGGTTACCATTCATTCTCCCCAGTCTTCCTGTCAGTTGATTCACAGATTTTCCAAAGAAGCTGATCAAAGCTGGACTGAGACGACTAAGCACAACTCTATTATCTGTCCCAACTCCCTAAATGACTGTTCGATTGGGCATGCCATTGCGCTCCAAACGCCCCGCATTTCGTTTTGATCCAATATGAAACCGTGCGCTCCGAATCCAAGTTGCGACAAATGGAACAAACCAAACGACAGAAGTGGAGGCGGGACTCACGCGGACGGGTTTCGCCTCGATGACCGTCATAATTTCCCGGATGTGGTCGAGGAAGAACTCGGTCAGTGCCGACGTGTGCACGACGCGCAGCACGCTCAGACCGACGCGCTCCAGCGTCGCACGACGAATGTCGTTCCCATAGCAACCGCCTTCCGTCATGAAGATTGAGAAGGGGACGTCCGCAGCCAGTTTCTGGCGGTCCCGCGGAAGCCTGCAAAACAGCTAATATTGGGCCCTTGTCTGTACGACTCAGCTCTACAGGATAACGTTTTCCTTCTCGACGGCCGCAGCAGCGTGTCTCTGTCGACTACATCAATGTTTCGCATCACATCTGCTGTTCGTTCCACTGACCGTTTGACGAAGGTGGCGATGGAGTTCTGCATCTCGTCCTCGTAGACGTGCTGCGCCTCGCCACACATGATGGAGATGAGCAGCTCGAGGAGCAGCAGACTCCCGCTCACCTCCAGCGCCGTCAGAATCTGAGAACAAATTGCACTGCACTCGCAGAAACACACCTCCAACACACACACTTCCTACACAGACACATAACCACGCAAAATCCCGTCCTCAACAAGGCACCAACAGCACACACGTGTGCGCGCACGCGCACGAGAGATTTTTGTTCGAAGCAGCTTCCCACGACTGGTTTTTTTCTCGGTATAGATGGAACAATTATTTCGCTTGTTCATCACTATGCCATGAAGAGCCAAAGGACATGCACACAAGTCCAAGACGCGCCCTTTCTCACCTAAACTTCCTGGTACTATTGAAACAGTGATAAATTTGACTCCGTTCTTTTGCACTCAATTTGGGGAAGGGGTTCGTGTTGTTGTACACGGGTGAATACGGTGCATCTCTAATCCGACTGCAAAACGCTGCTCGGGTGCGCACCTTCTGTAGCGCGGTGATGTACTCGTTGTACTTGGGCGTGCCCGCCTCGAACTCCGTGCTCTTCATCGGGAAGTTGTCCGTCACCAGCCGGTTCAAACTGTCTCTGTCGAGAGAAAACTCGGCTCACCTTCCGACAAGAAAAGTTCAAATACCGGTAGAAGCACAGAACAAAACGCACAGAAGAAAACACGTCAAATTCTGAAGTCAGGAGAATAGAAACAGACTTACTTCAGTTCCGAACTCTCATGCTCCGGTAAGTTCGAGAAGAACATGAGCAGGTCCAACACTTTGCTCTGTGAGGAAGGAAATTCTCTGTCACACAACCACGCATTTCGTAATCGATAGATCTTTGTTTCTGTTTACACACTTGTCACCGCTGTTTCAACTGAGACAGAGTCTACCTTGAAGACGAGTGAGGTGGTTTTGTCGGTCAGCAGGAATCGGTACATGCTGAACACGTTATTGAAGGCGGCTTGTTTCACATCTTCGATGAACTGCAAAAACACACAACACAGACAGTGAGGCCAAAAACTTCAGTTCGGAACAGTCTTCTGAGCCGAGAGAAACCTTTTCAGCTTTTCCTCCACACGAAACCATTTGGACAACGACCACAGGCGTCAAGGTCACATTCTCACATGTTGGTCGATGAGAATCGCCTTCGTGACCACAGCCAGCGCCAAGGACTTGGTCTCCTCGTTGTCTTCTTGCCACCACGATTTCAAAGAATTCAAGTTCCCCAAGATGACGTCAACAACTTGTCTTCCGCTCCTGAAACGCCAAAAATATTTCTGACGATTCACCTTCCGAGAAGAGGAATCACAGAACGAAAGAGAAACAAGTTTAGCAAAGATAAAATGTTCCAAAATACGACTCACTTTTTCCGAAATTCTCTGTCGCGGCCGATGTGATCCATGACGCCGACGAGGAGGTTTCCGACGACGCCGCTTGCGTCGGCGGCGGCGCCAGTGGCGTGCTTCACGAGCAGGGGGACGGCGTCGCGCGTGTGCTGCGCGAGGAAGGCGTTGAGGACGCTGCGGAACGCCGCGTAGAAGAGCGCGCCGTGCGGCGACGTCGTGGGCGTCGTACGGCTCGCCACCGGACTCTTGTTGAGCAGGTACTCCAGCATCACGGGCGCCTGACGAAGATCCAACGACACGGGTTATCAGCGGACTGTCATCTATTTCCAGGGGTCAACGACTCCACTCTTGCTGTCAAAAGCAGACCAATTCCACCAGAAAGGACAGAATCGTCTGTTTATCGAACACAATCTCCGGTCGTTCTGTTACCTTGATACCGATCGTGATGGCCAACTGCAGCAGTTTCTTTGCCAGATTCCTTGAGGTCGGAGAGAGGGTGACGGAATACAGCACATGGTCTTCTTTCTCCGTGATGCTCTGTGTACAAACCAACCACATGACAAACAGACACCGCCTTTCTTGGTTGCGCGTGGGCAAAAGTGTAGAATTGTGACCAAACTGCTTCTGGACTCAAGTTTCAGTTTCGCGCCTGGCTGGCAGTTCTCTGAGCCAGTGTGCACAGCTTCACACAGGCAGCTACGGACAAGGAAACTTTTTGACGAAGTGTGAACCAGAGGTCAGATGGTCTCAGGTGGTCAGGTGGTCTCCCCCACCTGGAATACGGTGTCGAGGATGTGCTGACTGAGCGCCTGCGCCGCGGTTCTGCTCCCGAGCGCCGACGACAGGAGCCCCGCGTGGTGCAGCTGTTCGTAGCCAATCACGAGGTGCTGCAGAGCCACGTGATCCGTCGAGGACTCCTCGCCCAGGCACGTCGCCAACTTCCCGCTCAGATCCCCCGATCTAGGGCACAAACAGCGATATCGTGACAACGCTCAGCGTTGCGGACACTGAAGGTCATTCAACGTCCGTCTTTTGAACACACCTTTGGCCATTACAAGACAAGCAGAACCAACTCTGACAAAACGAATCTGATCCTCACGTTCCGCGCGCGATGCTGTCCTCCAGGCGTCGGATGAAGGAGTCGGTGAGTTTGGCGGGAAGACACTTGCTGACGACGGTGAGTATCTGCAGCATGTGCTGCGGGAGGTTGAGCATCACGTCCACGTCGCCCATGTTGAAGCCGACGCGTGTCGGCGTCAGCGTCACGCTGATGATGACGTCCCACAGCGCCTCCGACCACACGCTGCTCGGAATCACCTGAAATCACACAAACACGCGCGTCTCCACAGGAATCTTAGTGTTGGTGATGAGACAGTCAGTCGTGGTTTCAGCTGGCCACACGAAAACTAAGAAATCCTCTTCAATGTTTGAACCACGACACATGGCCCCCATGCTCTAATTCTCTGCTCGATCTCTTCTTGTGAATGACAACAGACTCTGGGGAATGTGGTATGTTTGGGAGATTCGCAATTCGCTTCTTTCTCAGGACTGGAAGCGACACAAACCCCTGTAAATATACAGACCTTGAGGCTTCCCTCCTTGTTCGGTCCGCCCAGCATCGTGCACAGCATGTCGAGGATTCGGACGACCACCGTGCACTTTGCCCTAAAGAAACAACACCACCTGGAGGTTTTTTGTCGCGCGAAACCTTGTCAAGTGATGAAGTTGGGTGTGGGATGATGGGTGCAGGAGTGTAAGAGAAGGAGGTGACAAAATCAAATTGCGCTGGTGCCGTACACCATTTGCGATTTTGGAAAATATGGCAGAAGAGCGCAATCGCACACACAAACATCAAGTGTGACTTGTTGAAATGAGCCAAACCACCATCTTTCAGTGTGATCTTGGCGCCACGCATGCATGTGCTCGTTCGTGTCACTCACCACTGCCGGTTTTCAGACATTTCACCTGGGCACGTACTTGTTGTACTCCTCGACCTCTCGCGGGGTGAAGACGGTTCGCTCGAGCTTCACAGCGAACAGCTTCACCGCGGCCTCCATGTCCTCGAGCACGAGCTGCGTCACGAAGTGGTTCATCGCTCTGAACACCGCCGTGCCCTTCTTGTCCGCTGCAACGCGATACTAGAACCATGAAGAGTACTCCACTGCAGCAACCTTCGTGCAAGCGATGCCTGTGCAGAGGATTGGACAAGTTTCATTGCAACACTTGACTTTTCTTGCCGAGACAGATTCGCTCGTTACTCGGGGTGCTGGGCACAAACTGCACGCATTCATAGATTTTCTGCATCCACTGTGCAAATTCTTGTTTGAACGCACAGACCCCAAGTCAGAAGCGCACCTCCGATGAGCAGCTTGTCCGGCTTCAGCAGACCCTGGCCGAACACCCAGCAGTAGCAGTCGAGCGCTGCGAGGAAAATGTCGAACCACTCCGTCGCCGTCGTTAGGGAGAAGGTCGTTGCCATGTGCGCCATGTCCGGACACTGCATGAGGCCGATCTTCCCTCGCGTCTTGTACAAACCTTGTTCGAACCTGAAACACCGTTGCGAGAATCGCGCTTACCATATCGTTCCATGCACGAGTGTCTTGTACACAGAACTACAGGATGCACATCTCGACTATCTGTCGCTGAACACTGTTGCTGAATCGTCTCCGAAATTCAAGCTCTTTTCTGCGGTGAAGGAGTACCTTTTGATGAAGTACACAGCCCCACAATCGTTGCTTCTCATCAGTTGGTCAAAGAAGTGATGCGCGTTCTTGATCTCTGCTTTGGCTACAAATCAACACAAAACGATTTGTGTCTCACGCTCATCGTGCCACGATCGGGCGGACGTCTGTTCGATTTCATGCCTTTTGACCAAGCAACAAATGACACAAGTCACCTGGCAAAGCTTTCGCGAGCTTGAAGACCATTTCCATGCACACGTGTCTGCACTCGGTCTGAGGACGCCCACACTGGCGGAGGAGCCACCGCAGACCCGTCATCAGCACCACCTGATCAGACCAGTCTCTGCAGACAACAAGTTTTAGTGTTGCACCAGACTTCAGACTTCACGACCAAAGAGACCAATTTGACGATGTAGGAGTGTCCTTGGAACTTACTTCGGCTGCTTCCGCTGCCTCTTGGACTTCTCGAACAGCAGCTTGCTCATTTTCTCAATGATTCTCTCCACGTGATTCAGCGCCAGTTTGCACTGCTCCTGCGTCCCTGTCAACAAAAGCATCACATTTCGTACTGGAACAAGACTGTGTGAACAAGATGTGACTGGAGATGCCTCAACCGAAGTAGATCTACTTCGCTCACCCAGGGACTTGTCGTCGCGATGCGCCAGCGCCAAACTCTCCACGAAGTTGACCATGATCTCGAAGATGAACACGTCGACCAGCGACTCTTCTTCCCTGTAATCATCTTGGAGTTCGATTGCACAAACACCACTGGCACCCAATTTTGTTCGTTGTGCCCGAGAGGGAAAACGATGTGCCTTTTATCGTGTTTCGTCACTTTCATTCTGCCTGCCACAAACTCTTGCGCAAGATCAGGCACACAACAGAATTCACAAGAACTTTGAATTGTCATTGAAAAAGTTTTCTGACCGAATGCGATACACGACTTTACACTCTGGTGCGCTCTGGACATTCAGTTTCCCATTGAGGCTGACAGAGAAACGTTCCACGAGCAGCAGTGTGCCAAATCGATGGCGGGACGGAAATGCCGAACGGACCGGAGGATGGTGTAGATGTTGTTGAAGGTGAGTGCGGCGCCGAGCCGCTTGAAGGCGCTGGGGTGGCGCGCCCAACTGTAGATCCGCTTCAGGATCGACTTCACGTTCTTCGGATTCTGCTCTATTTGCTGCAGAACACGAACAGATGAACTCTAACAATTCTGCACCCACTGACCACTCAGAGATGAAAGCCTAATCTGGGTCCACGCATTCAATGTGGGAACGTACACGTGCTGAACACACTGAGTACAGACGAAATAGAAAACAGCGGAACGTGCCCAAGCTCAGCTGACGCAGGACACAACTCGAACCCTCCAATCACTGAACCCACTGTTACCTTCTTTGTCTTCTGTTTGAGCGACCACTTGAGGAACTCCTTGATGCACTTGGCGCTGAAGTCCCTGAGCGCCGTGTCGGTGGGCGACACGACGCCGTCCATGAGTGCGTCCAGCAGCGCCGCCGTGTCCGCGCTCTCGAACTCCTTGTTGCCGGAGAACCAGTGGATCAGCTGCAGCATGAGCGGCTCGAACAGCTGCCGGGAAACCTGCGCCGTGCAACAAGATTGAGAGAATTTTGAATGATCCTGTGTTTCCCTTCCTTTGTTGCAAGTTGTGTAGTGTGCTGTAACTTCCGCGGGGAAAAAAGGACGGTTGAGGGACTGACAAATCCAGACGCATTGTCTACCAAATACACTGGGACGAAGAGATGGTCTGGCACTTTGTGCCCTGTGGCCCTGTTGTTTCCCTGACAACACAATTGGCACTGCGACGATGGCACTGCGATGACACACAACGCACCGATCTCCACAGGGACGCGACGTGACAGCGCATTCAGTGAGGAGCCTGAACCCACCTGCTCCACGTCGCACGCGAGACGCATGAGCGCTGGGAACACCTTCCGGTAGAGCGGCGTCAGTGGCGCCACCGCCTGGCGGCCGCCGGGCTGCATGGCGCCGCGCCCCAGCATGTAGAGCACGAGCGCGTGCAGCAGCTCGCACGCCGCCACCTTCGTCTGACGGTCGCTCGATGACGTCGCGAGCTCCACGACCCGCGGCAGGAAGGCGTCTGGAATGACGCATGCGCATAGGTAAATTAATGGTTGGCGTCCTTTCTGTCGCACACTCGCAAAATCTTGTGCTGCGCATAACGGTGACCCGAAGTAGCGTACTGCATTTGCTGCACGATGACGCGCACAACGGAATCGCAGACAATACATGAAGTGCCAGTTGAGACAAACACCATCAGGAAGAATTCACGGTCACCAGAGGTAGGAGTGTCTATCCTCCAACAAGTAGCACACAGCCATTTAGGAGAAAGTTTCAGGTGAAAAAGAAACAATGTATCACAAACCCAAATAGATGACAGGCTTGACGTCTTGGAACGGAACGTCGAACTTGAGATGTTTCTGCGTATCCCAGGCAACGGCGGTCCGCGCCAGCTCCTGCGCGTCCACGTCCACGAGGCAGTTGTTGACGCTCCCGCCCAGAGACCCCAACAAACTCACACACCGGGTCTGAATGGTCTCCAACTGCGATGAGCTCTGCAATTGTTTCTCGTCAGTGAAGCGAAACTTGTGTCAGGTTCGCGAAAACTTTCCTCAACAAAAGATCCTGTGGTTCAAACAATGATCCACTGAGAAATATAAGTGCAAAACAGGGCAGACAGACAGATCAGATCTGTGTGTGACCTGTGACAAGGATGGCTGAACATTGAACGTTGGTTACCTTCATCGTGTTTCTCTTCTTCTGCTGCTTCAGTAGCTTTGTGGGAATTTTCCTTGTTTTGGTCGTTTTGTGATCCGACTTGGACACAAGAAGGTAGTTCTTTCCTGCGGTGTCATCTGCGAGTGTGAAAAACCAACCAAACATGAAGCGACACTGCGCTTCCAAAACAGCGGTACAAGACAAAATCGCAAGCTGGCTGGCTGTGTCAGGGGACAATTGCCCTGCCAGTTGAATGATTTCACGAGAACTCACCTGAATCAGCCGGTGTTTTCAGGAAAGGGTCCAGACACGGCAGAACCTGGGAGTAGTAAGGTTTGAGTACGGCCTCTGGTAGGGTGTCTCTCCAGGACTCCAAAGCGTCCAGGCCCTGCTCCGCCAGCGGAAGGTAACTCAATCCCACTCTGAAGGCCAGCTGCAATACAAAGTGTACAACGTACTAACGTGCGCGATACAATGCTGAGTTTCATCTGAAGACAGGTGTCCCACCAGTAATTGTGTTCTCTGTGTGTCGTATCGATGACCCTCACCATGTGACCCAACACGAGACTTTTGCGGACAAAACCGATTCACAACCTCTCAAATTGTGGGTGAACAGTGCATCAACAACAGCACAAAATGTCTGTTTCCACGTCAGTTATCCGATGTGGATCTGTGGCTCTCAAATACCCAGCCAGGTTCACACAAACATGGCTGCAGCCATCACATTCAGTTTGCAGGTTCAACCTGGCAGCTGTGTTACTCGGCTACAGATCTCCAGGTGCGCACGTGGGAACTGACCTGCACAGCGGGGATGATGGTCGTGATCTGGGCGGTGACGATCTCCTGAGGCAGCGACAAGACGAGCGACAGACACGACGCCAGCAGGTCGTCCTTGTACTGCTTCATTCTCGAAATCACCTGCAACAGATCCACAGCCAGGCGTGCAAGAAGTGCCGTCAAAGAAGCTTGTGGAGCTCACACACCACGCCTCCTTTTGCAGACGATCAAAAGAAATTCTCACAACCCAACTCGCCTCAACGAGTCAAGAACCAGGCGCAGCCAGTTCAGAAGCCGCGCTGAATCAGATGTGGGCTCCAAACACGACTGAAACACTCACCTCTTTGGTAAATTTTGAGAAGAGCAGAAAGCATGTCTGCTGGTGAGCCAGGCTGCTGCTGCTCTGCATCTCCTGGTCCTCGGAGTCCTGCTCCACCTTGACGCCGTTCTCCCTCTTGACGCCGCGCGCGACCGGACGTGACGCGTCCGACGCTGCGTCTCCCGCGACGCCCTGACACGGCACCAAAAAGGGTGTGTTCGATTTGCGTGCGCCACCCCACCCCATTTTCTGTGCAACTCTCAGCAGAACAGAAAGAAAAACAGCGCATGTCGAGCGCGCGAAGAACGGCGCAAGGACAAGGAATTCGAATGCTGCATATGTCACGTGCAAAATCAGCAGCCTGGTTTGATGAAAACTTCAAAATTGCTGCCAATCAAAACTCAGGGAATATTGTCTCGGAACCTTGAAGTAAGCCGTTTTGCTGCAGATCTTCATGCAGATTCCCAGGAGTTTGTAAAAGCCGCTGACCAGTGGAAATCTGAAAGTGTAACAAGAATGCTACGCATAAAAAGCGTGTGGTCACATAAACGTTCGTTGTTCATGGAAAAATGATCAGTGAGCATCACTGATAATTTAAAAAATTTTTTTTTTTTTTTTCAAAAATCCTAAGTCAAAGCGGGTCTAACCCAGGGGGGG
>JAAUXT010072614.1_pt1 | contig 18443 bp, 14 predicted proteins | sample 7278171 | NCBI WGS metagenome assembly JAAUXT01 (sample SAMN14350112, study PRJNA611818) | marine sediment metagenome | isolation source: surface marine sediment (1.8m) | place: French Polynesia: Moorea | collected 2018-08 | reverse complement strand
GGGTGAACTCAATGCTTTTCAAATGGACTGAGTTCGAGGCATGGAAAAAACGACTGATTATGCGGGGCGACGTACTAACCGGGGTCGAATTAAGCGGGGACGACAGTATCACACAAATGCACTCAGATCTGGGTCTTCCTACTTGCCGGAAAGTCACGATCAGAGTTTCAAGAAAAGGCTAAGACCTGAGCATTTCGTTGCAAACGGAACCCGCCAGGAACCTGCTCACCTGAATCTCGAAAAATTAATTTGCATCCTACACTTGCGTGACGGGCGCAAATCTTTTCCTGAAAAACTGTCTTCGATATCTTCTCACTTCGTTTTCAGGGTTAAAAGTCGGGTTGCAAACCCTTTTCTTGCAGAAAGTGCTTCATCGAATCAATTCAAAAAAGAAAATGATGAATCAAATGGGCGAAGACAAGAACAAGGTCCTTCATGTCGCTAGTGATACAAGCTCGTAGCAGACTCTGCAGCTGCATTCGTGTGTTCGAGGTTTCCACGACAGTGTGATTTTGACTTTCACCTGTGTTCACAGAATCTACCACCGACAGAACCTTTCACACCTACGAAAAAACTTTGTCATGTTCAGTCAACTCCAAAGGTGAGTATCGTGATCTCAAACAAATGTAATTTTTGTACAGCGCGGAACAGCGCAATTCAGCGGTGGACTCGTATGTAGATTCTTCGTGCATTCAACTTTACCCTCGCTCGAGTTTGCGACACAGCAAACTCCAGCGTTGAGTTTCAGGCAGACTGAACCCATCGGATCACAGTTGTGACACCTGGCAATGATTCTGTGATGTCACGACACAACGTGCACAGGACTCACCTTTCAACACAGCAGGGCGTTTGTTGCTGTTGGAGTTTTATCCGTTCAGTTGGAGTGACTGTGACCAGTCCTTTCGTGCGGTTGACTCGATGATAGAACCTTCTGGTCTGCAGCCCACAAGGCACCGCAACACGAGTGCTGATGTGTATCCACCAAGAGCCAAAATGCAAAAATTCTCATTGGCCTCCAGACACGTACGAAAGTTCCCTCAAGAAAATTGTCGATGAAAGCTGCACAAACGTGATTTCTTTCTCAAGCCAGTATTGTTCTGTAGTTTACTAATTGCATAGACCACCGTTCTCACGATTCACCAACAGAAAAGGCATCGCGGCGACACAGAGAAGAGCTCATTCCATGTACGGTCAAATAGCTGCTTGAGCTTTAACTGGTTCGAACAGCTTCAGAAGACCTGCACCGATCTCTGAAGCTGTGCTCTGTTTGACTGAAACTTCCAAACACTCAAGTTTGTGACAGAGGTTCGCTTCAAGTCTCTTCTCCCTCAAAGAGGGAGACAAACAAGCATGTGAGCGTGGACGAGAAGAACAGAACGAATCTACGATTGCGGAACAAACGAGGTTTCGCACTGACACCTGAGTCTTACAGTCTACTCGGGTGCGCCAAAACGACAACATTTTCAAATCATTGAGCAAAGGCACTGACCTGAACATTCTATCAGTATTCATTGTTTCTTCATCCTGCACACATTCGTTTCATGTAAGATCACAATTTGGTGTGAAGGCGAAGCTCGTTTGCTGAAAAAATGGATTGATTTACTTGTGTCTGAGATGTCCTGCTCGCCAGACCCTGCTCAAACAGGTGCAATTTAATCTCTTCCATGAATACTGATTGAAAAATCTTTGTTCGCCTGCAAGGCAATTTCCATCCCATTTGTGTGTCGGGGACTTTGTTGAAAAAATATAAATTTGACAGGGCGTTGTGCGCCTTTCTCCACATGAGCTGAACATTTGTGACATGTGCAGGACTCACTCCTCAAGCGAGTATTGAGTCCAAACCGGACATAGCATTTCGTGAGTCTCTGTGAACAAAAGAGAAAGCAAAGTACTTTGTGTGCACTGGCCCAAGGTTCGTGTGCCGAACTTGACACACATATGTGTGATCCCTTTTCCTGCAGGCCGCGCATTCGAAAAGAAGCATTGTCGCGGATTTGAGATGCATGACCAAGGACAAAAAAGAACATTGCAAAAAAGAAAATTGCCGCCTTGGGTATGTTGAAGGAAACACACCCACGAGCATTTCGCTGCGCACAATGTTTTTTTCTTTTGCTGCGCGCTCAGAAGCGCTGTGATAATGCTTTGCGAGGATTTGCTTTCAAAATTCGTTCAGGGTTTCGGTGATCACTGGAATTGTGTTCATTCACTCCTTCTCAGGCAGATAGAGAATCGGAGCTCGGATCCAGTTGCACGCTGGTGTGAAGCTTGTCCGTGAGGGAGGGAAATTTCAATCAACCCAAAGAGCTCAAGGCGTTCTCGTGCTCAGGGAAATCTCGAAACATCTTTCTTTTTTCATTGCAGTATCAGTTTTCCTTCATTTTCATTTTCTCTTCACAAAGGAAAACTTTCAATTTTCCCAATGATTTTCTTGGAAAAGGTAAAGTTTTCGTTTTGAAGTGCCGAATTGTCGCAACACAAGATGTAATGATCTCGTCTCTATCTCTGAGACAAGTTTTGCAGTATTTTTTAACATTCTCCGCATGATGTCTGCAATCCGATTTGTGTTGCATGCAAACGAGTCGATCCTGGGGGTTATTTGCAATTATGGTCTCATTCCACAGTCCCCAGCTGCCACGCAACGACAACCATGGTTACTGTAGAACATGGACTTTCTGAATTCAGTGCTTTCTTGTGCCTCCCGTAGGTTGGTTCTGCCATATTACGCTCTCAATTTCCTGTCGCTATTGGAAACTGACGCAGAGTCCCAGGGTTGATTTGCATACACATTGATGAGTCCAGGAAGGGAAAGCTCTTATCTGTAAGTTGTCAAATCCATCATGGAGTGTGTACCCTTCTGAGACTTACGAGCATTGACAATGGCAGTCAGAATTTTCCAAACAGATACTGGCTGAGAATAACTGAGAAATGGGAGGCATCTGAATGAGTTTTCAATGAAAGGCATCAGGTATCTGTTGAATTGTGCGAATATTACTTGAAAATCCGAATTGACCAGGTTCGAATTGACCGATTGATACTCATCAAGGTTTTCCTCCCCCCCCCCTTGCAGATGCAAACCCACCGCTCCTCACTTGCTTTGTTCGTCTGCAAAGAAGAACAGTGAAGTCATTTATGTGAGGCAGGTGACGGGGAAGGTGTGGTATTGTTGAAGGTCAGGTGTTTGCAGTGAATTTCCTGTGCACACACTCATCAAACCGCTCAGTTCCTCACAGGAGGTGGATCCATTTCATCACACGACAACTTGGCTCCCGGGCCGCGTTGGATCCAAGGGGCTCAGGCCTGGACTCCTTGCACTGATGGCGAACATCCCCTTCCTCTCACACACAGTTGTCCTTCCTGTTCATATCGAGTCTTTTACAGTCAAACTTACCCCATGGCGTCGCACCACGCCCACACTTCTGATTCCACCAGAGCTGCGTCTTCAGAAGTGTAGCGTAGACCTAGCGGCTGCAGAAATTAACTTTTGGGTGAACGCTTTGTTGTGAAAATGATGCCCTTTATGCAATTTCCAGGTAATTTGAATGCTTCCCAAAGACAAAATCTGGTCTCAGGGAAGGCTTTCGTGACGAATCGGCTTTTGCAGCGACTTCACCAAGTTTACATGGAAAATACATGAGAATGATATTTCTCCCTGGAGAATTCTTGCGACAGTTTATGACACTGAAATAACAACACTGTCTCTTCTGCCTGACGTTGCCCGTTCGTCCTGCCCTGTTCCATCGAAATTGAGTATCAATCCGATTTTCGTCGCTCGTAAAGTTTGGCTGCTCTGGTATCACAATAGTTTTCAATTTTCTGTGTTGTCTGTTCACATTCACAAACGTTGCAAGAAAATACCCGTTTCCCGTTATGAGCAAGTTTGTCTTGACAAAAGCCACCCATGATCGCTTGCACACAGGAGCTGAGAGGCTTGCACATTTGTCTATCCATTCTGTCCCACGAACCATGCAAAAATTCAGCCGGTCCAGCGCGCTCTGTTCTGTTCTGCTGCGTAAAACTTTGAATTGACTTGCTGACCAGGGACATCGTCTTGTCGCTCTCCCATCCTGGTTCCGTCAGAGACTTGTCTGTGTGTGAGATCTGACAGCCAAATTTGTCCCCTCTACAGTCCACGAACATGCCATAAAATTCTCCAAATAACAGTTCTACAAAGTCTTGTTGTTGAAAAATTGCTCTTTCCTTTTGTTCTCTCAGCGAGTTGATCCGATCCATGTGGGTGCATGGAAACAGTTTTGCCCAAAAGACAGGCCTGCATGAGTACACGCGTTTGTTTATTTCGCTGCTGCACATTCAAATTCCTCTGACAACAGTCACAATCCTCAACGATCGATCTCTCATGCAAGTAGAAAAAAGAAAAGTGGAAAGTTGTTTCAAGGTACAAGCCCAAGTCTGGGGGAAGCGTTACCAACTGCAAGGAAAACGTCGCCCTGTCAGCGAGGAAACACCAAAGCGACCGGAATTTAGATAGTGCCGCGCTTCAACACCAAGAAGCCCGCGTGCACTGTTCGTTTTCTTCCTCGAGGGCAAACAATCGCTGTGTTGGCCGTCTGTAAATGCACGCTTGGACATCGTGAAATTTTGTCAGAGTGTGTTGACAGATGATGACCTTGCGTGAGACCAGAATTTGGCTGCTAACTCGTGTTGTCACAAGCTGGCCAACATTGTGGAAGAGGAAAACATGCACCGCGCTCTTTGCACAAAATGTTTGTCACAAAAATACGACTGTGCCCGTGGTTTGTCCTTGCAGTCAAATTTCCAGGAGGGGGAAAACAACAGCGAGATGGTTGGAATGAAGTTCAGGCCTGAACTTCGGGACAGTTTTTAACTTTTGTGCAATATCGAGTAATACTGCATGGGGGACATTCAGTGATAACCCCGCGAAATTGTGACAGCTGCGAAACAAAGATCTTTCAGTGTGCACCCGTGCGGAGTCTGGTGGTAGCCGCGCAACCCTCATGCAGATGCCACAATGCTATGTGCACAGTGCGTGGTGTACACACTCGTGACCCGGATCCCACTGCGGATCAGAAACACGCTGCCAGTGGAATTCTTCCTTCACTCTTTCCGTGTAAATGCAGCATATTGGCGATAACGCTCCACATGAGTCTCGCACTTGCCTGAACCATTTGCTGTCGACAATCCCAATTTCACACGCGTTGGCAAGCGAAGAATTTGATGCACCCTAACGACTACGAATCTGAAAGCAGGTTGTGCCTTTGATACCGGTGTTCATTTATGGTGGTCAGAACAACAACAAAAACAGCAAACACTCCATCCCGTAACATGCACACAAAGGGTTAACTGACGCATCCTCTGTATCCACCAGACTAAATGCAACCCCCGCCTCGAGTCGAACTCACTCCGAGCAGCAGATTCGCAACGGAATCATTGCATATTTGCAGCGAACGGTCGTCGGACTCGCAACGGTCACAAAATAGAGCTGAACAATGGCGGATTACAAGTTCATCGCATTCGTCTTCGTCGCGATGGCCTTCGGGCTGGACGTCGTTGGAATCGCCAACTTCTACGATACGTCTGGATCAAAGATCGATTCTGTGAGTTCAGTTTGATATGGACAGATCCTTTTGGTGCTGTACATAAATTTATGGTGTTGTTTGGATAGTTTGGCCGCACTTGTGTTCTCATTGAAACTTTCTTTGACCTATTGGTATCGGAAGCGCGGATTTTTTTGTGAGAACAGTCTTGGGGAGGTGTTCTATATTTTGAGCACTTCGATCCAAGCTGCCAAACTTTCGTTGCCGCATTGTTGTGTGAAACCGAATTTTTTTCCCATGATGGTTGACTGAAGTTTCAGAAAGTTTTTGCCCGATGAGTCGTGGCTTGGTTCTCACCGACTGAATCCCTGACTTGCCGTGCAGGTGGAGTGGAGTGAGATCGGCGGCTTCGTGTGCCTCACTGTCGCCGTGCTGCTCTTCCTGCTCATCAAGTACAGCGACCTCAGCAACAACAAACCGGCCTCCATCTGCACCGTGGTCTTCGTGCTGGCGGGAGGTGCGTTTCGTTCTGCAGTTCTTGTGGCTGGTCCAGGGGTCCAAAACGGACTCCCTTCGCATTCCAAAGCATTCAAATTTAAACCGGCTTCAAACAATCACCAATTGTGCGCTCGTATTTCTGACCCTGGATCCTCAGAGCGTGCACCACAGAACAAGTTTCGCAGGTTGCATGTTGGCAATCGTTGAATCGTTGTTGCTCTCTGAGTCTGAGCAGAAAAGGCTGAGGTGCTGAGTGGGCGCTGTCAGTGTAAATCCCCCTTCATCCCTGTAGAAACGGCGAGTGTTTGACCTTTCTGACTGAGGCTTCTTTGATCACCTGACTGCAGAGGGACAAGTTCTGGCATGAACTAGAGCTGACGTGAAAAGAAACAAAATGGGGAAAACGTTTTACGAGGGGAATTCCAAAAGACTCCGTTTCTCGGGGCAAATGAAGACGAAGTCCTGATCTGATTTTTGTGGAATTTTTTTTGGCAGGAAGTGAACATGTAAAAAGCATGCAGTAAACTTTTCAAAGCATAAAATACAACAGAAATTGTCAACAAATCAACTGCAAAAACCGCAGCAATTCGGCGGCGACGACATGCAAACACTGTTTTCAGTCAGAGTCCGAGTCTGAGTTTTCTTCAGGGGGGAGGTGAGCTGGGTTGTGTGCAATGTTCTGGCCCTCGAAATACTCTCCCTCTGCCATCACACATATACTCCATCGCACTGCCATGTCATAGATTGCATTCTGGTACTGTTCAGCAGGGATCGACCGCAACACTCTTTTGGCTTCAGTCTTCAGTTGATCAAGGGTGTTGAACTTGGTTCCTCGCAGCTGTGCTTTCAGAGTAGGGAAGGCCCAAAAGTCGCAAGGCGCAAGATCCGGTGAGTAAGCTGGGTGAGAGAGCAGGTTGATGTCATTCTCACCATAGTAGGCCAATGCAGGCACACTCACATGATAGGAGGCATTGTCCATATGGAGCAGAAAATCGTGGTCTGTGTTCCCATCGAAGCCTCCAGTCCACATTATGGGTCTCTTGCAGTGGATACTCTCTCGCAGGTTGCGCAGAATTGCGATCCAGAGGTCTGTGTCGACTGTGTCTCCTGTTGGAACAAATTCTGTGTGGACTGGGCCTGCAGAATCAAAGAAGAGCACTAACATGGTCTTTTTGGTTGCTCTGGTGTGGCGTGCCTTTTGAGGATGGGCGGAACCCCTTCTCAACCACTGTGCAGAATCTTGTTTTGTGTCAGGCTCATAAACAGACAACCAGCTTTCATCACAAGTGATCACCTTCTCCAGCATGTCAGGGTCAGCTCGGAGAGCCCGCAGGTTGTTCTCACACAGGGTTTTGCGGTGCCTTTTCTGTTCATCACTCAAAATGCATGGCACAAATTTCGCACTGAGCTTACTCATTTTCAAGTCCTTGTGCAGAATCCTGTGTACTGTTGTCCATGGAACACCTGTGCACACACTTATGTCCTGGATGGTGAGCCTGGAGTCATGTCCAAGAGTGGTTTGAACTCTCTGCACCTTCCTCCGACGGGTGTTGGGGTGCCCTGGGCGTGGCTGGTCTGCTGTTGTGGTCGTCATGTCACCCTCCTTGAACCTGTTGAACCATTGTCTCACTTGTGTCTTTGACAAGGCATCATTCTGGAAGACTCTGCACAGCCCACGCCAGATCTGGATTGGGGTATGGCCAGCCTTCTGGAGTACCTTGATCATCGCACATTGTTCAATCTGACAGGCAAGAGGACTAAAAGCCATGCACAAAAGCAGCAGGACAATGAATGGAAACATTTCTGCCAACTGTCAAGAAACACACCTGCAACTTGCTTGTGTCACGATCACCGTCTGCTGAACATCTGACCCACTTTGAGAGCTCAGAAGATCGAGATTGAGAGATGGGTCAGTGATGTCACCATCACAGGTGCATGGCTTTGCACCTTCAGAAAAGCCCACCAAAAATCCAGAAATCTCCGATCCTCCGAAACGGGTTTTTTGGGGACGCAATCGGAGTGTTTTGGATGTCCCCTCGTACCTTTTCAGCCTTTGAAACAAGCGTGATTTAGGCGTCGCAGTTTTCGCACATGTACTTGTATGGTCGTTCAATTTTCTGCGTGAAATTGAGGAAGCCATACTCTTGTGTGTGGTGTGTGGTCCGCGCTCTTTTTGCTTGATACGTACTATCGCCAGGTCTGGATCCTGCACTGAGAGAAAACATATTTTTGATGAAGCTTTTAGCCAGGCGGTTCGCAGATCGCAACCTCCACACAACCCGCACTGCGCGCACTGTTTCATCACAGCTAGTATCAGCTGCCTCCGCAGCTTTCACATCTCTTCCGCTGTGCGGTGTGAACCAAAATATTTTCCCGCGAAAGCGCAGTCCAGCGGACGCCGGATTGGAGTAAAGAGCTCCAAACTCTTCAAAGCGAAAGGTCTCTTGAGGTCACGCCACTTCTTTGTTCTTCGGAAAATGATTTCCCGATGCAGTGCGTCTCAAGCGGAGTTCATTTCCCGAATATGTTATGAATCAAACTCTCTTTAAATGTTCCACCGGTACTTATTCTCACGCTCGCATTTTTCGTGCATTCGCAGGCGCCCTGATCCTGCTGGGCCTGATCCTATATAAGGACAGGTACAACTCGTACCCGTACCCGTATCCGTCTGCGCTGCTCGTCGTCGCGGCCGCCTGCGCCGGGCTCTCTGGCCTCTTCCTCCTCCTCGACGTCTGCAACTGCAAATGCTGAGCAAAACATCAGAAACCAAGACGTAAAACTCACAGAGACAGCCATTTTCACACGTATATATTTCGCCAAGTCAGTCAAAAGAAATCGGACGCGGTTGCCAACTCTGATCCGCATGACCAAAATTCAATCCAGATGGACACGAGTGTTTTCCCTGTCAATTTTACGCGAATAAATTTTGCAGTTGTTTTGAATGAAATGTGGAAAGAATGTTGCGTGTGACCATTTTTGCTTGCCTGTTTTGAATATCTTTTGAAAGATCTATTTTTGTACATTTTTGAGCCGAAAAGTGTGAGAGACATCGAGACAACTGGCTTGCTTCGTGACATAGGTCTTTCGTTTAGAACGTTTTCCAGGGTACATCCAGACCATTTCGCCAAACTTTTCCAGATTCGTACAAGTGCCATTTCATCATTTCAAAGTCGCATCACTATTTTGTTTTCATAATTGCGCTCTGTAATCATTTTCGCCCACAATTGTCATCCATTGAGATTTCTGGCAAGCATTGTGTCGCACAAACTTTTTGTGTGCCTGTCCACAATGCCGCGTTAACACGCAGTGTGCACAGAGATGTACTCATTTTGTGTCATGGATTCGTATTTTGATAACAATGCCAGTTGTCGCACTTGTTGTGGGAGGCAGTTGAAAGTGATTTGTCTGTCTGAATAAAATGAGCCGACCGACAGAATTCGTGTTGCACTCATTTGCGTGGAGTTTCTCGCCATGTCGACCAGAAAACACAAAATCCACAATGCCACCGCGCACATAAAGCTTCTTGTCTTTCGCGTGAGAGCCTGCAGGCTGTTGTGCGAGTTTTGCCCGAAAAAAAAACTCAGACGTAAATGGGGTGTCGCGCAAGTTTATTTGTTGAGAAAAATATTACCTTTGGAGCACACGCTGAAAGACACAGCGCAAGCTTGCGTTTCTTTTTATTCGTAGACAAAATTTCTTTTGCACTTTTTTCAGGTCTCTCTTGCAGCAGAGATCCAGTGAAGATCCGTTTGATCCGTGCACGAAATGGAAAATCCGATTCTTGTGTGACATCCGCGTCAGTTGCACGAACATTAGTCGTGGGAGCAGAATCATGACTTGGTGCATTGCTGACCCAAGCACAACCAACAGCATCACGAAAGATGAGCAATTTTTCCGGACAAAAAAGTTGGGAGAGGATTGGATTGCTCGTGCAGGTCTGCTACAAATTTGTCGTGCGTGTATGCACGTGGCGTCACGCGTCAGTCGATGATGGCGCTGTATGCAACGGAGAAGACGACCCACGTGAGCACGCCGAACAGGACGCTCGTCAACACGTAGCATTTGGCCATCTGCAACTTTTGTTTTGAACTTTCGTGGTCACCAACCTACAAGTGAAGCGAAACAAAAAGCACGTGTCAATGCAAAGGAAAAGTTCTCAAAAAAGAAGGGCGTCCCTCACCATATTGGAGGGTCAAAACAAGAGACCTGTTTCCCAGCTCCTGGTCGGATCGTGGGTCACACCTCGTGCCCAGCTCCACCACAGGCATTGTATTCGGTTCATAATTTGTTTGGGCACCACAACGGACTGCCTGGGGGTCGAGGCTTGTGGATCCAGCTTTCTGACTTTTCGCTTGGTGTGGGGAATCGTTCCCAGGTTGGTGTGTGGCGAATCGCTAAGTTCCCCAAACATAGATTTGTTTGGTGGAAACAAATATTCGTTTTCTTCTGAAGGACAGAAAAAAAGAAAAAGAAAACACTTCGAATTGCTGTCACGCCAGACGAGACAGAGTGCGTGCCAAACGACAACAGCAGGGCTGGAGGGGTGCGACGACTCCACGATCACTTCGAATGCAGGCAGAATGCACGAAACAGCAAACGTTTCGACCCACAAACGTGCAGTCAGGACGCGCGCACGTCAACGACAAAACACACCTTGAAGTCCACGTAGGCGAACATGGCGTAGAGAAGACCGACAAGAGAAAGCAGTGGACAGCAACAGATCATGGAAACGACGGCATCCTGAACCGTGCTCCAGCGCCATGGCTCCTCAGGGTTTCTCTGCAAGAAACAACAAGCAATTGTATTTCACACACAATATTTGATGTGCACAGCACGAGTTACGCGCGACAGCGTTTGAACCAGATTTCAATAAATGGAAGTGTCGCGTTGAAAAAAAGATTCAAACAAAAGATCGTATGGCTCGTGGTCAACCACTGAAAAGGGATTCGAAAGACGATTTACCTCTTCGAGTCTTGGTGATGAAATTGGAATGGAATAGCCAACACAGCTGGTGGTGCAGGGCCCAGCAGAGCGCGCTGAAGTGTAGATGGAGCCCGAGGTGTCGCCCGGCAGTGGACTTCCCACCCAGGCCTCGTACGGAGGAGGTTCATCTGACAAGACAAATGATCAATGCTGTATTTCCATCGTTGTACTTGCGTCCAGGTTCAGGGATTGGCGGTGATGAGCTTGAAATCTTGGGGACACAGTGCATAACTTCATCGGTGTTGTCGAAACGTCGGGCCCTTCCCCACGACCCCGATCCTGAATTCGCCACAGCTTGATCAAGTCACACATCTGTTCCAGGTCATCTGCGGTTTGTTGCGTTTCCGCAAAGCTTCCGGAAAGTGTGTGTGTGTGTGTGTGTGTGTGTGTGTGTGTGTGTGTGTGTGTGTGATTGGTTCACTTCTGCGACTGTCGACAACACAACCCTGATTCCATCTGAACCCTTTGCTCACCTATTGGAACAGTTGTTGAGGGGATGGAGTCAATCGATGGCATGCTGACACTGGTGGTGTTGGACGCAAGACTGACGCACACGGGTGGACGGGCAGGATTTCCCCGCTCTGGATCTTCAGGCATCATCTTTGCGTGTTGTGGAAGAAATATATATCGACAGCTGTCTGTCTTGAAGAAGTGAGAAAAAAGACCCTCGGATCAAAGCTCTGGCCACAGTCGGACCAGGCTTTCAGCAAGTTTGCTTTTGAATTTCGCGCGGTTCCAGAAGAACCTGGGGTCCGGTATCCACGACCCAGGTTGCACCCCCGACCCCCTATCCTGGGTCCGCTCAGTGGTCGTCAGGCTCAACGCAAATGTGAAACATAAAAAACGAAAACAGTTGTGCCTGATGGCATCAGACACATCCTGTCAGGACTCAACTCGAGCTGTGCATGTCGTGCTGAAGTTGAGGCTGGTCGATCCAGAATCCAGATCAGACTGTTGTGTTTGCTCTGTCTAGAGTCCATTTCCTCAATTGCGTTGTTCATGCATCATCGGCTGGTGGAGTCTGGATCTCAAAGTTCTCGAACAGAGTCTAGATCTAGATCTAGAACTGGATCTATCGAGGGAGGCCTTTCCTCTTCGAAAAAGTTCAAACTGATTGGGCACTTCAGTTCTGGAGGGCCAGCCTTCTCCCTGTTTCTCGAAGGTTTTGCGGTCTTGTGCATTTTCTCAACATACCGAATCTCTCAAAGATTCTGTCCGTTCCCTCACCTTTCCTCCTTCTTCCTTCCGATGTTTCTTTTCTGTTTTTATAAGTTTTTATCTCTTTTTACATTTTTTTGCTCTCTATTTTGGTTTTGAAAGGCCAAAATGAGCCTGCCAACAAGAGTTGCAGCAACCCATTTTGTTGTCAACTGACCCGTGCAGCGTCACAACGTCTCGTTGCCGAGGAATTGCCGCGTCAAACGGTGACGTCATGACGCGGACAGCGCGAAAAATGCAGAAACGTCAAAAAATAACAAACGTCTTTTTCGACGGCGCAAAAATTTGTTCCCACGCACGGCGCGAATATTTGTTGTGAGGAAAGTGGTTCCCGCCATTTTCTGTTGTGCGCGCCGCGATGTGCTTCTCCAGCGAGTCTGAGGCAAGTTCCTCAGTTGTTGAACTCTGAGTACAGACCACAAATAATGCGACACAAACAAAAGGACTGAGGAAAGTCTAACTTTTGAAGATCAAACTAAAAATTTCTGTTTCTTCAATTACAAGACTTGAACAAATGTGTGTGTGTGTGTTTGTGTGTGTGTGTGTGTGTGTGTGTGTGTGTGTGTGCGTGTGCGTGTGCGTGTGCGTGTGTGTGTTCAACGTTCGTACTTTACTGAGTACTCCTTTATCCAACTTCAAACGTCTATTTTGTTCAAAGCAACACCAGACAGGTTTGCTGAGAAACGAAAGAGAATTAAAAGTATCAGCCAAACAAGAGGGTTTGAAACATGGAACAACGCCCCGAATCACAGCGGTGAACCTGAGACTGCGTTGCCAGAGAGCCAGGACTGGCCCGCACCTCCAAATCCAGACACTGCTTCACAACTAACCCAGTGGGACAGTGTTCCCCACCATCCCAGTGGCAGCCGAGACTTCTCTCGATCTCGCTCCACACCAGGCCGGAGTGGTCCTTGGGTTTCTGATGACACTCGGAGTCTGCGCAACAACCACCGAACCATCTACAGTTCAAGCAGTACCAAGGGCGGTCGTGGTCTTCCTCGCTCCTGCTGCTCTTGTAGCTCCTCAGGTACCTGGTGAAAGCAACTGGGTTGAATGTCGAGTCCTGTGGCCTGTTGGCAACAACGAGAACCCGGTTCCCAGAGTTTCCCTGGGTTTCCCAGACTCCCCCAGCTTGTCCCGCAGACAAGGTTCTGGATCCGACTTTATTTGCTCGGTCGTGGGCAGCCACAAGCCACTTTCTCCAGTAGTATTTTCTTGCCAAGGTGTTGAACAAAGTCATGACGAAGTCCCTTGAGTTCAGACCTGGATGAACATTTGCAACGTTTTGGATATCTTGAATCGGTTCAGGAGAAGTCAGTGCACGGTCCACTCTGACAACCAAAGCGTCATCTATGGCCTTCATTCTGGCCTCAAGAATCTGCAGGTCATGAATCCAAATGGCAGTTTCATCTTCAATGTGGCTGTCTTTCACAGCTTCGCTGTACTCATCGGTTTTCTGCAACCTGAGTTTCAATACAGCTGTTTCCAACTCACTGGCTGCCAGAACATATTTAAGTCCAACCTGCATCAGCCTCAACATCTTCGCTCTGTGGTTGTCCACATGATCCGCGTACAAATCCAAAATTGATCTTTGTGTTCCAGAACCTAGCAGAGTACCCATGAGGTGGGTGCCACTGTGGTCATACCCGTTGTCATAGTGTCTGATGATGTCTTCTGCCTTGATAGCTTCAGCACTGGAATTCGCCAGCTCTGCAAGCTCCCTTCTGTGGGTGTCTATTTTTGACGTGTACTCATCGAACCTTGACTTTGCTTCCACCCATTCGATCAGAGGTCCAAGGTCATCCACCACGTTCGTTAATCGGTCCAGCTTTGTGTTCAGTGTGAGGAACTCCGTCTTCACTTCTTCCTTGAACGAGTCGGAAGCATCAGTCGCCGGCGGTGCGAAGTCGGACACGATTCCGGTGATTGTGTTCACGACTTTCAGGAACAAGGAAATTCCTTGAACTATTGTTCCAAGTTCCACGGCGAACGCGGTTGTCACCTTGTCCTCGGAGAGCACGTCCACAGCGCGAGAAGCCGCGGCGAACCCGGCCCTGACGTCTCGCTCCACGATGTGGTGCGCTTCGACTTGGGACAACACCAGGCAACATGGCATTGTGAGAAGCAACGCAATGCAAATGAACAATGAATCTGAAAGAACACAAACCCAAAGTAACGAAAACGACCTTGTCTGGACAGAACAACGGTCATCACACGTGGAGTGACATGAATTCCACTCACCTTTAAATTGTGTGGGCAAGGTGCCACACTAACCAATTGAAGAGATGATGAGGCACTGGGCCTCAATTGAAATAGGCTACCACTGCTTGGACAACTCTTGCATCTCTCTTAGAGAGGCCTTGCCTCTCTGCTTCCTCACAGATGCATCTCACAATGTTTTGCCTGAGAAAAGACAACAGTTCTATCTCCTCCACTGTTATGTCTTGTGGTGCAGCTGCCACTATTTTTGAAAAGGAAAACCTTGAGGGGTCACGTGATCACCCCATAGGGGGAGGAATGTTGGGTAATTACCAGCAAAATAGTAATATTGTGCTATTATGCATCTATTCCCTGTCTAATATATATATATATATATAATTAATTATTGTACAAATATTCAGAATAGTTAAAATTGCCTGTAGAGGCCAGTGCCCCCTGGTGGGGGAGGAGTGTGGTGTGACACACCAGCTGTGAATTTAGAACCACTGCTCACCAGATGTCACTTCTGTACACAATAAATATGGAGGTTCCCGCCCTCGGGGACAGTCTCTCCTGAGATACCAACCAGTGTGTTTGTGATATCACTACAACAAGAAAAGTGGTCACGATCACTCTCCAGGTGATTTGAGTCTGGAAACCACATTTCCAAATTAAAAAAATATATTCGGTTACCTTGCATTTTCATGATTTTGAGCATTGCAAACGTTGAGAGTTGGGCTTTAATCCCTGTCCGACGATTTCAGACGCCCTTCAGCCCTCCGGTCTCGAGAGCGTGCGGTTCTTGAGTTCATCGGAATGTTTGTCCTGGTGTGTTGCGCTTGACTTTTACTCTCCTGCTTGAGTCGTGCACTGACTCCTGTGGGGGCTGTGTTGTTGAATATGCCTTGTTTCCAGCATGTTTGTTTTCTTGTGTTCTTTGCCAAGACACTTCGCAAATAACTGCAGTTTTTGTATGCTGATGGCTGCCAACCCCGACAGGAATGCGATGGTGGGTGAACTTCTGCAGTGGCAGAGATGAACTTTCCATTTTGTCTTCACTTGCGAAGAAGAGCATCAAACATCTGAGTGTCATTTCAAAATCAGACAGACAATTTGTTCATTGCGACGCGGACGCGTGATGGTTCCACGCACTCAGGTGAGTACGAGGGTGCACCCACAACTGCAACATGCGTGGATTGAGCGCAACAGTTTCTTTGAGATCTTTTTGTGTGCTGCAGGGTAAACTGCGACACAAACCGTCGAGGTCCTCAGCTCCAGATATCAGTCTGGCTCCGATTCTCGATGCACCAGGGACAACACGTGATTTGGTTCAATGAAAAATGGGCACATACATCTCGAAACTCGAAAATGGCAACCTTTGTGAAATGACTGTTTGATGTCGACACCTGTTGGATCCGAGATGCGAGCCCAACAGCTGCGTGGCTCAGAAATGCGAGCGCTGCAACTCGTTACGGTGTTGATAATCACGCGTGGCATTCTCTGCCCGCCCACAAACCCTTTATTCCGGATCGGATTTCCCAGATGCGTTTCAACCCCACCATTCAAAATTTTGAGGCGAGGGTGCAGGTATGTACAGTTTCGTTGCACCGTCAGTCACGTTCTTGGCCAAAACGGAGAAAAAATGCAAAAAAATATTCTTCGCGAGAAATATTTGCGTCAGTAAAATTTGCGTCAGATTCACGAAGCCAAAAATGTCTGCAGATCAAAATCTCGGACCGCTCTGTTCGCTATTCGTTGAAGAAACGCGCACTTCGCATCCTGTTTTTCTGCCTTGTTGGAGCCAATGAAAAATTGCCTTATTTTGTCAGAAAGTGCATCACCCCACCCTCGGGCAGCCATAAAACCGCAAACACGGAGGTTAATGACAACGCGAGCTGCCATGTTCGTGCGCATCGAGCGGGACGGATCCAGCATTTGGTCAAGCGGAGACCAAATCAGAACTTCAAAACACGGAACAATCTGTTGCATTTGTCAGCTCCAAACCAGGGTGTTGTGCCATTTCGCAGGGTTTCTCCGGGTGTCGACCTTGGTTGACAAAAAGGAGAAGCTACGTCCAGTTTTGACGCTCAAAGGAATGCCTGTACTCGAACTTGCGTTTGGTGAGAGCCATCGTGTCTTGCCTGATTGTGTGCAGTCGTCTTTGCCCAAATTCATAACTTTGTCTTTGCGAGCCTGAAGAGATGCCATCAAACATAACAAAAGCGCGGCTTTCCGGAATTTCATTTTCTCACGCAAAAATACGAAAAGGGATGAGGTGTCAGTTCGGGTTGTTTCACTCCTGTGCTAAACGGGGCAATTGTGACCCCAAAATTACAAGCCACCCCAACAGTGTGGAGAATTATGAGCTCCTCACCTTTGCTTGTTTAGAGAGCCCCACCGAATCGCTTTATGGCCCATTTGGCTTTATTACGCTGAAGTATTGGCCAATAAACTGTAATTGGACTTTCAAAAAGTCGGGAGGGTGGAATGTGACTTCCCTCTGGCGGATCCAAGAGGCCCTGGCGCTCACCCCTCTTGACCCTCAAATCACCCCGAACTCAGCCTCTCAAGCAAAGACTGTTCAATTTCTACACATGCCAATTTTATTTCCAAACTGGAGTCGGGTCCCTTCTTGGGCAGGACCACGCCCCCCTCTGTACAATGCCAGATCCGTCAGACCAAAAGCTCTGACATGTACATGTAGTGCTTTGATCAGTTCCAACTTCGAGTGACTTCTGCATGTTCTTCCGTTCTGCACTGCTTTATAGATTGGTTGGGGAGGAAGGCAGTGGGACGCAAAACTCGACCTGTGTGATGCAATTGTTGCCTTCTTTCTTTCACGTGCGCCAAGTCAAGCTAAAATTTTCCAGAAAAACACTACTCAAGGCGAAGGAACCTTACAGTGTACTGGGCCGGTCTTCCACTCAGGTGGACTGAACACCGCAATAAAAATGTTGTCAAATACCTTCTTTAACTGTGCAAACCACAACGCACAAAAGTCAGTTCAACGTATGGGTTTCACCCTTGGAGGTTTATAGGTTTGAATTTTTACAACCCTGTCAACTGAAGAACCTTGTTACTATGAGCAGAGCAACAGTATAGAGTCAATGTTTGTGTTCTGCGTTCGAGATAGATACGTTCCCGAGTCACGCTCCCACTGCTCACCCGAAAACAGTGCAAATTCGTGAAAACTCAACTTTTTTCCATTTCATTCAGACAGGTGTGCATATGTTCAAGGAATGTCCTTTCAGACTTCAGCCTGAAAATTGTCAATCGGAAAATCTTGCAAAAGATACACCCAATTTTTTGGTACTGAGGTCCAATTGAACCAGTTCTCCTGGCTCACGCGTGCGCTCTTTGATGTCCAATTTCATGGCAAAAAGGTGAAACACGGGAACGAGATACGGCATCATGGAAAAAGCACGGTCAGTTTGACACCACACAGAACTGCAAAGAACAAAGCCTGTACGTTGTGAGAATGAAACAGTGCGTCGCCATCATTTGGGTGAGAAGTGACAGGCGTGCAGTGCCATGATCTTCGAGACGCAGTGCAGATGACCCTCTTTTTGTGAACTTCAATTGAGCCCATTTGTTCGCGCAAGGACATGACGAGCACGCACTGTCCAACTCGAAGGAAACGGAAGGTCGCGATGACAAAGTTCTCGACTTACTCTCGAGTTGAGCGGAGTGGTTCTCGCACGGGTCAAGTCGCGGAGCGACGAGACTGGTGCGACTGCTCCGATCAACGAGAGATGTAGTCAGAGAACTGTCTTCTTGCTCGACCCAGGTTTCTGGTTGAGTGCGGAGGTCAACTTGGTGCGCGAGCAATGGTTCAGCCAGCAGTGTCATCTTGGTTGTCATGCTGTGCGGACATGTGTTTCCATGGTCTGACTTTTTGTATTGTTGCCTGGTCATTCTGTCTTCGTGTGTGGATGGACGAGATGGAGTTTCCTGACTGTGTTGACCTTGAAGACAAGGATGAAGACAGTGAAGACTGCTTTCCACGTCCCTCTCAGCATGACCAAACACTTC
>JAAUXT010069218.1_pt1 | contig 18444 bp, 11 predicted proteins | sample 7278171 | NCBI WGS metagenome assembly JAAUXT01 (sample SAMN14350112, study PRJNA611818) | marine sediment metagenome | isolation source: surface marine sediment (1.8m) | place: French Polynesia: Moorea | collected 2018-08 | reverse complement strand
TAAAACTCTCCTGTAATTTTGAGTCCCTTCTCCTATTTTTAACAGTCAAAATGCCTTGGGCTACTTTTTTGGGCTCCTTTTTTCTGTTGAGAAAATTTTGGGCTACTTTTGATCAAAATTTGGGCTACAAATTTCTCTCCGACCTGGCAACACTGGTATCAAGCTCCCCCCACCCTTCAGTTTTCGACATCATTCAGACCACTTTGTAGATCTCAATGTCGTGCTTCTTTTTCGATGCGCGTTCAAAAGCGTTTCCACCGGCACTAGACCTCATCTCAAATTTATCAGACGCAGTGTGGAAGAGGCAGATCTAGATCTACATGTACGAGTACATGCTGATCTGCTTCGACTGCACATTTCGCGTTGTTTTCGAACATTCCACCGGCCACGTGATCGTACGACTCCATATCGTGGAAATTGAATGGCATGATCACCTTTCGCTCTGCAGGATTGCTCGTAGATCTTCTCAAACGAATTGAACTGCCTGAAGCGTGCACATAGATTTTTTGCACCTGCACAAGCTCTGGGTTAACCGCAGAGTCTGGATCTCAACCTGAACCAAACCTTGTGATCAGGTTTGGATCAAGCAATTTCTGTCTTATTCTAGACAAGATGCAGAAGTACGAGGATGAATTCACTTCTGGCTGGACTGCGATCAACATGAGCGATGCGTATGTTGTGCTCCACGACTATTTTGCAGACTTGGCTGAAGAGCAACACGGTCAAGAGTGTAAATAAACAAAGCGAAATCACGGCACAGCCCGGCCAGAAATGAAAGCATCCTCGCAGATCTATAATCTGCGTACATAGGAACGAACTGCTTTCTGTCGAACACGTTACACGTCAGTCGAACCACACAGAACATTTTCCAAAATCAAACTGCCTTTTCTCTCGCCGCTCTTTGATACAACCACGAGGGTCTTCGATCATCAGCAAACGACTGCAGCGCATGGCACGGTTAATTTTCAAAAACACATCACTGACGGTGAGTCTCTAGTTTCACAAATATTCTGCAACACATACCTTGAACAGACAACACTAAATACCACATAAAATCAACAAAATGCTCATCGAATGCCCAAATCTCACTCCGACGACGTGCACCCACCAAACATGGCGCAGCTTCCGGTGGAGAACCAGCTGCTTCCGGGCGGAGGAAATATTTTTCCAAAATGCGGACAAAATGTTTCTCTAGAAAGTTTAAATATTGTTTTGTTCAATTTTGCAAAATGATATTTGGCCAAAAAGACTTGTTTTGCATGTCTGACAGAACATTTAGCAACAGGTGATTCACAAACGGGTTGCAGGAAAAACATGTGAAAGCAACCAACAGACAAATCTGGGCGAAAACAAAAATAGGTAAGCGGATATTTTGTTTTTTGAACATCTGACTTCCAACACTCGTCATGGAACAAGTAATAAGTTGCACAACAAAATTGTCTGGAAGTAGCAGGTAGCAAATTGACCTTCATCCCTCGACCGTGCTTTTGAGAAAGGCACAAACTTTCATACATGACGGACTCCGTTGGAAATGCTCTTCCGACGTGCCTGGATTGCACCGATTTCAGCAAAATTCTTGTAAACTTTGATGTCATCCTGAATTTGATCATTCAAAGCGTCTTGTTGCATTGAAATTTACCAGGGGCGGATCCAGTGAGAAAAGGGGCGTGGTCCCTTCCCGACCCCGAAGAGTAGTCAGCGGGGTTGGGTGTGGTGCGACCCGGGGCTGGGGCCGGAGAACCATGAACACTGACTCACCTGACAAGCCTCAGCCAACTGTTAAATGAGCTGCTCAAAATTTTTGTGTGGTTTTGGGCCCAAATAAAAGTAAGAGACAACAGCCTAAATGACCTCTGGATGGGTTATCTCAAGACCCATTTCACTGGCAACCAAGATCAATTTCTGGACCACATTCTGAGAAAAGTGAGTGTGTTGCTCTTGACATCCATCTTGAAGTTGATCATGTGACTGGTTGTCAGCCCACTCCCTGTGGGTGGGGAGGGAGGCTGCCCCAAAGTCCAGCCAAAACCATGAAATTATGGCTTACTTTGTCAATATTTAGAGGAAATGAGAAAAATTATGAACACATCAAAATGGCTGCTGAGGTCAGCACCCTGGTGGGGGGAGGAGTGTGGTGTGATGTCACCTGCTGTACTTACCACAACCACCACAAGATGGCGTATTATGTATCAATAAATGGGGAGACTCCCTCCATTTGGGTCAGTCTCGTCAGAGAAACTCCACCGAATCGTTTGTGATATCACGGCAGGGGGCCTGTCTGACTCCTCCCCTCGACCCCCGGACCCATAAAGTTCTGGCCCATGTACCGTATGTCCTCAAGCCTCAAGTGAAAGGAAACAATGAGAGCCACATCATTCATCTGATATGACAAGTGAACAAGTTGTAGCTCCGATGTAACCGAGACCGGCACTTTCACTTGCAACACATCGGGAATGTTACGTGTGAATGTCCACCCGTGTCAACCTTCCCGATTTCCCCCATTGAAGCTGTGGAGCAGCTTCACCTGTGAGAGTGCTTGTGAGTAGCATAAGTATAGAAAGCTGTCCCATGAGCAGCTTAGGGTTGTTGAGTTCAGACAATTGAGCTCACACTGTCAATAAAGGGCTTCAGCAAACATCTTCACAACTGGACTGTGCATGTAAAGTGCTGAGCACGACTGCATTGTGAAGAGGCATTGAGATGGTAACGTGAGGTGCCGAGTACGTGTGGGACGCACCCACCCGTACCGGCCAGACCCCCTCGTAAGAGGAAGTAGCAGCTCATTTCGGCAAGCAACACGAGAGCCCGCGCGGCGGAGGCAGCACAAGGAACAAATCTTCACAAGGGGGGGGGGGGGCAAATCCTCAACAGGAGGGGGAAGGGCTCAAGGGGGAGCATGAAAATGGGCAGCAACATGCTCAATGGGGGTGGTATCTCCAGTGAAAGGTGGGGGCAACATCCCCAACAGGAAGGGGGGACATCTCGCGCAGGGGGAACATCTTCAACATCGGAGCCCTCTCCTCAACGGGGTTGACATCTTCACGAAGAACTGGGGGGGGGGGGTTCACAGAGAAGACCAGGTTTGAGAGATTGTATGTACTCACTTCGAAATGAAATGCAAAACAAAATGGAGGGTGCCGCGGTGCGGGGCACCGGGGCAATAATTACTCGTACCGGCGTCTTCCTGCTCTAAACGTGGATTCTCTTTCCGACAGTCTGCAGCAGCCACAGAAGCAAAGATGGGAGGTGTCATCTCAAAACCGATCAACTACGTCTCCACGAAGGTGACCAACACCAAGGCAGCAATTGTCACCAAAGCAACAAACACCAAGAACGCTGTGGTTGGAACTGTGACCAACACCAAAGAAACCATAGTGACGCGAGTGACCAACACGAAGAACGGCGTGAAGAGAGCGGTTCACAACACAAAGACAGGGGTGATCAACTTTGTAACAGGAGTTAGAGATGGTGTGTGCTACAGAGTGAATGCTGTGAAAAATGCAGTGACGAGCACGGTGCAGAAGGGGGTAGATTCAGTGGTCGGGGTGTACACAGGAGTCAAGACACGAGTCGTGAACACGAAAGATGCAGTGTGCAACACAGCGAACAGTGTGAAGCAAGGTGTCAGTGAACGGTACAGGAGACTGAGGGCGATCAAACTCACACGACGACAGAAGATCCAGTATGGCATCACTGGCGTGTTGGGGACCGTTGCATTTCTCTTCACCGCCAGTTTGCTTGTTGACTTGTACCAAGGCAACACAGAAAATGCTCAGTACAAGATGAATCTGGTCAAACACGCGACGGAATCAGTTGGGGGATTTGCTTTGAGTGGACTGTCCATGTTTTTTGATGGCTGCAAATTCTGCGCAGGTCATGTCTGGACTGGAACCAAAGTTGGAGCAGGATACTTGTGGTCAGGTACTCAGCACTGTGGAAGCTACGCATGGGAAGGGACAAAAGTCGGGGCATCATACGCCTATTCAGCGTCACTTGTCGCTGGGGACTACACACTGCAAGGCGCAAAACTGACTGGCCAGTACGCATATCTCGGCGCTGTTGCTGGAGGACAGTACGCCTACTCGGGAGCTATCGCTGGCGCCAAACACGGCTGGGAAGGCACCAAACTTGGTGCCCAGTACACATGGCAAGGAGCACAAATCATGTATCAGTATGGACTTCGCGAAGGCACAATCCACTTCTACAACGGCGCAAAGTACTTGCTCTCAAACGTGGCGGTTGCCTCCTATCATGGTGCTATTTACCTGTTCCAGGCAGCGCGCGCGGCTGCCTCAATGCTCTTCACTGGATCTGTGCAGGGCGGCGCTGTCTTTTACGACGGATCAAAGTACATTGTCACACAGACATCTCAAGGCATTGTTACCGGAGCGCAATTCACGAAAACAGCTGTCCTCACGACCGCTCAGTGTCTGTTCGCAGGCGGAAGCGCCACCGTATCAGGAATTGCGGTGGGTGGGCAGGCCCTGTGGGAGTGGTTGTGTGCTGCAGCAGTGTACACCTACCACAGCGTCATCTGGGCAGGACAGGCCCTGTTCAGCGGCGCTGTTGCCACGGTGCACTTCATCCGCGAGTGGGGCTCCTCGTTGCTGCTCAACATCTACATCGGCCTCACGGAGTACGGCTTCCGCTGGGTCGTCTCCATCCTCAGCGTCGTCGGCAACTGGCTTTACCAGCTCGGCACCATTCTGTTCCTCTTCTTCAAAACTCTGGGCGGCTACCTCGTCAACTTTATCTACGTCACGTGCAACGGGCTCTACAACGTGTGCTACATCCTCGTCGCTTTCGTGTTCAACATCATCGGCGGCGTGATGAACATCATCCGCCTCTTCTTCAGCGGCATCATGCACAGCGTCACTTTCGTCTTCTCCTCCATCATCTGGCTTTCGCAGGTAATGTCCTCCACCACGACACTCCACCACGACACCAACAAATGACGCATCTCTAAGTTTTTCACCAAACAAACGAATATCTCTGCACACACAGCGTGATTTAGCTGTTGTTGTTATTGCTGTTACATGGACCTGTTGTGTGTGAGAGCAGCCTTGTGTTCACACAAACCCCACAGTTCAAAGTGACGACAACTCTCAAATTTGTTGTTATCACACTGGTTCGCCGTTTCCTTGCAGGAGTTGTTTTCGGGGTACATGTTCGCGCTGCACAAGTACAACATGTACCGGGAGCTGCTGTTCGTCGGCTTCATCGCGCTGCTCGTGCTCTACTGCACCGGCCTCATGCGCGACCTGCGCCGCGGCGGCGCCGACGGCGACGAGTCGGACGACTCCGACCTGGAGGAGGTCGGGCTGCCCGTCGAGGAGGCGGACGAGGACGACGACGAGCAGGAGATCGTGGTGAGTGACACGCCACATGCAGCGAGCGTTGTGACGTGCCGTGGGTGTGTGTTGCGTCCCTTGTTGGTGTTGCTCGACGCCGCACGACAAAACCCAGCGAATGGCGCGTCTACTGTGAACACTGCTTGAGAAGGAAGCCCAGTGGCCCAGAAGGTTGAGAAAGTGCGACGTGATTCGCTGATAACCGCAAGATTCAACCTGGAGAATCATTCTGTGTCCTTGCTTGGGTTGCCTCGAGATCAAACAGAGTGGGTCGGGGCGGGGGGGGGTGTTGTTGACATTGGTGACATTCGAACTCCTTGTTGCAGAAGCGAAGCCCGAAGGCCGTGGCCGCTTCTCGACAGACGAGTAAGCGCGCGGACCTGCCTCCGATCTACGAGCGCACGGAGCGGCCCGAGATGCCGAGTCACCACGAAAACCTCTCCGACGACGACTTCGACTTGCCCGCGGACCAGGAGGTGCCGAGTCCTTTCGAGCTGGGTACGTGTCCGCAGACGTGCATTGCACGGAGAGATCTGTGTGGGTTTGCGTCGTAGAATGTGCTCAGGTGACAACAAATGATTGCCCTGTTTGCAGGTCCAGAATCGGAGCACGATGCTTCTTTCGAAGAACACCAGAATTCAGAGCACAATGACCTCAGCGACCTTGAACATGAAGCTGACGTTGGTGTCAAGGTCAGACCGAGCCAGATGAACATGAACACTGACCAGCAGGTGCCCATGGCCACTCAAGAGCAGTTGCAAGGAAGCCCGTCCAAAAGCAGCCCCAGTGACTCTGAAGACGGAAGAAAAGGAGACATTCGCGAGAGTTGCGAGAAAGATGACGAACTAGTCCCAGAGAAGGCGCAGGCCAAAGAGACGGAGGACTGTGCTGAGGAGGCCTCAAGGGCTGGAGGCAGCAACGTGGATGTGGGAAGAGTGAGTGGGCGAGGGAGAGAAGGTGAAACCGAGAAACATGAGCCAAGCTCAACCAGCGGCAGTTCAAATGTGGATCCAGCGTCCACGTCGTGAAAGAGGAGAGTTCTGTTTTTTCTGAACCCCAGCGAACAGCCCCACCGATGTAGCTGCCTTGATGGAAAGAATCAAAACCCAGTTCTGTTTTGTTGATTTGGTTTGTGTCCTCACGTCCTCAGGACAAGGGCAACAGTTTTCAAGCCCGGGGCGGGGGGTGGCAAAGCAACTTGTTTTGAAACCAAGTTGTTTTTCTCCTGACTAGGAACACCAGGAGCAAACCAACTTTGTTGCTGTGCCTCACACCTCTGAAGCAACTTGCGTTATTGTTTTTGGGGGGCAGGGGGGAAAAAAACAACCTGCCAGTTTTGGAACCAAGTTGGTTTACCGCTGACGAGAAAGACCAAGAGCAAACTAACCAAGTTGCTAAGGCCCCCCCCCCCCGCCTCCCTGAAAACCAACTCAAGTTGCTTTTGGGGTGAACCAAAAAAAAATCTTTTTTTGCAAATTTTCAACTTCTAATTTCGTTTCAAGTCTCGCTGCTGCCTGTTTGTGGCCGCAGGCTCGTTGATCTTTGATATCTTTGTGTCTGCCTTCGGTGTGCTTGTGCACGCTCTTGGAAGCAGCAAAACAGTGACAGAAGTTTTTCTGTGTTTTGAAATTGAAGAGTTTTGAATGTTGTGATTCTTGTTTGGTTCGTTGTGTGACATTTGACGTATTGTTGAATCTCTCGATCGATCAATTGTGAAGTTTGAAAGCAAAACTGCAATGTCGATCTATTGCAATGCAAACTCGGGAGTTTAAGTCATTTTGAGGTGAAAGTGCTATTTATTGACAGTTGTTTGTTCTGTTATTAACCCAGTCAAATCTTCACCACTAATTCTGTGATACAGTGTAGAAAATCCACGCCGTGTTTCTTTTCACGACTGTTGTTGGCGTGGATTGTGGATAAAGACTTTAGCAAGTGCGTGAAAACATCGCACGTGGGACAAACTTCTGCTCACCAACGCAACGAGAATCCGTTCAACTTCAAATGTTGATGCAACACTTATGGTAATTGGAAAAGAACGTTGCGTGCAGGATTGTGTGCAGTGTTGGAACAAAGAAACGTTCATTCAGGCAGAGTTAGTTTTCTCTGCATTGTACACTGTGCATTGTTGCACACCGAAAGACAAATCAAAACTTGTGCATTTTAATTTCAAGGTCTCAATTCAGACTCATCGATTTCAGTCCTCGTGTCTTGATCTGAAACAATATCATGTTTGCAATTCTGGTGCTCCAAACAGGAGAAGGTCTCTTTCACCGGCCGCTGGCTGAACCCTGAAGTTTCCGCCGTTTCGATCGATTGAGTGTGCAGAATTCTACATCAGGGTGGTGGAGCGAAGAGGGTCGTTGGAAGAGATCTGTCCCTGTTCCACGTTTTGATAAATGACGTACATTTGCAGCGAATTTCAATTTCTTCAAGCAAATGTCTATTTTTCACAGCATGCACTTTGTTTTGAGCAATTTTTGATACGAATATTTTCGCACGGTTTGTATTTTGTAAGTGCTTTTGTTCCGTCACAGGTCACTCTTGATTCTGACATCGTTGTTCCTTTCAGTTTACTAGATCTTCAAGTTCTTTGCGTGTTTGTGTGCCATGTCCCCTACACCCGATTTGTCACCTAGTGTTGAAAAGATAAGATTCTACGGATTGAACAAACTCGTGTGCAGAGGTCCCGACATTGTAAATGTGCCGTGCCAGTTTCATTGCTTCGATACTTTGTGGGGAATAGTGAGGAATCGGCACTGATGTTCATTTCGACTCCGTTAGCGAACACAGATGGAGAGAAATTATTTGCCCAAGCGCGTCTGGCGGTGCCAGATCTGTTTTCGCAGTGCTAGGTCTGTTTTCGTAGTGGTAGATCTGATTTTCAGCAAAGTTGCATTTTCAAGTTGATGTTTCAAGAAATGTCTCTTTTTTCCAGCGCACAGTCTATTGGTCTGTTTTTTCCGACTCGCGCAGTGAACCTTGCTTTGCTTGGCTGAACTGGAGCTTTACGTGTTGAGTTTTTAGCCCAGAAAGTTCTGTTCCGTTCGCTGTAGACGTAAAAACAAACGTGAGACAAAAATAAAACAATCGGAAACTGATTTCCTTCACTCTCATTTTACTCCGTATTTTGCAGAGTGCACTGCACCAAGAGAACAACAGAATCCACAAGAAACAAAATCGGAAGCACAGCGACGGTTCAAGTCGCTTTTTGCTTCTGCTTCTTCAACCGCGTCTGTTCTTTGTCGTACGCTTCTCTCTTCTCTTGCAATTTCTTCACCTGAAATCAAGCAAACGCAGATTGTTGTGGGGAAGTGAATGTTCTTCGCAACAACAGTTTCGTCTTTCGGGTTCAAACCATTTCCGTGAGAACAAGTTGGACCGCGAAACTAGAATCGAACACGGTCTTGCAACAAGTTCACACTGAAACCGTACCAGCAGCCTCCAGTTGAACCAGGACAGCCAAAGACCGAGATACCGCAGCAGTTGAAGCATTCACCCAACAAATCCTCTGTTGTCAATATTTTCCACATGTCACCGGAAGTATTGTGTTGCAACGGTGGACGTGTGCTGTGCCAGGATTGGTGCTTTGTGGGGAAGTCATGAACCCTGCGCCATGCAGCTGCAGCTGGGTTTCAATCAGGTGAGCACGATTCCACAATCAGTGGTCTTTGGAGGTGTTCGTTCAACAGCCTTGACATATTACCTCTTTGGTCTTCCTCTTCTTCCCAAACATGATCTTGTCGTAGAGATATTTCTTCTTCTTCGGGATCATCATCTCCGCGAGTCTCTTCTCCTCGTCCTGCTGCTTCTTGAGGCTCCGCTCTGGGTTCACAGTCTCAATCCGACCAGCAGAAACCGACATCTTCGCCTGAAATGCAAACCGTTCAAATTGTACTTCAACCATGTCCCGAACAACAGCAACTTTGATGAACAGAAGCGACAGCTTCACCCGTCCGGAGTGGGTTTTGCGTTTCTGCACAGACAAAAATTTTATCGCAGACAGGAGATGAGAAACGCATCTCTTCCGCAAATCTGTGAAGTCGTGTTTGCCGTTTGCAAACAAGTTGTTGGGACTTCGTTTTTCTCACATGACACTACCACGTCACCTTTTTGCTTTTCTTCTGGAGTTCTCCAGTTTCTTCTGGCTCTTCGTCCACTTTTCGCCTTTTTCGTGAAGGTGTTTCGTCGTCTGTACAAAAAATGGGAAAATTCAAATCACAATGCCAGACAAAATTTCAGAAAAATGGAGATATTTTTTGCCGATCGCAAACATCTTTCACCTTCTTCTTCACTGTCTTCTTCATCCGCGTCGTCTTCTTCCTCCTCTTCTCCTTCTTCCTCTTCTCCTTGCTCCTCTTCATCGCTCTGTTCCTCGCTTGCCTCACGCTCTTCCTCGATGCCTGCTGATTCGACGAACGCAGTTTTATTGCGATTTCATGGTGCGCGGAAGAATCGGCAGAACAAGGCAACCGTCGCTGCCCGTGGGCAGTTTTGTTTGGAAAAACACGTTCGTCTTGGGTCGAAGGCCCAAAAACAACGAGATTGACACCAGTACGGCGTTGTTCTCCGTGACTTCGAACGACATGAGATGATCTATCTTTGACATGAATCTTCACACACACACTTGACCACGGCTCACCGGAGTCGACTCCCTTCTCCTTGTCGAGGGCTCTGCGTCTCTCGGGTGGCACGTAGTCTCCCTCCGCCTCCGTCACGAACGGGGAGAGGTGCGGCGGCAGCACGACGCCCGGGAAGTAGTCCGCCACCGGCTGCAGCGCCGCGCAGTTGACGCTGTCGAACACCCACTGCGGCTGCACGTAGTACCTGCGGACAAGACGCGCCTTGAAGACTCTCACGACTTGAGTGACGTGGGTTGATTCACAACGTGTCCAGTGATGTCAACTGGACCAATTTAGTGGCTCACAACTGTTCGGCCCAAACTATCACCGCACATCATTGTGTGATCAAGGCTGGACAATGAACCCCATCACAACAGGTTTCAAATTCCTTCCAAACCCGGTCTGACCTGGACAGATACTGGTTGGGCACTTCGGGTCTGTCGACGATCTGGTGAGTGATGGTTTCGTCCGTTTCCTGGAAGGTGGCGCCGATGGCGACGGACTTCTCCCATGACACCTGCCCTCCGAAGGCTCTGCCGGCACAAAACAAATAGATCTACCTTCACCAAACTCCAAACAATTGTTGCACTTGTTTGGCTCAATCAGGTCAGACAAGGTCACATCGTCATCGTCATCCAGAAAGCGCAAGGACTCTGATCATGTGATGCTTTCATGATGATATCTGAGTGACAATACAGTAGTAACGCGCACACACACACACACACACACACACACACACGCGCGCGCGCGCGCGCGCACGGAGGAAAGCCACTTGGCCAGAAATGTTCAGAGACTCGACGTTGCGAGCGGACGCACCTGATGATGAAGGTGAGCGCCTCTCGGGGCACCTCCCGCCCCAGGAAGACCCTGCTGCCCTGGAACAGCGTCTGCAGCCTCCTGAGCTTCGCCTGCTCCAGCTTGGCCTGCTCGATCCGGTCCGGGTCGTCCGGGTCCTACAAACACCAATCTCACCCAGTTCGTGCCACAGAAAAACGCAGCTTTTGGAGAGTTCATCTTTCACCCTGCACCAGCAAACTCAACCCACAGTGCCAAACGCAGCAGCCAAACAAAAACTAATCTTGTGTCCGATTCTTCACGGCCTCAGAGAAAGCATTTCATATCATTGTGACGGTTTCTGACAACACTGTGTTCAAATTCAGTCCAAGTCCTCAAGAGTCTGGATTGGGGGGGACGTGTTGGCTGAGACGTGTTGCATCGTGACGTGACTCACAACAGGAAATTCATCCATTTCGGCTTCCTCCTCTTCTGCTGTTGAAATCACAGTTTCAAGTGTCTGCGTCAGAGCGGCCAAGCGCTGAAACACACAAAGGAGAGACTGTGACAGCCTCTTGTGAAAGCAAAACAAAATCAGGAACACCACTTGCAGTCTGCCAGGTGGAGGTTTGCACTGAACCAATCCTCATACCTCTTCTCGACGTTCGAACTCTGTACACTTTTCTATGTCGTCCAGGACGCTGTGGGTTTCCAACTCCAACTGGCAAGGAGAATCGTAAACTGTTCAGAAATAACAGCGGTATTCTCTGCATTCCCAACACAGGCCTTCAAGTTCAGAGTGATCTTTGTGATCCATATTTCCACAGACCAACTTCGGCCGACAAAATGCTGTGGTGATACGCATTAGTTCTTCAGGAAATGCACAGAAGATGGGCTTTTGATTTGTCAAGTTCGAAGCACTCATTCTCTGGTCTGTACCAGCCTATGGTGGGCCTTCAGCTGGTTAATTTCCCACAACAAAGGTTACAAAGGGAGAAAAATTTGGCTGCAGGAATACCTTTGGCGGATAGAACAGATTCATGGTCGAGTACAATTTGTAGTTGACAAAGCCCAGCATTGTCGTGTAGAAATCCACAAAGGTCGCCATGATTCTGAAGTCAACGTCTGCAGGATGCTGCAAGAACACAAAGCGTGGAGTGCAGGGGAAGCCCGGACGTGGAACCAGCACCTGCAGGAGCGAGTTGGAGACCCACCTCGAAGGCGAACTTGTGAGGCGTGACCCACGTCACCGTCTGCCCCATCACCTCCGCCTGGTAGTAGATTCCTTTTATGCTGATGAAAACCTGCCATCACCAACGAGAAAAACGGAACATAGTTCGTCTTCAAATCCATCAAAATTTCAAGCCCGGACCATGTTCCAGCAGAGACGTCATCGTTTACCTTCCGCAAGGACTTGGAGGAAATAACGTAGTGCATGAACTCGACCGTGAGCCTTCGACACAGCTCGACCAGCCTCGTGTGTGTGTTGCGCGTCTTGGGAAATGTGGAGAAGAGAATGCACATTGACAGGCAGTCGTCCAGATCCCGCACAGCGTCAATAAACGTGGGATACCTGCCGATACACAAAACACACGAGTCACAACCAGACCTTGATTTCGAAGTGCACCGGCTTTCTAGCGATACAAGATACGAGCAGATCAATTTCCAGTCTGTCTTTGTTGCAGTTCAAAGAAAAGCTGATCCTTGTTCACCTCTCTCTGACGATTTTGTCCAGCTTGTATTTCGGTCTGTTTTCCCGGATTCTTCTCGCCGCTTCTCCATCTTTCTTGCCAATTGCCCGTCTCAGTTTGCGCATGAAATGCTGACAGAGGATACAGTTGAAAGCGACAACCCAGCTTGGAACGAAGAGCAATGAGAACGAAAAGCAACAGGCACTGAACACAGCAAACCATACCTTCTGTTCTCTGAACTTTTTGATGATCGGTTCGTGCATCAGAAATTGAATGTCCTTCACGTAGTAGTATGTTTTCGCAGCCGTAGAACCTTTTCCGACCCGTTTTTTGTTCTTGGGCTCTTGTGGATAGATGCCTTTCAAAATGCATAGTCGCCTGAAAACGAAAGTGAATTGACACAGTCCACATAACAGGGAGAATAAAATTGCGGGTCTTCACACGTGTGCTGTTTTGTTTCACTTCTTTGATGAGAAAGCAGAGTGGCAAACCTCACTCCTGCACACGCACGGTGGTGATTCGAAGCAGGTCACTTTGTAGAATGAACAAGAATTCTGCGGGAACGATGCGCAAAAGCGCGAAGTTCAAACTTTTCCCTTCCAAGTGTGTGTGGGCGGAGGACGAGAGACTTTGGGTTCTCAACTTTGACAGGCTCTCTCTCGGTAGTTTTGAAGTGAAATGGCAGAAACACCCCTTCCTTTGGTGTTTCACCAAAGTTTGACCCCCCACCGCTTCCCGCATTCAGGAGTGCGAAGACTCGCCAGATCACATTGGTGATAGTTTGAGACAGTAACAAAATCTGGATCCACAAGATCCATTCACCTGAAATCTGCCAGACTGAGCTGCAACTTCTTCAAAGCCTGGTTCCTCCCAATGTAGGCGGTTGCAGCACCTTTCTCGTACTGAAAGTGGCAGGTCGATGAAGTGTTCAGGTCAGTTGATCAGTCTGTCTTTCAAATTTACGAGCAGGTCTGCATTCTGTCAATCCACACGAATTAGACACAACCGAAAAAGGATTGGATCCCCGTTGATGTCTTGCTCAGACATAGATCTACTTGTTTGACATGACTTATTTTTGTCAGAACCGTACGAAAATAAATCGTTTTGTAAGCAAACAGGCAAACTGCTGAGCCAAATCTTGTTTCAGGTCCACATATGTCAGATCGTGAAGCTTTGGTGGCAACTTGTGAGTCAAACGGCACACCTCAATGATGTCAATGAACCTCCTTTCCAGGTTTGCCGAAAGAAAATCGCGTTACCTTCTTTTGTTGGCGAACCATCTTGGATAATTTTCCCAAATGGACAATCACCACACGAATCCTATATTATCGCCCCCACACATGTTCTCTGGACTTCCGGTTGAAACTCTCGCGCGTGTGCTGACATCTCTCGTCCAAACACGCCGCGCCCTTCACAGCCATGCAACCAAACGTATTTGAACAAATACGGCGTGATTGTCGCGTCGATGACACCACAAGCACAACCACCCTTTGTACTTGGTGTCGGCAACTGCTCCGGTCTGTTCTCAAAAATGAAAACGCACAAACCTCACACAAGCTAGTTTTGAAAAGCGTCTTTTTCTTTCAATCAACATGTAGACATCAACTTTTCGTCAGTTTTCTGCAAGTGTTGAAAATGAAGCAGTTTGACCAGTGATCAGAAGTGTCTGATGTTCGTCATTCTGTGCACACAGAAATCAGCCGTTCACCGGTACACAACTTAACCGCGTCAAAATAATTCAATGAATTTTGCTCTTCGTTTAGTTTTCTACTCTTGAATGCACCGTAAGCTTCATCACGTGCAAGGGCATAACGTCTCGAAGCTCGACAAACGTTTTCACCAAAGTTTACACGAGCAACTTTGGCGTTTTCACTGGATGAGTCCAATCATCCAGCCACATAAACCCTGATGCTCAGTCACTTGGCTGATTCAAGAGGTTCTGGAGTAGCGGAGGCAGTTGATGGGGTTGAACACGCTGGGTTGGCAGCTACAGTATCTTCATCCACTCTTCACAAAGCGTAGGTGTTCCACAGACTGAAACCGGAGACGCAAAGAAGTGACTCATCTTGACCGCCATGGCCGTCTGTGCGTGAGAGCTCTGTTCGTCAGCCATTGGCTTTTGCTAAACATCTCACTCATTCAGCGTTGAGGAGGAAACTTTGTTGGGTTTGAGACAGAGTTGTCGCGCAGAGCTTGACTGCCTGTGGCTGCCATTGCCGTTGTTCGCCAACTGGAAATCCTTTTTGTAATATTTCCACAAGTAAAATTTTTCAACGTTACTGCAGGATCGGCCGACTCTCCTGGGGGGGGGGGGTCGGCCCTACCTTGGCCAAATCCTGGGTCCCCAGCCAGTCACTTCCGCTCCGTTCGACACCAGGAACCGCCCACTCACCTGTGCGTGTACTCCGTGTCGTCAGGGTGACGGAGAATCAGATCCTTGACGGCCTGTGAAGGATTCAAGCCGTGTTTCCTTGCTCTTTCCCATCGCTCGAGACGAGTCACGCCTGCAATTTTTTCAACACTTTATTTCAAGGTGTGTTTAGGGTCAGGGTTAGTGTGCCTGGCGCATTAATTTTGCCAGACTTGCCACTGAATCGGCAGCTGATAACCAACTGAAAGAAAACTTCAAACGCGGTAACTTTTTCACATTCTGCGGGAGAAGCTGTTGTGAAGCTCAACCTGGCCTGTTGTAATGACAAGTCTGAATTCAATTCGAAAGCTGAAGCTGTGAATTTCGTGCTTCAGCTGCTGGTTACCTGCGCAGGGTCCGAACTCCCAGTGCAGATCAAACTCCTTCAGCATCTTCAGATCCTCCTGCCGAACGTCAGGTTTCACGTCAACCACAGCAGCTGCCTTTACGTCTGCAAATTGACATCGAAATGGTTACAAGCTTTCATTTCACGAGATGAACGGTCACGACGGGCAGACAATCCGCAGGATCAGTGAAAAGTGCCGTAACGTCCGCACGCAAGGGTCTCGAACAGCAACTTGGGGTTCAGAGGATTTCCGAAATACGAGCAACAGACGTCAAGATCCACAGGACTGTCAATTTAAACATTGTGCTCCAAATGTTATGTTTCGACAAAATGCAATGTTTCACACAGAGAGAAATTTCCGCTGTCCGAAAATTCGACGGGCTCAGTAGTTTTCCAGATTTGAAAGATGCACGCGTGGTTTTCGTGGAATATCACTCAATCCATTTACAAACCAACTGCCTTGTGGACAGCACTGGATTTCACCGCTTTCGCGTTCCTGCTATTCTCCTTCTTGTTTGGAAAGTACTGCGAGATCGTTGCCATGTCTTCCTTGAATGGAAATCCCAATAAACTGCAGGTTTACTGCTGAACTGACAACTTGTTGGGACTCGTTTTCTCGTCACGTGACTTCGTCGATCATGTGATGCGCGACTTCGCGAGATCGGATCGCTGGTTCAAATAAAACCATCTCGAGCAGTGTCACACAGCTGTATTTCCCCCTCTCAACATTTGCTCACATTTTGCGAATTTTTATAAGCACTCATGAAGGGCAAGGCAAAGTTGGTCGCTCTCTTTACTGCATTGTCAATCGTCTGATCCCCCAAAGCGCTTTTTCAGTGCAATTCTGAACAATCACAATACGATTTTGGGGAACACCCCACTCCAGCTTCAAGAGAGTGCTGTTTTCAGCATTGGCGGGAGAAGTAGTTCATTGAAATGAGTCACCGTAATGACCTTTGAAAATGACTGTTGAGCTCATGGTCAAACGACAAAACGACGGACCCCGTGGAAAAATCACGCCAAGAAGCTGTCTGAGATCATCGAAGTGGTCCCACAGCCGTCACGAACATTAAACCTCAAGTTTCGTTTTGCACTCGATGGAGCCGCGTACGGCAGTGTATTTCTCTGGTGCCTCCTCCACAGATTTCAATGTCACGCTACCCTGGTACGAGCGCGGTGGGGGGGGGGGGGGTCAATTGAAATTGGGAGGACCTGTCCCAAGTCACAGGACATCTGGCATTGAGTGACATCAAATGTTTATGACGTCTGCATTTTTCAGTGATGCTGTTCTATGTACGCTCTCGAGATCCGAGTATCACTCTTCTCGGATCCCTGTGCTGCTCTTCAATGAGGATGCCATTGAGAATCGGACAAATTTGGCTTCGTCGTACGGGGAAAAGAACAGCATTGCCATCCGAGAAAGCCCAGAAAGTATCACAGGATTCGTAAAAGTGTGAGACTCTCGGATCCTCAATTTCTTGGATGTTCGAATCATATTTGGTTCAAATTGAAACTGCATCAGAAACATGTTCACTCAAATGGGAAGACGAACATTTTTTGCGATCAACCAAGCACTTGAACTGAGCGAGATGTCACAAATATTGCAAGAATCATCGAATCATCATCATGTGTTCAGAATGAACTAGTACGCAGCACGAGTTCTTTCTTGACACATTGAACAATGATTAGTGAAATAGTTGATTTATACAACAAGTGAAAACGGCAAGAGATGATTCGTGGCCAAATAATGAACGATCGTGCTCTTAGATTTCATGTTTGAAGACATCGCACGAGTTGTGTAAAAGTTGAGATCGTGCGCACGAAGTACGCTCGCTCACGCGAACCGCATGCAAATCAGCAGGCCTTTCTCTGATCTTCAAGAATACGGCTTCAAATCTTCACAACTGAGCTCTGGTATTTTGTTGTGAAGCGACAAGAGGTTTCAGGATTCTGTCAAGAGAATCACGAGCCCAAATGCGAAATTGCAACAGGAAAACAGTGAAAAAGATCGTTCTGCAGTCGCTTTTCTTTGGGGTGAGACACCTCAAGACCAACATAAGCGTGCATGTTGCGTTCACACTTTCCCCCGGCTTGTTATCACGTTTAAATCCCACGAGTGTGCTTTCACATGGATTTGTGTTTTTGTCCTGATCCACACAATATCTTGCGCTGAGTTCCGAATGTCCAGTTCATGCATCAATTAGCTACGGATAATCGCGCCTTTTCACCTTCGCACGTTCACACAGCGCGCGCGCGTGCGCGGGTTGACCGTCAGACTCTCTGCTTTTAGCTTTGGGTATAAAACTACAGATTTTCCAGACGCACTACACAGTCTCAGAATTTCACGGCAGTTCAACATGAACCGAAGGAGATCCCCCAGGCAAGTTGTTCTCTCTTTGTTTTGCTCGTTTGATTTCCAAATTTTGTTCCTGTGAAACAAACAGCACAAACACATGCAACAGTGTTTTTGTCTTGAAAGAAAGGTTTCCAATGCACCTGGTTCACTGATGGTGTCTTTTTGGTCAAATTTGCCACTTTTTGCACTTTGACAGCGAAGACTTGGCACACCAAATCGAGAAGGGCGACCCGAGAAGAATCAAAATAATCCGAGGACTGCTGAATCGCGGTGCCAACCCAAATTATCTCACTCTGGCAATCCGCAAATTTCAAGAGTAGGTAGACACAACAATTGCCCGAGGGCTCCTCTTTTTTGAGCCCCAGGTGGGTCAGGTCCCCCCGACCAAATCCTGGGTCCTCTCTGCAGTCCAACAAGCCACGGAGTTGACAATCGTTCCACACGTCCGATTTCAGCGCGGAATGGCAAGCGCTTTTGGTTGACCTGTTGCTGGAGAAGCAAGCGGATCCGAACCACGAAGCGCCTCTCCTGGCCGCAGCGGAGTCGAGCAGGAAGATGGTGGTAACCGCTCTCCTTAGAGCGGGCGCCGTCCCCAACCTGAGGTGGGTTCGCATTTCCTATGCTGCAGTTGTGCATCGGGTGTGGTGGGGCGTAACACACGTGTCTCTGATCGTGTCGTCAAAACCTCAGATTTGGAATGTCAGAGTTGTGACTCATGTTCGTTTCCACTTCTGAAGTTCACCGTGACCTTGTTGTTGTGTGAAGTCCCTTTAGGGCGAAGCACCACGTGGTAGTGTATATGGCAGCCAGACTGAAATGTCCCCGGGCCCCCGGGGGGGGGGGGGGGGGGGGGGGGGGGGGGGGGGGGGGGGGGGGGGGGGGGGGGGGGGGGGGTGG
>JAAUXT010120826.1_pt1 | contig 18445 bp, 15 predicted proteins | sample 7278171 | NCBI WGS metagenome assembly JAAUXT01 (sample SAMN14350112, study PRJNA611818) | marine sediment metagenome | isolation source: surface marine sediment (1.8m) | place: French Polynesia: Moorea | collected 2018-08 | reverse complement strand
TCATCTTTCAGCCAAATGATCTCATGGTTCAAAATTGTAACTTGTTTTCTACAAACTTAATACAACTTCAGCTGAAATATTTTTATGTAGGCATGTTGCCCTGTTGCTTCTTTTTCACTATAGAAAGTTTCAGGCAACTTGAATGTGTCATCCCTGAAAGACGTTGCCCAATCGGTTACTTAGATTGTATGCCTCGTATCATTCCCTGACAGGTACATTCGTGTCCCTCTCGAAAAGATTGCATTGGTGAAGCACATCTTGGAGGCAACTTTCTGGTGCCCACCGTTGAAAAGAAACCACACCCTGCTGGAAGGATTTTCTGGGGATCTCAGAGCTAGCGGCTTCACACTGACTTGAACGGAGCACTCAGGTGCGAGTGATTTCTTCGCAAGACCACTGATGCTCTGAGCGATGAAACTAAAGTCTTGTGCCGTGACAGGGTGTCTTCGTCGGGGTCAGAGCTGTGGAGTCGAGATGATGCTGCAATCCAAGCACTGAGACGTGCCCAAGCACACACATGACCTGGCCACAACTGCCCGAAGAACATTTTGAGGTGCAGAGAAAGAAACTGTCCGAAACCAATGCCAAATTTTCTTCCCGACTTTTCCCCACACACAGCAAAAAAGGTTGAATAGGGCACCTGCAGAAGGTGCAAATCAGGTCTGAATCAGAAAGGAGAGCCTCCAAGAATGGCCTCTTCGAGACTGAACTCAAGACTTCAACAAAGATTTGAATCCTGCTCAGCCTCACAACTCAGAAGAGAGACAAACGGATGGCTGCCTTTCGCGAACATGTGTGTCTAGTCTGTGCTTCTCAGACATTCACAATTCACGGTTTGCACAACAATTGTGCAAAATGAGGAACAATTGGCTTTGGATTTTGTTTAACATCGAACAAGTTCACGCAAAGTCCTTTGCACACCCCAACGCCTGTTTTTAACAGGCAGAATACTTCACAGGCAATTTCAATGATTCTCAGATGTCCTTCACAGTACCACTGGCTTTGTCCCAAATGTCAGAGGAGCAGATTCATTTCACTTCACAACACATCTCCTCCGTCAATCCGCTCATGTTTCTGCCATCATTTCCCACTGACTTTGGACAAGACTAGAAGCCGACATTCTCACAACCAACCAAAAGTGGAATCGCTCGATCATATCTCAAAAGCAATTGGACGATTCATCTTAACAAAGTTACATTATGACTGACCTGTCTGGCATTCCGCGGCCTTGTTTCTGTGAGACTGGACAAGAAGACTACAAGAATTGTTACAGAGACTATCCGCAACGGCAATTCTGAGCATTTGTTACTGTCACAGCACAAATGTGGCGGACAGAATCAGTTCCAACTTGGCCAAAAAACCCTGCAAGATTGAACAGAAGGTCAATGCGAGATCATCGATAGGATCTGCAGCAGGTTGTTTTCAAGAATCTGATTGTTCCAATTTGGGTTGATTCCCTTTGCAAACGTGAACTTTGTGGTTTTGGCTGCAGAAAGAAAAAACAGAATCTGCTGAACATTGGATATCCACACGCTTGCAGGGCTCACATGCTTTCGTTTTTCGTTGTGCTTCCCGTGGCCGACTGATCCATTTTCCTTCAGCGAGAAAGTGCGTGTTCTGTCCTTCCATTACTTTCACATGGAGTTTGGTCTCTGCGTGGGAACAGCACCTCACACCAGCCATTCTCATTCAGACTTGTGTTGCCTTTACAAATGTCAATCCAGCAATTTGTGTAAAGAGGAGTAACGCCGGCTTCCCATGGCAATTGAAGGGGGTTTGCAATTGTACAGTCTGTCAATTTGTACTGAGCGTGGAGGCTCCTTTGTTGCTCAAGGTAAATTCAGCTCGATTCCCTCACAGAAGAATTGCTCTTATCAAGCTACAGGTCCAACAATTGACCGGTGCCTTTCTTCAGCCGTTGACAGAACATGCCTGAGGGGTTGTACAGTGGATGTTCGAGTACTCTCCTTTGTTCAGACCTTCCGAAAGGTTTTGTGTCCTACTTCAGTTTGAGCATTTAATGATCCGCGTAGCGTCTTGAAACAAAGTCTGACATTTTCACTGCCACTAACAATGCTTGTGAGATACAATGTGTCAACATCTCAGAGAAGCTGCAGGTTTTCAAAAGTATGGAAAACATGAGACAAGACACCTTGAGATACGGAGAACCCGTGCATGCACCAAGCGGGTCGAGAACGCGCGGTCGTGATTCCTTGTGTTGTGTTGTTTGTCCTGTGACAGACAGAAGATGTCTCAAGCTAACTTCGTAGCCCTGCTTGCTGCGAACGCTCTCCTACAACCACATAAACCCCAAGTTCTCTTCCGTTTTGCCCGAAACCCCATCGTTGTGGGATCGTCACCAGGACGGAACCCTTGCCATGAATGTTCTCACCAGAGTGTACGAGGTAGAGGTGGAATTAGACCGGGACACTTGGGATTACGCGGATTGTGTGTAACCACGTGAGTGTTGTGACTCGAATGCATAATGAAACACTGTTGACTTAAGACTAATCTTTCATTGGAAAGTGTCATCAAGCCAGTAATCACTGGTTTACATCACACAGGGGCTCCAGCTTCAGAACGAAACGGCTCCTCGAAGGCCAGTGAGAGCTCGCGCTCTCAAGACTGTCAAGATCTTTTGCCTGACTGGTTGAGTGGCAACATTGTTTGACTGAATTCCAATGTCAGAACAGAAATAACCGCTTCCCATTTCTTCACACACGCACAACTTACACGTGGTCTCGCAACCTGCAATTGCGGGGCATGCAACAGTAGGGAAGGGTGTTGTACGTCGTTCACCGTCGAAGACAAGCCATTCTCTTTTCTTGAATGTGAATAGTTGCGGCAGCTGTGGCTCTGATGGAGCTCCGCTCACACAAAACAGTTATCAGTTGAATGTCTTATCTGGCCAATGCAGAAATAGTTTTGATCAGGGTGACCCTGGAGTCCCCCGCCTCCAACGTTGACCACACAGACAGAAAATCAAAAATTTGGCAAAAACCATTGTTTTGGGGAGTCAGAGAGTCAGAGAGTCAGAGAGAGAGAGAGAGAGAGAGAGAGAGAGAGAGAGAGAGAGAGACGGGTGGGGTCCCTGGACCCACTGAACGTCGATAACGTCCATTCTTGGCGAGCTTCTTTCGTTCCGTCAGAAGGCAGGATCCAGTGAGGGTCGCATGCACATTATTTTGCGCCGCACGCATGCACGAGTTCATTTTATCGAATTGAAGTCAGGACCCCAGGATTTGTGGATCATCCCTTGTGCCTCCGGTGTCGAGTGTGTTGTTTGCATCAGTCTGAGACAAAACCGTAAGTCTTTCGAAGTGTACAGCCAAGAAACCACGTCCGCTGCGTCTGCCTACATCGGCCTCTGACCCGCTGACCCTCAAACATGTGGACTTTGACTCAGACGGAGAGCAGGAGAGTGATCACAGAGATCGGGATTCTGCTGAAGACCATCAGCAGAGGATCCTGAAGTTGCACTCTGGTGATCGTGACAAGGAAGAAGAAGGCAGAGTCAGTGCTTTGATCAAAATCACCCCAAGAGACAATGAAACTTCTGAGTGTCTGAGTCTCCACAGCACCAGGAACTTTGGGTTGTTGTTGGCCTGACTGCCGCTTTCTTCTTGGTGTCGTCAGGGTGAAGATTTCCACAGAGAAAGGATTGAAAACAAACAGAGGTGAAAAGGAGTTGAACTTGGGCACAGGGAGCGTAGTCACCCAAACCAAACGAGCAAAATGCTTATAGAATGGGATGCGCAGCTTCTTTCTGTCAAACCTTACCACCTCAAATTGCTTGACAAATATTGTGATGATTTGAGACAAACTGGTTCACTTTGGTTGTACAAGACCTGTAAATGTGTTCACCCCTGCAGTCGAATTGGCGTTCTAACAGATCAAAACCTGGTGGACACGACATCAGGTTCCTTGCGTTCGTGGTGCAATTTGAGAGCGTGACGACACGTTTATCTCTTGCAATTAGCCACTCACACCAAACTGATTTGTGATATTCCATGTTCTTTTCCACTTTTCTCGGCTGTTTCGTGCATCGTATGATGCCAGTTTGACGAAGATTACGCAAATGAAGCTTGTTTTTTTTGGATCGTGATCTCTCAGCAAGACGCTCGTGCTCCACACAAAATACCTTCTCTGCCAAGGTGCGCAGGAAACTGACCCGACTTTGAAGGTGTTTCTGACTGTCAAAAGAAGCTACGTACTTTGGTGTCAACCATCGCTTGTGTAAGTTGAAGTTTTGCTCACTTTCATCCATGAACTCCAGAACAGTAAACGTGCTGATGATAGCGGAAGTAGTTACGAGTATTGCGTTTTTCTGGACAGGAAGCAGACCCAAAGTTTAGACCGAAACCTGGGTGGGTTGTTACGTTCTTACACTCATGTCTGTCCACGTAATGCAGAAAACATTTTCGAGCGAAAAGGTCTGCATGTCGTTGAGTATTTTGCATTTGATGTTCTTCCTCCTGAAGCCAAAGGCCTCTAGGGAGCGAAATCAAGCCTGTATTGAGGGAAAAGTCGGTGAACGTGGATCTGTGTGGTTCTAGAAGGGCTGAAGTCGGAAGGGTCCTCTTTCTATAATGAAAGGCCTGATTCCGCGCCGACGTGGACAATTTCAGACAATCATGGAGTTCTCATGTCTTGGCCAGCTACTTGAAAAACCTCTCAAGAATGAGGAGAAACCGCACATGACACGGTGCCCCTGACAGATAGGTTCTTTCTAATATCTGACGCGAACAATAATTCTTGCCCCGATTGCTCAGTCAGTGCGATGTGCAGAAAGAAAGAATAGGTCTAATCACGCGGCCGAGCTCGTAATAACTATCTTGAGCCCAAGGCGCAATATGGTGTCATGTTCACGAAATTGGTACGGCACGTAATGTAGAGACTCAGAAAGGTAGTAATCTCTCACGCTGACTAGCCTTGCTCGAGTCTGGGGAAAACACGAGTGAGAATGCTAATCTGTGTGCATAGGAGACAGAGAGAGACCGATGGACTTAGCAGCTCAACTGCAGAGGTGAATGGGCCACAACAGTGAAACACACCGTGCCAAATTCACGTTAACTCATTTTTAATGATGCCTGGTGTCAAAAGCTGCACAACAAATCTACTAATGATCTATCTCGACGTTCGTGTTCAGTCTCCTTCCTCTTGCTTTGTGCCAGAAATTTTCCTTGAAATGAAACACCTGAAAAGAAATCTGTCGGAGCGAGGAGACCCGGCAGGATCCCCGGGCGGCGATGGTGAAAAGCCCTGCGTGATGGTTTCTGTTTGAAGTGAGTTTCTTTTTGCTCCCTCCTGAGAGGTGTTGATTAATGGTGGTCCTAATCCTTGTTTGTCCTTTCCATTATGTTACATCGTAGAGCAGAGACACATGTTCATGGGTACTTTCGAGTGTCTAAGTCTCCATGGAGGGGAACAGTGTCGAAGAGGAAAAGACATCAAAGGCGACGGCAGCGCTTGAGATGACAAGACAACTGTGCGTGGGTGATGTCACAAGAACAATCACAACCTCAGAGGTAAAAACAAAATTTGGATATTTTTTTGCAACGGGTTTACTCTGAATCAGGGAAACTGCACCTTCGCAATTCTCCGGAGAAACACAACAATGAAAAAAGAATATGTCTCGGTACGATCAGTGGGTTTGAATGGCATTGCCAGGGAACGGCTCTCGTACCATCCCATTTGACGGATCAGCTGCCTGACCTCGCGCGCCCCGCCCGGAAATCCTCTTCTGCAATCTGCCAAACACTGAGAATCCATTGGTTCAAACCAACTCGGCCAACTCCGAGTGTGAAAAGACCGGCTTTGATCTATGTGCAAAAAAGAACGCTATTCTCCTTCGGTGCGTATTCGGGGACATCATCATGCTTTGGGCTGAAGATTTTCTTCTTGTGAAGAATCTTACTCTGTCGTTGAAGCTGTGAAGTGTTTTTGATAAGGCCAATAGAACATGAACAAGCTTTCTCAGTTTGGTATTTCCCCCTCCAGATGGTACACAAGCACCGAGGTAACGAACTGGCAAACCAAGGGTGAGGCCAGAAGCCACATTCAGACAGACACTCAAACACGGGTGTCGAAGCCGCAGAAGTTTGTGTGGAGCAACATTACGTCTGTTCAACAAAAGACCTTCACGAGAACAACATGTACGCAACTGAAAGCTGATGTGGCTCAAACCTCCAGACACGCGTATACAGTTTCCACGGATCCGGTTGTCTCACGCTGCGCTTTAGATGTTGCGAAACACTCATGAAAGGCCCTTTCTTGCTGGGCCAAAGAGTGTTCAACGAAGAGAAGACTTGGGTGTTTTCAACAGAGCATTCTGATCTGCCGGTCTTTCTTTCATCCTGCTCATTTTTCTTCACGAGCCACCCACGGGAAGCAGCAAATTTGAAATAATTACCCTCCTTCACCCAGATTCGTGAATGGTGCTTCAGATGCTGATGATACTCCGCGGTTTTCTCTGGCGTCGCCATATCAAAGAGCCTTGGGAACAGGTCTTCCTCGTCTTCTTTCAGAAGGGTGCCAATATCCAAGAGATCAAAAGTACAGACGTGTTCATGTTCAAGGTTGCACCACTCATCACTTTCGCACAGAGAAAAAACTTCCCGTGTTCACAGCAACACGGAGTGGAGTGGGTAGCCTCCCCTCTTCCCCAACCGACGCACTCCCCAATCAATAGATGAATTGTTCATCTGTGTTGACAGACTGTTTGTTTCACACTTTCCATGTCCGAGGAGGATGAACAGAACAGCACAAAACAGCCCAGGCCTTATTTTCCAATCAAACAACTGATCAATGAGTCACTGACCTGTTAGTATACAATCTGTTTTGACACCCAAAAGGTGTTTTTTGAAGTGAGTTGGCTGGTGCTGGGCGAGTTCGTCGAACAGCTTTGGCAAGGGAGCGTGAGGAGAGACAGAGGGGTACTGAGAGACAGAAAGGCACAGAGACCAACAGCACACAAGGCATGGTTGTCCTCTGAGACACTGCTGTCATACTTTGCTTTCTGACAACGCTGGATTAGATTTTGGATGAGGCTGTCATTTCTCCGTTGAGATGAATGGCAGAAGAAGGTTGTGCAGTCAAATGTTCGAATTGGGTAAATTTTTGTTTTGAACTTGTTCGAGTACGCTTGGGGAGAAGTTTTCTGGTTGGGGACCAGGACTTCGCGGGTTCGGAAAGGGAGGCTCTGTGAATCATTTGATTATCTTTGACCTTCAGCTGTTCCGAACATTGGATTTTCCAAAGCCCACCTGAACAACCTCAATTAATAACACCTCACAATGAATCCAAATTCAGGTCAGAAGGTTTTTGACTCGAGGCTACGAAATTGATTGTGGTATCGATTGCCGATGCGCGCTACAGAAATCGGGGCCTCGTAGCTTCCTGCTAGATGTGAGTGGTCAAATTAGATGGGGACACAAGGGAATATTGAAATGACACACATGACGTATGGGTCCGCTTCTGCCCCCTTTTATTGATGAATTCTTTTCAAAACCTGCCGCAAATCAATTGGAGTCGTGATTCTGAGTGAGCGGGAACAGGCAAGTGGTGGACCACTTCGCGCTGTCCACGTTTCGCGGATGTGAAGTCAGGCAAACGCATCACGAATAATATCTCTCACCAACTTTCCGCAAAAACCTTTCAATGGAAAACGAATTCTTCACCTTGTGTTTTTTGCACCCCGGTCACACGTATATTTTCTGGTCTTGACACAGGAAGTGTTCTTTGTGTGTTGCCTGTGTTTTTCGAGCATAAACCTGGTTTCCTAGAAGATATTTTTTCCCGATCTTGGATCAAAACGAACGAAGGTGTGTACGGATGGTGTCACATATTATTTGCAAATAAAATACCAGACGATACAAAGTAGCTTCCCATTGTTGGATGTGTGATCGAACCCATATTTTTGTGTAACTTTGCACCGTTGTGACCTGTTTTTAGCATTGGCGTTGGTTGAAGCAATGTTCTTCTGGTGAGCTACCTACAACTTTTATTGCAAGACACAGCTTTGCTCAGCTTCACCGGGCGTCTAAACGCCGCGTGTACAGCTTTAGCTTTCAAGTATTTGTCAGTGGGCGCTCACTATATCACGAGATGCAAACAACTTTTTTGTTTGAAAATGATCCTCTGTAGTTTTTCACAATTGTTCCACTAACAATTTGTTCAAAACGATTTATGTGTGATAAGGAAAGTTTGGAGTGAACCACCTGGCGGACGCAAAATGAAGAGTTTTGTGAGAAATTATCACACAAGAGGAGCATAAAAAGTCGTGCTTTCACGAGTTGGAATCTATTTACTGCATCCAAATTGTCACCAAGTGGGGAAAACGATGGAAGACCACAATCTTTCAGCCAATGCGAGCGCGGAGCCTTTCATTGAAGAGGAATATCTACAGAAGTACTTGGGTGGAAGGCGTGCGCAAGGGTTGCCTGAAACTATCCTGCTCACTGTAATCTACTGTATCATACTCATCTCTGGAATAATCGGAAACGTCTGCACATGCATTGTAATATACAGAAACCAATACATGAAAACGGCGACGAACTACTATCTCTTCAGCCTCGCCATCTCTGACGTCCTCACTTTGATCTTGGGTAAGTTGACGCACAAAATATCTTTCTAGGAACAACTCGCAAAGCAAGCTGGCAAAATTCTTGTCTCAGCCACAGGCATGACTTTTCTGTTCTTCCTCGCAAGAAGACCCTCCCATGCCTGGGACTATTTGTTTCTCCACTTGTGAAGAAACCAAGCCAAATTGGGAGGGACGGAGAAAGCCGCTTTTCCGCCTTCTCCACGGCAATACTCCGCGTCGGAAGTTACAATTAATCAAATCTGCTGATTCCACAATGGCTGTGAGCGCTTTTCATCCGCCATGATTCGGATGAGAACAGGTTGTATAGACCGCATTTCAATAGAGACACGACCAGGCACAACGAAAAGTTCAGATTTATGCTCGTGAGCAAAGGGATTGAGTCCTCAGCTGTGAGGGTACACGCAGCGCTCGGGATGGGACGATTCCCGTTGGAACGACCACTGCACGAGTATTGATGAAACTCGCTTGCGAGTGAATAGTGAGTTATCCATCATCAATTCATTTGATTAGCCCCGTAATGTGCTGTAGATGTGGACTGATAAAAGCGATGTAAGCTGTGTGAATGCTTTTCACTTTGCAACCCAACATTATTACTTGCCTCACAAATGTATTTTTCACCCAAACACAATGCACCCCAGCTACACAAAATGTTGTCACTGTTTGCATAGCTGTTTTCACGTTGTAAATTACTCACAACTATGTTTTAAAATCCCTGAGCACTAAATCACACGCACTGTGCGTCGGAAATTGTTCATTGTGGTGACGCTGAAGATCCATTTGACCCGGGAACTGAATCCATGTCCAAATTTTCGCTACATCCGACAGCAAGTTCGCTCGACTCTTGCAAATCATACAATTGACGCTTCGGCGCTTTTTGCGGATGTTCAAGGGAACACCTGTGACAATGCTTTGACAAGCAATTTGTTCGCCTTCACTGGATATGTGCTGTGAAGGAAATGCCTTTGTGCCATCGAAGTACTTTTTTAGCCACTACCAAAAGTAACATCAAGCGCCTGCGCTTCCAGCAGATTCACATTTGGTCTTTGCGCGAATCTCATGTTGGGGCGTAACCACACAAGACACCAGTGAAAACCCCTCAGGCACTTGAGAAAAAGCTGCGACAACTGCATAACAGTGCACAGAATACAGAGGCAGAAGCAGGCGCCTGACTGGAATGGATGAGAATATACAAGATATTACAAAGCAGATAATACAATTATGACCTCCGAGCATGATACTGTGCAACAAGCGTGAGAAGCTGCGAGGCAGGACGGACGGAACGCGTGACTGCCTCTCAAACTCCGATTCTCAACTTTGAAAACGGATCCATTCGAGACTTTCTTCCAGTTTCTACGACTTCAGTTTGTAAGCAAGACGTGTTCTTCTCATTGAAGCTTGACGTCTACCCCGCTGAGGAGTTTTCCAGCCACGCGCGCTATTTGTGGAGCGTGGACCGAATGGTCGGTCATCCACGCTGATATGACAGAGACATTTTTGCGGTTGCAACAACATGTTTAATGACTCAACTGAACAAAACAGAACATGAGAACAGGAAATGAGGAAAATTCTGACAGGTCAACAGAACAGAAAGACTACTTCTTGTCATGATATTGCACTTCAAACTTGACGCGCTTCACCGAAGATGACCCAGAGTCGACATGTTTCAAGACCTCAACCAACTTGTCTGCACCACTCTTGTTGGAGTCTGCGAGGACAGACATTTCGACAGGTGTGTTGTCATGATCAAAGCGACTGCGGACCATTGGTTTGTCACCGATAGCGGCCTTTTCTGCATTGAGGAGCAAGTGTTCTGCTGTCCGCTTGTATGCCCGGACAGCGTCTGAGTGGTGGCCTGTTTTTTCTTTAACTACCTGCTCCTCAATGCCCTCATTGAACATCCTGGTGGCAGCAGAGACCCTCAGCGAATGATTGGTGAATTTGCCTTGTCGACCAATGCGTGCCATCAAGTTGGAAACCACCTTACTCAAGACATTTATACCAACAGGCTTGTCGACATACTAGGTTTGAGGTGTTCTCTTGCCTGCCACTGCAGAGTACTTGTACAGTGCGTCGTTCTTGCAATTTTCAGGCAAAAGTCCGACATACTTTTGGTACAAATAGACTACATTTCTCTCCTGAGAGGTGTGTCTGTACGCACGAACACTTTTGGCAACATGTTTTCTGTCCTTGATTCCCCCCTGGTTGGTCTTGGAGTGAAAATCTTCAGTGTACTCCAGGTACTTGACACCTTTCTCATTCTTTTTCATGACAATTTGAGGGTTGAAACCGGGCACCCACAACGCACATTGCTCTTTTCCCCCTCTCAACGCAAAAGTCAAGCCCACCAAAAATAGCACAGTGTCACGGAGCTGGTCTGGGTCATCTTCACCCAACACTTTCATCCCCCACAAAGTTTCTTCATCCTCAAGAGTGATTGGTTTGGCTGCCTTGACTGGCTGAGTGATTCTTGCCAAAGAGCACTGCTTCATGAGGTTATCTAGTGTGTTTCTGATGCAACGAAATTGAGGGTCATCAAGGAGTTTCCATGTTTTGCCTTGTCGTTCAAAATGCAATTGAAGTATCATGAGAATGTTGTACAAAGAAGGTCCAGGATACTCTTTGCCATCAGCACGCCGAACTTCACTCAGGAAGAGACAAATGGTGTTTTTCAAGTAGTCAACATCTGCTTGAGGATCAAGAATGTCACTGCTTTCGATCTGAACACCACCAAGACCACGCGACAGACGCTCTTTCCTCCACTCAACAAAGAGCTTCACGGCCCAACCAATTTTCTTGTTGGTTGCGGGAGCAAATGTTTTGCCCTGAAGAGATTTTAGCTCAGACTCACTGACAGGTTGCTTGTGTCATTGGGGATGGTCTTCTATGACAATTGAAGAGTTTGTTGAGGCGGAAGTTGCTGTGTCGTCGTCGGAGTCGATGTACGGCACCAGTCCTTGTTCGTCATCACTGCTGCATTGTCCCGGAATATATTCCTTGAACACAGTTTTTGCACCAGAGTCTTGTTCTTGAGATGCAGCAACTTCTTGGCAGTCATCTGAAACGGAGTCGTCATCGGAGGAGAGAAGGTCGTTGTTCGCAGTCAGTTGAAAGTCGGCCACCGTTTCTTGCGTCTCAATGATCGTCTGCATCAACATGGTAGCCCCGCTGAAAAACATCGAAATATAGTTTTGAGTCATCAAATTCTCCAAAATAACACGGTAGCTTTGTGCTCTGACATTTGTTTCATCAGTTTACATTGAAATTTTGTGTGGATGCAAGCAAACAACACAGATACTTACTCGTTTTCTGGATCGAAACTGATTTGGCACAAAGTGGAGTCATGGCTGATGACAGTTGCGTCGAAATCTTCATCGTCCATGTCCGATGTTTCCAACAAATGTGCAAATTTGCCAGTCCTGTTCATGTTGAAGTTAGTTGAAACAAAATTATTTTGGAACAAAACTGTCGAAAATTTGGAAGAGAACGCAACAAAATGACATGTTATCTCGATGAACACCAGAGCCGAAATGCCATGTTGCACACGCATGGCATCACGCGTCGCTGAGTCTGACTTACATGTGTCAATTTCCAAGAATTGAGTACACATGCACTCCCAACAAAAACATGTGAAAGAAGGTGAACATTGCTTGTCATTTTTGCGCGGTGGCTACAAAGATCCTCTGTGAGGTAGACGTGACTTCGACAACGTGGACAGTGGGGCAACATGACTGGTCTCACCACTCCTTGCTTGACTTGTCCTTTTTGCACTAAAAAACATGTTTCATACACAAATTGCTTGTGTAATCTCTCGAGCTAAAGCTCTCGAGACCACACGCGCAATTCGTGTACTCAACATGTTTTTGAAATGTGCGAAAAGGACTTGTCGACCATGGCGTGTGCCGACCATTCAGTCGCACCACTGCCCGCGGTGACGAACCCTAACAAATTGTGTGCAAGGTTCGTGCACTGACACGGCGACTTCCTGTCAGGGGCTGCGCTTCCATAGCGCTCGTGATCGATGCTGGGCGGCCGACTATGAATGATTCAAATCACACCTGACTTACACATTGTACTTCAAACATTTCTCAGCGAGACAAGAAGCATCGATAGAACCTGCGACTAAGAGAGCCACAACTAATTGTCTTTCCTTCCATCCAATTACCAGCAGATGAGACGCGGGATAAGCGGATTTCTTTGGTGTATAATTCATTGTCGTTAGAGCATCGGTTGCTGGAAAATGGCCCAATTCAATTCAGGGTAAATCAGCTTTTATCATTTCTTGACCAATAATGTCCCGCTGTTTGTGATCGACTGTTTGCTGGACAACAAACTGATTTGTGTCTTTGCAATGCGCCGTCTTAATCGAGCGACAGATCTTCCATTGAGGCCAGAGGAAACGGTTTTGTGATCCGAGGATCACTTGACCGTGATGCACTGCCATCATGGTAATGTTCTGTTTTGATTTCACGCACAGTGCTCCTCACGAGTGAAAAGAGAACACAGTGCACTGCACCTGTGGTGCAGAGACCATGGATGCGCGGTTTGAGGCGTGCACAGCCAAAAAGATGTCACAACTACCCAGCTTCACAAGAACATTGATCACAAGATGCCTTCAAGATGAAAGTTCAATCCCGAGTGTTCATGTCGGCAGTGCCTCGCCGTTTCTGCGGAGCTGCCCTTTTGGGGACCCAAGAACACACACCTTGTGAAGTTCTGGCATTCTCGAACAGGTTTCCACAAGTATCGTGCACGTCATTTCTGTTGATACCCGCCATCCTTCGGATCACCATGGCAGAAGGCGTTGTGTTTCGAGTTGAAATGTTTGCGCCGGAGACAGGTTCTCTGGGGCACAGTTTCGCCGGCGTATCACACACACACGCACCAAAAGCAAAGCAGCGAAAAGACTTTCAACTTGCCAAGAATCAATGTCCCTCAGCCTGCAGTTTAACGACCACCAACATACGACAGTAGCTTGGCGTCAATGGTGCATTTGCTTTGACAACTTTTGAAGGGCATGCACAAAAGATCATACTGTTGAAAAAAGCAAGTTTTCAGGTGCAAATTGAGCAAAGAGCATGCTGTGTGCCGTTGAACACAAGGTGCGCACACGCGCGAACAATCATCGTCACTTCCGGATCTCCACACTGAGCATTTCCGGTGTTTACCAGGCAATGCGTTTGCGTGCTCATCTCCACTTTGTGCCCTTGCTGAATCACAGGCGAGTAGCGCAGAAATTAGTTTTCGAAGACTTTATTTCTGCAGACAAAAACCACTTAGTCCACAAAACATCAGTTTCCAGTTCAAAGGGCAAATTAATCTCTGCGTTTTGTGCTCCTTTGGTTTGCTTATCGGAGAGAGGGAAAACAAGACCTGAGTTCGTTCGGTTCGTAAATTATACACACTGAGTTGGAATTCCAGAAGGGTTCAGTTCGTCCAGAACCAAACCCACCCGGTTGTGCTCCACCTCTTGATCTCTGAAGCTTGAGGCCGCAGCATGCGAGGAACCTTCACTCCGAGCGCTGAGCCGGCGGCCGTCGAACAACACACCTGTTCAGAAAGATCAAGAAAAAATAACACGCGCACAGCTCTGCCGTTGGTCATTTTAAGTATTTGCGTCACGATTTCAAGTGTTTGCGCCCCTCTGTGTTTTGAAATATGAAAGGTCTCACCATTGACACTTGCATTGATCGTCTTGGTTGCTGAGTTCGCAGCACGTCAAAGTATTTCCCAACTGCCAAGGTTGAACTTTACAACGAACGTGCACTTCTTTTGATTTCTTTTTCTCGCCTCCTTGCTGTCGTAGATACTTACTGCGCACAATGGACTGTGGTAGCGTGCTGCACCAACAATCTTCAGGTTTAAAACAGGTACAAGGTGGTTCAGCAATTCTGGTGGCAGGCCTGTTCTCTCAGCACGCGTCTTCAAAGGATTCACTCTTTCAAGTGTCTTGCTATAGCTTGCAGAGTCTTTGAAACATCTGAAACTTTGTCAAGACACGTTTTGCTTTTCTTTGAGAAAAAAATTTAGTGCTTCATAGCTGTGGTTTACAGTTTGACTTTTCCAAACCAACAAATTTGTTCACTCCAGAAAGTTGCCGCGCCTTCAAAGAACTTTGGTAACTCGTCGTCTGCATTGGTGAAGTTTGGTCTGTGACTCTATTTGCAACGATCTGGATCTGTTTCCTGTGACGCCAACGTTTGTATCCTCAGTTCCAAGCACTGGAGTCCAGGTCTCTGTGCAGTGCGGCGTGCGTTTTGGTTCCAGAGCTCAAATCACAATGCGAGGCGGGTTCCGACCTGCTCAACAACCGCGTGCAGAAACTGATGTGCACTTGATCAAATAAACATTGGACTCATCAAAAGAACAAAGGTCATGTTTGTCACAAGAATGCACTGCCCAAATTCGTGTTGTTCTTTGAGTGATAACAGCCGTCGCCTCATAAAGTTCCGAGCCCCCCTCGTGCACGCACCGTCTAACGTAAGACACGCTCGTGATAACCTTTCCCGGCTTGTTATGCGATCTCCTTTCATTCACGTCTGACACAGAAACCATCACCATCAGTTGTTCAGCTTCCCGGCACTCGGGCTTTCCAGGCGACAGCCGACAGAGTAAGAGCGCAGCAGCGGAAGAGCAGGTGTCTTCTGTGGACAAATGAGTCCGAAATACCGGAGGAGCGGCGTTGGAAAGGGGTCTCGCCTCATTTCAAAGACAAGTCAACGAAATGCCAAAGATCAACTCACAGTCTTGAAAACATTGGGAAACAATGTTCTACAAAGGCGCACTGGCACTCCAGACAAATGCTCGGAACGTGGAAAAGACAATATACAAGCTTCTTGTGTTATGAACGACCTTTTGAAAGACCTCCAGAACAGCTTGAACACCTGTCGGTGTTTAAATGTGCTTCCTGCTGGAAACTCCGGCAAAACTCCGCAAGAAACAATCAACTTTTGCCTCGGATGCGTAACATCTTGATACTTGCTCAGAATCAACTATCTTCTGCATTTCACGAGGTGTTGCACTGCACGTCTTTCTCATCCTGACTTTGACTGAGCAACAATCGATCGTTTGATGGCCTTGCGTGGTCTCCTCAAGTGGAGAGCAGTGGCCGCTGACGGTGATAATTCCCCAGCACATGCAGTGTGAACGACAGGGTGCGTTCTCACAGGATCCTATCCATTCCGAAAAAGCGGAGTGCATTGAAACCTGCGACACCCGCGCCGTCCATACATCAGTGGTCATGACACCTGTCAGTCAGTTCTCCTGCAGTGCGCAGATCCCATCAGAGCGTCTTTTCTCAGCAAGAAAATCACTTTCAAGCTGCGTCAATCCCCCCGAGAACGGATTCGCGACTTTATGTCACCGGACACAGGACAACGCTTTTTGGTTGTGAGACAGATCATCATTCTCAAGCCCACGCGAGAGGCCTGCCAACTTTGTCAATTAGCCGTCTGTCGATTGTGAAGTTTCTGTGAACAAAAAAAACAAACCACGTGCCACCCACAAGCAAACAAAACCAAACTTCCACTTCAACATTGTAATGAACGAGCCCGCATGCTTTGCGGTTCATATTTGGACCTTTTATCTTTCCTTTCCACTTCATTTCTTGCTCGGATGCAATCTGGGTCATGCTACAAAATTGCGCTTTGTAACTCAAAGAACTCTTTCAGGAGGACAGGATTATCTCTCTTTCCGGGTTATCGATCTTGTGCAGCGGTTTTTCACGGGGAAGCCATGAACAAAATTGTTACAAGGTTTCTGAAAAGGACAATGTGTATGAATTATGATCATACTGGAGAAGTTTCTTTGTCGCGTTGGTAAAACACGAGACGAAAGAAAAAGTTTTGTTCGGTTCTGCCTGGAACAAGAAAACAAACATCTTGCAGGAGCGTAGAAAACCTGGAATGAAGCAAGTAATTGCTTGACGAGAGTTCATAGAATGATTCTGTTGCTGAGTTCTTCTGCAGTCTGTCTGCAGCATTCTTTCTGACGGCCTGACGGCCTTTTTAACCTGTCAGAAACATTCAAAGAGGTCTTGCATTTTGAATGAGTGGGAGTCTTTTCTGACAACTCGTAGCAATGGATGTTGTGATAAATCCAAAGAACACAGAAACTGGAGTTTGACTTGAAAAAATAACTGGTGTCCAGGGATGAATCTGCGTCTGGTGAAAATATCATCTCATGGAGAGTTGCTCTGCGTGAGTCGTTCTCGTGAAGATAAACTGTATCGACATCATCGGAAAGTACGCAGCTCGTGTTTGATAACTAAAGGTCAATGGCAAAAGAAACCCCACCGAGTCTCATGCCACAATGCGCACTCCTGAGGTTTATTTTGTAAAAATAACAGCGACTGTTCACAAAAGCCCGACATCCGACGAGAATATTTCAGTGTAATGAGCCGCACAAGTTTCTCCGGCCTGTAGAAGCTGTTGAATCCTCACAACTCACCGCAAAGGTGACCTGTTTCTGACGAAGCTCAAGGTAGCGCTCGAGAACCACAACTCACACAACCTTGACCCTGAACTAAAATCTTCTGAACTGATCCACGCAAAGTTGGGGATTCAAAACTTTGTGCCGGTCGATGTCCTCAACAAGCTTTGTGTTTGAGGCAATTTCATGCCGGAGTGACAGGGAACTCTCGAGTTTTTTTGGTAAGACGGCGGTTGCAGGAAATTGCTTTTCATTTCTTCATCAAAATGTGAAGTGCATAGCATTTTGCAGCTGACTGCTTGACATGGCAATGTCTCCACCTGATAAGGTCTTTAGAAACGCACATGTCAAGAGGTATTCTGGGGGAAATGGTCCTTCAAACTCCAAAGGCTCAGAGGAAAAACCCGGCTGTCTCTTTGAGTTTGTGAGGCACATTTCGTGGTGTCACTTTGGATCGATGACCAAGGGCTCTTTGCAATCAAGTACAAATGTTGTACGACGAAGCGCGGGTGAAGGCAAACTCGACTACTCTCAACAGTCCCGGACCGTGGATTCCGAGACTTTCGTGCCCCGAGCGTCGTGGGTGACACGACGCCTGCCCCCGAAATAAAGCGTTTGTGGTTTGAAGGGTCGTGGGGCCGGTCGATGCCCCCAACCCATGACAACAATCCCCGCTCCCACTTGGCACCGTGTCAACAATCTTGAACTTGGACTTTGGCCCCTCACAAATTTGGGGCTCTGGACCCTTCATCCTAGAAAAGGAAACTCCAGACTATTCTACCTCGCCTGCAACTGCAAGCGAGCACGTCCGCATTGACCACTGAAAGAGACCTCCCATGCAAAAATGAACTGATACACCTGTTTGTGTCTGGTTGGTTCACCACGAAAGAAAGAAGTTTTGTTCATAAGCACCTCCGCTGCATAGACAACCCCCCGTGACGTGCATGCGGTCTCTTCTTTTTCTTTGATTTGTACGGGCCAACGCTTTCCTCATACGAGCGTCAGTTGCACAAAAAGACGACAGTTGAGTGAGAAATGTTTGAGTAGAAATCTCTGCATCGGAGCACCGTAAGCGTTTTAAAATCAGGTCAGAAGTGATTTTTGCCTTTGTGAACAGGTTGAAAACTGTTTCTTTCAAAGCCGATTTGAGGAGTGATTCAATGGAAACTCTTGTGTGAGGACGACTTTCACTCGCTTTGCTTGATTGAATCTCATTAAACACAGGAAGCCTCAATTATCAATCGCTCAAATACTTTCTTTGTGAGAAGGTTGAAGAACCAAAACAAAGGAGTAAATTGTGTCTACGAGGCAAGATCATTATGTTTTGGTTTTTTGGCTTTTTCTCCGTTATGGTTGGGCGAATTTTTACCAAACTTCCGCAGCACAAATATTGAATTCCGGAGCATGTTTTGC
>JAAUXT010059114.1_pt1 | contig 18448 bp, 26 predicted proteins | sample 7278171 | NCBI WGS metagenome assembly JAAUXT01 (sample SAMN14350112, study PRJNA611818) | marine sediment metagenome | isolation source: surface marine sediment (1.8m) | place: French Polynesia: Moorea | collected 2018-08 | reverse complement strand
AGAAAAAATGGTTCCTTGATGTTTATTTGAAACAAGAAACATGCCAGACACAAAAAAACTGGAGGTCAAAAAATCGGCCATTTTTGGCCTGTAAATTCATGACATTGCTTATGTGCAAAGTTTGAGTCATTCAATGTTACGTTTTTACCATGTTGATGCTTGGATCTGAGAACTGCTAGCACTCCCATCCTGAACATGACATGATCCAGGTATTCACCCCTGTAAACAAGGAAGACGAAGCATGTTTGTTCTTCGGTGCCTTCCAGAATTTATCGAACTGCACAAGCAGGTCTCACGAAAAAAGACACGACAAATTGACACTTGCTGTCAAGTCTCACTTCGTTCTAAATCCAGCAGTTCCGTAGCTTATAACACGATCTGAAGATCTCGGATGTTTTGTTGCCGATTCCACGCAGATTTTCTGTACAAAATGTTCCATTTTCATGTTTTCCGCACTTTGCCGTCTGCTTGGACACGTCGCAGCCGGCACAGTTCCTCCCGCGCCAAACGCGGGTTTCTGGAGCAGGTGCCCCAGAAAAAGTACCAATTTAGGTCAATGTAAAGGGCAAGGTACCGACACGGCTCAGAACGTGATGCCAGTGAAATCAAGAGGTCAGGAAAGGAACAAGCCGCTGAAATTCGTGTAGATCCTTTGTGATCAGGAGGAAATGGCTGTTACAAGGCAGACCGCGATGTTTCGCAACCTGTTACACACCAACAAGACTTTCGCTCAGCAATTTTCGACAACCAAATTGAGTCGCAGCTATCACTACAAGCTGGTGATCGTCGGAGGCGGGACAGGCGGCTCATCCATTGCCAACAAGTACGCCAAGAAACTGGGAGTCGGGAATGTTGCCGTCATCGAACCAAATGAGGTGAGGCTTTTGCGACAACTGTCATGTCATCGGTCCAGGGCCCTGATAAGGGAAGGCACGGACCTGACCTGACACAGCCTGACCTGAGGCTGAGGACAGTCGCATGTCTTGTCAAGTCAGCATGATTGCTCAAACACTCACTTTTCCAGTTGCATTTACGAGTATTTGAGGAGACATTTGAAATTGAAATGCGGATCAACTGTAGGATGCCTTGCTGACATAGTGCTGACGAAACTACCCTCGTTGGACTGACAGGGGTGGATCCAGGGGGGGGGGTGGCGGCGGCTGTCAGAACAATCTCTCTCCAAATTTCATATGATTTCCAACTTCAACCCCTCTCCTCACTTGGAAGATCGTCCCTCTCTCTGCTGTGACTGAACCTTCTGCATTATTCACGATTGAAGGTTCGAGAAACGAAGAGGGTGACATGAAAATCAAAAGCTCTGATACGAGTACTTGTGCACCTTCTGCGGTCGGACGTTTCAGGATCACTATTACCAGCCCATGTGGACCCTGGTCGGTGGCGGCCTCAAGACCTTCGACCAGACCAAGAAACCCGTGGGGACCATCCTGCCTCAGGCTTGCTCGTGGCTGAAAGAAAGCGTCACGTCGTTTGATCCGGAGAAGTCGAAACTGTTCACATCCGACGGAAAACAGGTGCGAGCCTCAGCAGAGGCAGCTGCCCAGATTTTGCCAGGCCTTGAAGTCTGTTTCTGTCATTTCTTGCTGTTGTTAGTTGTCTCAGTAGACGACAAAAATTGGTGAAGATATCTGTCCATGAATGCTGCTTTCCTTTCGTTTCAGATAACTTACGATTACCTTGTGGTTGCCTTGGGCATTCAGCTTCGATACGACTTGGTAAGTGTGAAGTGCACTGATCGTCGTTGCAAAGTTTGGGTTCATACAGGTACAGAGCTGTTATTTAGTGATGACATCGAATCGAATCACACAGCAGGACTTGCAGCCGAAACCATAAGGGTGCCGCCATTGAAATATATATTGTTTCAGATCAAAGGGGCAGAAGATGCTCTCAAATTGGATCCTGCTGTTTGCTCAAATTATTCACCTAAACATGTCCTGAAAACACATCCTGCCATTCAAAGTGTCACAGTGAGTAACAATTCTTGCTTCAGTTTGAAAATCGGTCTGCTGCTTTCAGTGTTTTCTGGGTTTGTGACTTTTGTTTTGAAACGTTTGTTTTGTGGTTTGTTCCTACGATGCACAGCTTGTCTTTCTGTCCTTCCAGGGTGGTAATGCCATTTTCAGTTTTCCGAACACGCCCATCAAATGTGCAGGGGCACCGCAAAAGATTATGTACTTGGCTGAAGAGCACTTCAGAAAGGTGCGTGTGAAACGTTTGTGGAGTAGGTTGCTGTGAAGTATTGCCCGAATCCCACAATTTACCGTGTTGTACTGTGTATTTGCTTCAGAACAAAGTTCGAGACAATGTGAACGTAATCTACAACACAGCCTTGCCAGTCATATTTGGCATCCCAAAATACGCTGCTGCCTTGAATGAAATTGTCCGGCAAAGGTACTGTTTCAGCGCAACTGTGTGAGGTCAAATTGCAAATCATCCTGTGCACGAAGTGATGAACATTCGAATGAAGCTTGGAGCGGTTACATTTTACAGAGAGATCATTTTGAACACGCGGCACAATTTGGTGGAAGTCAGGCACAAGTCCAAAGAGGCAGTATTCGAGAAGCTGGACCATCCCGAGGGAGAAAGAGTTGTGTTCGAGGTAATTTTCTGTGACCTTTTGTGACACTGAAACGAGAAGCCTTCCGTGCTGGTGGTTCTTCATTGGCTGGAATGCAATTCTTTCCACAGTATTCTTTGCTGCACATCGGAGCGCCCTGTTCACCGCTGCCCGTGTTGAAGGAAAGTGCTTTGTCAGACTCAACTGGTTTCCTTGACGTCAACAAAGAGACACTGCAGCACAACAAATTCCCCAACGTATTTGGTATCGGTGACTGCACCAACGCTCCCACAGCCAAAACAGCTGCAGCAGTCGGTGAGTCGTTTGTCTGAATAATGTGCTGTTTCTTCTGGATCCCATCCTTGACACTATTTGAACACATTGTGTCAAATGTATGCAGCTGGTCAGAGCGGAATTGTCAGTGCATCCATCAACGCTGTCATGGCTGGGAAGACTCCAGCTGGGCAGGTCGGTGTTACATTGGTATCTCAACTGTACGGAACGCATGTACGCAGTATTTTCAAGTTCTTGTCCATTCACTTGCAACAAAATTTTGCAGTACGACGGTTACACGTCGTGCCCTTTGATCACCGGCAAGGGCAAGTGCATCTTGGCCGAGTTCGGTTACGATGGAGCGATTCTCGAGACGTTCCCCTTTGATCAGAGCAAAGAGCGCTGGTCCATGTACCACCTGAAGGCGGACATCATGCCGCAGCTCTACTGGAAAGCTCTCGTCAAGTGAGTTCGATGAGTCATATTTGCTTCTGACGAATTCGGTGCACCACCAACACAACTGAGTACAACATACCGTCGAATAGGCCACGAAAAAGCTGACGTGGTTTTCACGGGGTGAGGACCAATTGGTCACCACCCAGGACAGTGCATGAGGGGCGGGGGGTATGAACAAAAAGAGGTTTGTGTTTGCATCAAAATTATCCGAGAATGGTCATTTCCGGGGGTGGGTTGGTGGCTGGACCAAAAGGAAATGTGGTCATTGCCCCCACCCAATGAAGACCACACTGTGGTCATCGCATTCCTGGAGACGCGACTGTGTTCAATGCGTGGTATTGTGATTCCAGAGGGATGTGGAACGGACCGAGCGTCGTCAAAAAGGTTTGGACCCTCGGACGTTAGTGCTGCAAAACGTCTTCGTCGAACTGAATGCCAAACTTTCGCGCGCTTTTCGTCGTGTTGTGCGAATGTTGTATGTTTTCATGTCAAGGAGGATAATTTTCTATGGACAAATGAGTAGTCTTTCATGTCGACTTTGTGTGCCATATCGCTTCAAATTTGTGCTGTGCCAACCAGTATGTTGAGTTACCAGGGTGCGTTGCCATTGCCCCACGCGAAAATTGTTTCATTTTCCGTGCTCCAGGCAAAAAAGCGTGCACTTGGTGCGTCGTAACAAAGGACACAATCTTTCTAACCGCGCCCGCTTTTGTATGTTGAAGTTTTTTGTTTCCTGTTCGCAACAATTGCAACGCTCGCCCAGACTCTTGACGGGTTTCACTTCGGCAGGAAGTGTCGAGGCGGAGCTGGGCGCCTCTAGAGCTTATTTTTGGAGAACCACATTGTACAGTTCAGTGTGACAGTATGTGCTGGTCTCGATGAAACTGCGACAAGATCTGTTTCCGTTTCATTTATTTCTGTTACGAGTCGAACGACCAAGAAAATGATAAACGAATTCAGAAAAGGCAACTGCGCTGTATGGAAATTTCTGGTGTTGATTTCAATAAAATGTTTCACGAAAGTCTTCCGAGTGGCTGCTATTTACACAGTGCGAAGAGAAGGGGGCAGCGGTGGCACAACGGCCTCCACAATGCTCACGTGTTCTTGGCAAACTATCGATTTTGATCAGTGCAGATACAAGGATACCCTCGAGAAAACAAACCTTCCAAGAAGGTAGCGTACACAAAGACACCACACCATAAAGATAATGAAACGCACAACTACACGGCACACAAAACGACACCACCACACAGCTTGAACTGCTCGCGTCACACTGATTTGGTGAATTACACGTATCCTTTGGCGTCCAGCCCCAAATGGACATTCTGATAAAAACAGGTGAATTTGAACACCACCCAGTTTTATGTCAACTGAAACGTCTTGGCAAGTTTCGCCCGCTGTGGTCCCACAATGCCTTTTGAAACGCAATTCATGATCTGACAAGAGGAGAAAAAATGGAAGCACCAGGAAAATGGTTGCAGGCACGCGACTCGCACATGCTCAGGTACACTTCATTGTCGTAGCTGTGGTTGCATTACATTTTCGAACGAATACAACAGGCGCTGTCCTCATTCAGCCCGTCTTTAGGTCTCGAATTCGCTCAAAGCCTTGATGGGCTCGATCTTCTTCTTCTGCTCGCCCTTCCTCACTTTGGAGCGGCCCTCGTCGATGTTTTCTCGCCGGACGAGAGGCTTCTTCTCCGGAGCCTTCATCTTCCACATGACAACAGGATTCTGCAGCAGCAAAACAACTCTTTTTGTCTTTTGCTATTTTGTGAAGCTTGTCACAAGCAACGGTTCGCAGTCTCTGCGGATATCCGCGTTTGATTGTGTACTGGTGTGTTGGCGACGTTCGTACCTTCAGTCCCGACACTCTCGTGTACTTGGTGGAAGCCACATACGACGCCTTGACGGCCAGTACAACAGCATTCATCAGGTTCTTGGCGGCTTGGATCAGTGAAGTGGCGCTGTCCAACTGCAAAAATCAACACCATTATTTTGACGAGTGACACCAGTCTTTGTCCAGCACACTTTCTTTTGGGCACAAAATTTTAACCACCAAGTTCAAATGGGGCCCAACAAACATTTTTCGAACTGTTTACCCCTGAAACGATGAGTTCTCCGGAAATGTTCTGAACGTCTGCTTTCACTTTGCTGGTGATGTTCAGCTGGTGGCAGTAGAGCGCTATCCTCTGCAGGTACGCCAGCAGATCTTTCTTGGAGGCTGAATCAGGGCACTGAAGACACAAAATTCATGGTTATTTTCCACACAAATGAAACTTTGTAAATCTGGCCGACTGGTAAGGAACAGTTGGATACCTGATCAGCTATCTGACGGCACAACTTGTCGAGCTTCGAACCAGCCTCCGAGATTTTCTTGGCTGCGTTGATCACATCCATGGAGCCTTTCAGCGGTCCACGACCCCTGCAGAGGAAACCTTGGTTCACACAGGGCCAAAACACGGCGCATTTTTTCGGCAAATGGATAGGATGGAAATGGCTTGGTACCGAGTGAAGTCCGTCATCTCCATCATGATCATGCACATCTGTTTGGCCAGCACCACAATGTCGTTCGCTGAATCGTCCCATTTGGAGATCTCGCGGTCGAGTTTGATCTGCAAAACGCATAACAAAGAGGTTCACGTCCAACTCTCGGCGTCCAACACGGCGGACAGAGCTGCAACACGCTGCACCCCGGGCGCGGCGGATACGTCACCTTCTCCATGCGGAACTCCTCGACCTGGGTCTGGATCTTGGCGCGGTCCTCCGGCGGCAGCTGCCGCATCATCGCGCGGTCCGACTTCTCCTCGTACAGCACGTCGTCCTGGTCAGTCACGTAACTCGCTGGCAAAGCAAGTGAGATGAGCCAGTCACACAGCCGCACCACAACATCGTAACATCTCGCTTCACTGTCAAAATCATCACTTGACGGGGCCATCGGATACTCACATTTGCTCCTCGTCTCGTACTCATAATCATCTTCATATTCGATTTCAGTGTCGGTATCAATCTCGTCAGGGCTCTGAAAGTGGTTTCTCACACTTCAGCAACGTTGGCGTCAAAATACAGTAATTTGACACACACATGAAGAAGAATAGAATCTCAATTTGGACGGATTGGAAGCAGCAAGCAATCAGATTTGCCGCGCGCAGTAGCTGCGCACGCACCCTGTTGAGCAGCACGGCGCGCCGGATGTCCCTGACGCCGTCGTACACGAGGCGCGAGGCGTCGATGAACTCGTTCTCGTCCACGTCACGCTGCGGCGCCGCCATCAAAGCATCCACAGCCACCTCCACTTTCTCCGCGAAGTTCGGCATCACTGAACAGGGGCGAAAACCCAGCAAACTCACGTGATCGATCATTCACTCGCGCATTATCTCCACACCAGGTACCACAGCCCGCGAATCCGATCAGTAATCACCGTGTACTTGACGCACCTTGGTCTCGGAGCACGAGCACGGCCTCCATGACGCGCTCCGTGTACACGCCCTTCTCGTAGTTGCTCATCTCGGCCGACACCACGTTGCACACGCGCGCCGAGCGGCCGCGGATCGCGCCGGCGGTTCGGTCGAGAGAGTCCGCGTCGCCTTCCTGCAGCGCCAACACGCACTTGTTCACGTCCTCCAGGATGTGGCTCTCTGAAGCAACCACCAGTTGATACTAAAACACTCAACATTACACGGAGCCTTTTCTTTGAGACAAAGCTTTCAGGCTTGGGTTGCTTTCGGTTTCAATGAAAACTTGACATTGTGGCGGAAGCGCGTTTTGCAGAACTGATGGCGTCAGATTCGAAGAGCTGTGGATTGTGCTTGTGGTTTTCCACGGACCATGCGCAGTTCTATTGCAAGGCTCTCTTTGGCACAAGAGGTTGATTTTTCACCTGACACTGCGAGAAAGTCGTCGATGGTGGTGATGTCGTCGACGGCCTCGGTCAGCAGACGCACGTTGCGCTCCCACGCGTCCTTGAACACGTCCATGTTCTCCTGAGCCACCTGCCAATCATTGCACCGCAAATGGGGTACAGCACGTCGTGAAACACGCAGCATGGCTGCGGAAGATCTTTCCAGATTTCCAAGTCAATATCAAAGTGCTGAGGACTGATCTGTTGTGCACACAACTTTTCCGCAGGGCGTCCACTGTGGAGACTCACCTTGGACTTGGGTCTGGCGGCGAGGATCCTGGCGGCGTTGATGACCTGTGGACACAGCGACTCGATCTGCCCCGCCGCCATGCGCACCATCTTGACGCCCTCCTCGTTGTTCGACATCGAACACGCCAGATTCGCCACCTGTCAGAGAACACGCCCGTCAAACACAAACCTCTGTTCTGCCAATGATTTTTGAAGACAGCGGTCCAAACAGATTTCAAACTTTGGCGGAACCGTATCTTGGCACCGTGATTCAACACAAGTTCGCCTTTTTTCGGTGAACAGAAAAAGCTTGAAGTCTTGCTCGCACGGTCCTTCCCCAGCGCGCGTGAGCGCCCGTACCTCGACAAGTTTGTTGGCGTGTTCGGTGAAGACCTGCGCGTACTCCTCGACCTCCTTTTCCTGGCCGCCGCGCGCCGCCTCGATGAGAACGAGCAGCGGGACGTTCGTCTCGAGGAACGAGTCGCTCACGTGATCCACCACCGCCTTCCGCAGCTGCGACCACGCCAAACACAAACTGTCATTTCTTGACCGGAAATGCTGATGGTAATTGTCAACTGAACACGCTCCGAATTAATCCTCACTGTAAAAACTTCACTGCAAGAAGTTCATGACTTTGAAAAGGAAACAACTTTGAACAGTCCCAGGCGCGCGTTGAAATTTTTTCCTGAGTCACCCGTCACCCTTCTGTCCCGTAAAGGGTCGATGTGGAAAATCGCAGCTGCGTGAATTCATTCATACCTGTCGACGAAGATCCCTGGTCTTTCTGCACATGTTCTCGATGGCACGGTCCAAACTTTCGCTTGGTTCTTTCTTTCCCATCTGGAAGACAAACGATAAATTGGGTATTTCGTGACTGGAATCAGCTCGGTCGACATCAAAACCAACACATCTTGTCCCTTTCTGACGGTGACCTGAGCAAGTCCTGGCAAAATCGGTTTGAGCACAAAGTACTGAGTCTGAGGCGTCGGGTCACAAACAGGCACAAAACCACAAAATTGCAAAGATTGTCAAAAAGACAGACACCACATCGCACAAGTGTGCACACGAGCGCACGTCTTGCACAACAGTATCACTTAAAATACTTGCTGATATTTTTGTGTCAGATACCCGACCCCACCCAACCACTGGTCTCGATGGAACATGCTCAATCTGCTACACAATCAAGTCTCATGCACCGCTGCAGACTGGAAGACAAGCTTCACAGGCGGACAACGAGGTCTCCAACACATGACATGCGGCAACAGTCTCATTTGCTCACAAAATAATCACAGATCAGGACGAAGGGTCAGCAAACGGGGTGAAATACTTTGCTGCGTGGTGATGACTATTCAATCAGGTTCCACAGAAAAAACTTACAAGAGCGTGTATTTTGACCCTGGCAGACGTAGACTTTTGGAGGACAAAGAGTGAGAACAAAGGTCATTGCGTTTCGTGTGTCTGCGTCAAGAAATAGCGTCAGTAGCAACCTGAAACTTATTTCTTTTCACTGCATTTTTGTCGAGTATCAAACACTGCTGCAGAAAACGGGCAACAATCCTGTTAGTTTGAGGGTGGCTTTGTCATGCACGATCCTCAAAAGATGCCTCCGCAAATGTATGAGATGCTTTTTACCTGAGGAAAGACATGATATCGAGGTTTACACTGAATAAAGAACATGTACACACCCTATTACAGCAAACTGCAGTCATTCACTGTTACAGGAGCACGGAAATTTGTTTCAATGGTGATCGAAGAACCCAGCTGTTATCAGAGTCCTCGTGTGAAACAGGGCACAGAGGAAGTGCGAAACGAAAGAATTTCTTTCAAAGTGAACGGAGACAAAGTGGCATTCCAATCAGGACAGAATTTGCACGAATCGCACTTCATTCCATCCAACAATGCCATTGCAGTACCCGGACACGCTTCTTCCTTCTGTCTACTCAACTCTGACTTGTCCAAACTGTGAAAACAAAGCAGAAGGGGAGACTCACGTTGCTCATGTACTCGGTCAGCAGGTCCTGCAGCGCCTGCCGCACGGCGTTGCACTCGTGCACAATGCGCTCCCGCCGCTCGTCGCGGGTGCACGACGAGTCGGCCATGAGCGCCGCGCCGCTGATGATGGACTCGAGCCGCTCCTCGAGCGACGGGCGCGACCGCACCTCGTTGTACGTCAACGGGTCCATGATGATTTTGCGCTGAAGATACACAACGCGCCAACCTCACAGAAACATCTACGCTGTCGCAGTCGATTGTTAGTCTCACAGCGTGTCCAGAGATGCACATCGACTGTGATACGTAAGAACGCCAAGCAAAAGGCGACTTCTTTGAGGGACTCACGTCGAACTCGTCGAGCGCAGCGGCAAGCTCCCCAGCGCCCTCGTAAGGGTTGGCGTCCGAGCTGCCCGACGCCTGCGCGACGCCCGAGATGGTGTTGACAGCGTCGCACACCTGCTTCAGCACAAAGTCGCGGTTTGCTCGCGCCGCCGCCAACTCAGGGTGACGCACGTACGCCTGAAACAGCAAGGTGAAAGTTGAGCAAGGCTCCGCGTTTGCCAGGTGTGCATGGTCGTCTCTCGAGAATCGCTGTTCTCAACACCTCAGCGTCTTTGAAATTGTGCTGCAGTCGCGAGCAAAACTGTTTGTGCAGCTGCGGTGTGAGTGTTGGGTACCTTGGAGGTGGTGAGCAGCATCATGCTGTTTTTCTTGAGCGTGGCTCGCGCCGCCGCCAAATCGTCACGGCGCCTCGGGTCCTTCAGGTCCTGTGCGGCGAAAACGTCAACCAAATCACAAACAGAGACCTTCATGAAGAAAGACAACGTGAACTGCGTCGTTTTTCAACAACCAAAACAATTGAAATGTTTTCCCACTTACGCCTTGTCTTCTTCCAGCTGTGTCGTTGAGATCCATCAAACTGCGACCAAAGTCCTTGAAGCTGTTCATCAACTCCTGTTGACTCGACGCGTTCTTGATGCGGTCCAGATCGTCTTCAACCTGCAGACAAATTGAAGTTGTTGGAGTGAAACAGGCACCGTCGGGACCATTGCGGGCGTCTTCGCTCACCACACGTCGTCAGTGGCCTTCAGCGCGGCGCGTTTCACCCACCACTCGCAGCTTCTTCAACAGCAGGTGCACGTCGACCATGTCGGCGAGGATGAGCAGCCGCGTGACAGAGGAGAGCAGCGCCCGCGCCGCGCGCACCATCGCTCCTCGCTTCATGGACGAACAAGGCTCCTCTGCGAACTCCTGAGACGCCCCCTTCATTTGGTCGCCTGAAAGACGCACACGTACAGGCGTTTGTCGAGTGCGCTCATCTGTTCACACGGTTACAAATGAATGCAAAGTCGTGCCGCGTGTCCTCAAACCCTGCAAGGAACTCACCTGTTTTCTTGACATCGTCGACAGCTGTGAGCATTTCAGATCTAATTTCTGGGTTTTCGTTAGCAATCTCTTCTCCTTTGGCAATGAAATTTTCCGTGGCTTTCTGCACAGCAGCACTCAGCACGTGAGCCTTTTTGGACTTTCCTTTCTTTTTCTTGGAAGGACCCTTTTGATTCACCAATGTTGTCACCTGAAAATATGAACGACAATGGCACCGCAAGGTAGAATGTCGATTGATGAATGACAACACGAACCACAGTTCTTATTGGCAAAACGACACGCACCTGAGTGACGAGTGGCTCCAGAGTCTTCTCGACCGATTTGGTTCGTATTTCCAAGTTTTTGGGGTCCCATTTCAACTGGAGATTTCCCGTTTGTGGTCCGAGCATTGAAGCCATTTTGTTGGAATTTTAAAGCATCTGCAATGCATCAGAAGGTGTTTCAACCGAGAGATTGAGTGTCAAGACCAAACCCCTTTTGCGATGAGCTCTTTTGAAAAGAGAGACATCTCCTTCTTCTCGTACCGCCCGCAACACATGCACTCATCAGCCAAAAGAGGTGAGGATCAGTCGGAAAACAAACTTGCAACAGTGAGTACCCAGTTGCGCGAACGTACGAACGCGCACGTTTCCAGTAAGTCTGGAAAAACTAAGTTTGGAAAAACTGTCCTTCAAATTTCCAGCCAAATGGTTCAAGTTTGGTCATTTGGCGTGGTGGCCGATTGCGTGGCATTCTACCACCAGTTTCACTGGGTGATCAAATCAAACGGCCTTGAAGTTTTGTGCAAGCAGGTCACGTCGTCGACCCCCTTCTCCGATTTGAGAGCGAAAGCTGCAAGGGGAATACCTGAGTCTTTTCCGTCACGTTCAGCACATCGTTCTGGTTTTGTATTCAACGACAAAATGCCAATTGGAGCGTTTTTCATTGATAGTCACCATGCAATTCAGAAGATCACGAGAAAGATTTCAGGAACCTATGGCACAGAGAGGGGCCTCGGCTTGTTCCTCAGTCTCAGTTCAGTCCTGAGTCTGGCTCTTTGGGAGTGGCACCTCCCACTGAAAAAGTGCTGCACACTTCGCAAAGTGTCCAAGTGCTGGTCCTGAAAAGCCGGCCGGTGGAGAGCGGCATTTTCGACTCGGGGCTAAGCTGAGATCGAGAAACAGGTGGAGGTGACACACTCCAGTCCACAGCCTGTCAACGGACTGCCTCATCCACGAACACCTGACCTCGGATGATCAGTTCCTGACAACTGTGCTGTCATGGACAGACCTGCCTGCGACAAGAGCCATTCGGCTTCACTGCTCAAAATCACACTTGGATCTCGGTCTGCCAAGCAAGATCCACTCTCTGGGACTTCGGGACTTCCCCTTTGCACTCGGGGAGCCTTGGAGCCGCCGTAGATGTCAAAGTCTGGCTGATTCCTTTGACCACCTTCGTTTCGATTGAATGCGCAACTCCAGCAGACTTTAGACTCTAGATTGTCAAAATTTGGTCCAACAAGAGACTTTTGTTCAGTCACAAAATTTTGTTGTCGGATCCGACGGCGAACGCGGCGGAACATTTCGCCTGAAATCGGACTCCGGAAATTTGTGTCGGTGACTCAAAACACGAAGGAGCGAATCGTTACTTTAATGGATGCAACTTTCGCTTCAAAATGTCATTTACTTTACAAGTACAGTGAGAATGAGACAAAAAATTTACCATAAACAAGGAAATTGTTCTGCCAATTTTCGCCCGTTTGGCCGCTTTATTGGCCCAATGAACTGTTCGTCAAGTCTCGAAGCTCGGACTAAAGACCCAGACGAAATTTCGTGTAGAAAAAGTAGTTCCGTCACTAATGGTTTTATCTGAAATGCGGTAATGACAAGATCTACCAACGGCGAAGAGCAAACAGGGAATTTAGCAGTGAATCTTCGCTTTGTGAGCACATTAGTGGATATATATCTCCGCTTTTGTCAGCACATTGGTAGATTCGCGTCATTCTCAGCTGGCCATGCCTGGACGATGAAACATGTTTGGCAAACTTGCATCGTTGCCCAACCAACCTTGGGCTTCATCTCCACAAGTAGATCGGTTGTTTTTTTTTCGTTTTTGAAATCATTCCATTTTCTTTTCAAAATCAATTTGTTTGAAATTCTGGAATTTAGAATGGAAACAGTGAGTTTGATTTTTCGTTTATTTCCTTCCTAAAGTGCAAGATCTTTGCTTTCCACATGCAGTCAGCTGTCTTCACAATTGATTGCAATGAAAATTTGCAAGAAGCATAAATCAACCAGAATGTATTATTCTTCCTGGAATGCAATTTCAAGAACAATAATCTTTTGTACCATGCAAAGAGGCATAAAAAGAACAAACGAATAAACACACCAAAGTCCACATCCCTTTGTCCCTGTGGGCGCATATATTTTGCGCTTCGGGTCAAACAGCCTTTCTCGGTTTTGGCTGCAATTTGCCCATTCTACAAATCATTTCACAGCCAGTATCGCACGTCAAGACAAGAGACGTACTTAGATGACACCACAGCAACCGTGTACGAAGACAGCAACACTTGTTTTGAACAAGAGACATTGTCGATGATGAAGTGCATAACTCGAATTTTCAGTACAACCTCATGAGAAATATGATTGTGCAAGACTCGTTAAGTTTCTACGAATGAGAGTCCGACAAGACCTGTGTTTACGAAAATAAGGGTTTCTGCACGTTTTGCAGATTCAGCTGTCGATAACAACAAATTTGTACAGTTCAGCGACAAGTCCGAGAAAACAACTTTTGAGCGAGGCAGCAAGTCAGCATTGCTCATCATCCTTCATCTGCAGTGTGACAGGTGGCCACCGGTTTCCTCGACCTCGCATCACACAATGTTCAAAAGCTCTATCGTGAATTGAAGCATAAATTTTGTGTACTTCTGCATGATGATTGAATGTCTGCAGGCACCCACATTTCTTGAGCCACGTTTCGCGCTTCAAAGTCAGGCAGAACCAAACTGAAGTGCGAAAGTGCACTGGGTAATGATCAGCTGTTCATTTGTGGGCATGTTTGCGTAAATTTCAGTGGCGACAATGATGAGTACAGAAGACACACAAACAAAACAACCGAACTGAGATTGACGTTGAGAAACCTCGTCACACCACAACCACGAAAACAAGAACACTTGTTGGTGTAAACACGTGCCTCTGTCGGTGCTCACGCGCATGTCTGTCGGCAACCACAAATCACAGAACAAGCAACCAGCTGAGTGAAATTTCTGTCAAGGCAGCTTGGGGAGGAATTTGTCGGGGGGGGGGGGGAAGGAAGGAGGCAGGGAGTTCCGTGCAAGACGCTCTCGGAGGCCTTCTTGCTTGCGTGTGTGAGAGATTATCGGAGTCTTGTTCGCAAATCCAGACACCAGACTGATTTTTACATGCACCGTTGCTTTAGCAGTCGACGTGTGCAAATTCGAAGCACCAGAATATTTAGAATGGCCAGGAGTGACACCATGCAGACAACTCCAATGCTCAATGCTGTACAGACTCATCTTCACATCAATTTAATGCTGCAAAGGCAGTGATTTTAACGAGACTTTTCATTCTCTACACCCAGATCTTTCACACATGAAAAAAATGATCACTTGTAGACAATGTGCACGGATCTTTGTTGTTTCATGCTGCATAAAATCCAACATTTTGGAACCTTTAACAAAGCAGTTCCATTGCGAAAACAAGCAATTTGTTTTGTATTGCCGTTGTTCTCCGAAACTCACGAACACAGGGTTACAGTTGTGATGTGATGGTCCTTCAACAGATTCTTTCCCTGTGGCGAGTCTCCGACAGTGCAATCGCCACCGCCGTGTGGCCCATCAGAAGTCACGCTTCATGACAATGTGCACCAAATATCTGTGGTCAAGGGGGGGGGGAAAGAAACAGCAACTGAGCAATTCTCGGTTGTATCAACAGGAGTGGGGCAAATTTGCTGGTGTTTTCTTCGTAGCCATCACCCCCTTGAGAATCTCTCAGAATTCCCCCAAGCATAAAACTACTGCATGATCATCAGGAGTGACGGCTGAAGAAATTTTCAACAGTCATCAAGGGTGAAGGCCAATGATATTTGCCTCAACCTGTTTCCAGTCAATCACACAGGCTCGCTGCAAAAAATGCGCCCGTGTGTACAAAGGTATCAGTGATACGTTTTGACGGGTAAATAGATTCTGCCGTGTTAAAATGGAGAAATCTGTACAGCTGCAGTTTTGTGCTGGGAAACAAACAACAATACCCAGCACTGGCCCGCATGAGAAACAATTTGCAAAGAGATAAGCAACTGCACCTCAACTACGAGCTGTCCAGCAGAGCAAAGCGAGGCAATCAATGCTGCGGGTTGGTTGGTGATGTCACTGTCACAAGACATCTCTGAACAGTTCAGTGCATGGCGTCCACGTCGTTGGCTGCGCTGTTGTAGTTGAGCGCGGCGGCGTCGGGGTGCAGCACGTTCTTGACGGGGGCTGCGGCGGTGGCCGGGTTCTCCTCGACGCTGCACGCACTCGACGACGGCGACTCCTCCGAGTCGGAGTCGTCCTCGTCGTGGTTGTGCACCAGCTGCTGCGGCGTCGTTGCGCGGAAGTGCGGAACCGTTCCGTCCAGCTGAAAACAACCAACCAACCAAACTGATGGCTCAGATACACGCAGAAGTCCGGAACAGAAAACACTTCAGCGCGCAAACCCCCTTTCCTTCTCCTGTCAGGAGGGGCGTCTTTTGTACCGGAATAAATTGTGTGTGCATTTGGACAAATTTCTGGAGAGTTTTATGCACGCGCGACATTTTTGGCACGTAACTAACACAACCCAAGGAGCGAAGAAGGACGCACACAAACCTTGGTTCGTTTCCCCTCTGCGTTATCGTCGGTCAGGTCGTTGCGCGATCGGTAGGCAAACGGACTCTCCTCCGGCAGCCCCTCGGGTGAATCCTCGTGTGCGACGGTCGATTCGTGTGGCATCTACAAAGGATGTAGTCACTGAATAAAAACCAGTTACATGTACAACCAAAGTGAAATGTTTCGCAAAAACAAAATGGACTGCTGTCTTTTCCTTATGTTCGCTGTGTCTGACACGGCGCCCGATTCAAAACAGGCATGCAAATTATCTTACGAGCATGGCAGGCGCTTTGAAGAGGTAGCTGAAGGGGTAATAGAGGAAGTTGACGAACGAGACGCCATAGAGATCCGCGTACCGGATCACCTGACTCGCGAAGAACGTCTGCCTCGATCCTGCAAGCCAGCAACACCAAAACAATCAGCGTTCTTTGACACAGCGAAAATGTCATTGCTTGGAACGCAACAGTGCAGCGGCACTCACCGCTTCTGAAGAGACTACCCATCATGCCGTAAGACTGGTCCATGTCGTGAGCAACCTCCTGAAAGAGAAATTTGTGTTCAGAGTTGGAATGCCACACCCAAGGCCAGTAAGGGGGGGGGGGCAGTCAAACCAAAATGCAATTGCTGTGACTTTTCTTACCCTGAATGCCTGCTGAAATTTGCTGATGTCCGGCCGTTCTTTTGCACTGCTGTCCATATTTCTGCGAGAACAACAGTATCACAACTCAGACTTGTTTCAAGCATCACTTGCAGTGAGAGTATTGACGAATTGTGTGTTGAATCCAGTTTAGTCTGACTTCTCGAGAAAGAAACAGAACAACAGATCCTTGCCTGTACAGATCGGCAAGCATGGCGTCCAGAGTCTGTAGTTTGTTGTACAGATGGTTCTTGTCGAGCCAAACGTGCAGTTCCTGCGCCAACTCGGGCACCATGAGGAATGTTCGCCAGCCGCGCAGCTTCTTGCATTTGAGCACGTCACCGAAGATGTGGTCCCCGAAGTACAGCACGTCCTTCCCTTTCGCGCCGATCAACCTTGAAAACACGTCGCACGAACCTGACAAAAGAGAGAACACAAAAAGGGACTTATCTAACGTTGAGGCAGTCACTGACAGAAGTTCCCCAAAAGTCTATTTATCACTCACCCCCAGAATAAATCTGCCCTTCTCGGATTGGTCCTGTGTGCATGCCCAGCTTGAGAGAACCCGTCGCCTGAAAACAAATATTCTTCCAGTGAGCTCGGGAACACCACCATGCAGTTGCGAAAAAGGCATTCCAAACAAGCACGACTACCGTTGTGCCTGATCTTGTCTTACGACCATGAGCCACACTGACCCGGTCCACTTCTCGAATGGTCGTGCCTTCGCCGAAGAAGAGCGGTTTCCTCCCGTCCACCACGATGTAATCGAAGTACGACACCCAGTCTCGCGAGGGTTCCCCATTCTGTGAAAAGCAACTTCCCATTTTTCACACGTTTAATAAACATCGAGTTTTGTCTGAATGAAAACACTTGTCGGTGTTGCCAGGCGTCTGAGGGCTGCCGTTGGTGTTTGTATCACAACGCCAACTTGGCGCTTGTTGCTGGATACTCCCGCCCAAGAAAAATGGCGAGTGGGGATGGGGTGGTGAGGAGCTGTCTCAGGAAATCAAACCAAGACTCTGAAGTCTTTTTGAAAGTTTCAGCCATTGGACATACCGTATTTTTATTTCCAGGTCGGGTGGCCTGACGCAGCAGCAAGTGTGGACCCAACCAGTTCAAGTACCCAGCCCTTTGCTCAAATCAGATTTTCTTTTGTGAAGTGTGATCGAAGAGTCTCTTCAGTACCCCTCGTCGGGTCCCTGTCCACAGACTCAGACTGGCGAATGCGCCAATGCTTTAGCAAATCGGTGTGATAAAAAAATCGATACACACCGTGCCTGGGTAATCGAGCAGGAAGGTCATGATGTTCTGAAACAAACGAGATTCGGTTAATTACCTTCAATGTCGTGAAGCACAGACGTGCTGTTATGACGCAAACTTTACCGCAACGTAACCTTGCAGAAACCCAGAGAACCACTCACATTTGTGTAATGGTAGTCGCTGTTCGTCAACAAGAACGTCTTTGTGCCGTTTTCTCTCATCCTGCAAAGAATGAAGCAATAAGAAGATTGATGGGGAAATTGGTGGCTCCTCCAGTCGTTACAAGGCAAACAAGAGAAGCAGTGCTAAGGCAACTGCGGGTGCGATGTCCCCCTTTGATCCTCAGGATTTAGCCATTTGCATCTCATTGCTGGGGTGTTTTGCATCTGATTGCTGGGGAAGTTGTTATGGACATTCTTTTGAAACTCGACCACAAACTACTTTTAAATATATTTCATATGAGCCATAGATCAAGCCTCTGTCACAAAAAGAACCTGAGATTTAACCAAATGTTTGCATCTGGTTGCTGGGGAGTTTTGCATCTGGTTGCTAGGGAAGTTGCCATTGATATTCTTTTGAAACTCAACTGCAAACTACTTTCAAATACCTTTTATATGAGCCACAGATCATATCTCTATCACAAAAAGAACCTGAGATTTAGCCATTTACATCTGGTTGCCAGGGAGTTTTGCATCTAGTTGCTAGGGAGGTTGTCATGGACATTCTTTGAAACTCAACTGCAAACTACTTTTAAATACCATTCATATGAGCCATATATTATGTCTTTATCATGAAAAGAACCTGAGATTTGGCCATTTGCATATGGTTGCCATGGAGGAATGCATCGGGTTGCTAGGGAGGTTTCCTTTGAGATTCCATGTTTCTAAATTTGGAATGT
>JAAUXT010020236.1_pt1 | contig 18454 bp, 18 predicted proteins | sample 7278171 | NCBI WGS metagenome assembly JAAUXT01 (sample SAMN14350112, study PRJNA611818) | marine sediment metagenome | isolation source: surface marine sediment (1.8m) | place: French Polynesia: Moorea | collected 2018-08 | reverse complement strand
TCAGTGATGGTCACTGACCATTTATGAACAACAAACGTTTGTGTGACCACACGCTTTTTATGAGTAGCATTCTTGTTGAACGTGACGTATCCAGTATGAAACGGACCGCACTACACGAAGTTCGGCCCGGGTCTACCCGAACCCGAGTCCGCCCGAACGTCCGCTCCTGTCCCGGGGAAGGCCGAGTCGTCCCGAGCGGCGGCGACGCATCGATCGCCCGGGCGCCGCTGCAGCTGCTGCTGCCGTCGCTGCACGAAGCTGGGACCGTGAGGCGACGGAGTCACTCGGTGCTGGGGCAGTCAGTACGTTCGAGTATCCGCAACACGTGACTCGTACTGGATTCAGGAGGAGGATACGGAGGTACCACTGCTTGTACCCTGGACCAGGGACCCTGGTGGTCACAGGGACGTACGGATTCATACTGGATGGTGCCTGGGATACTGGATTCTGTGTGTGTTGAGAAGGAGTTCCGGGAAAGTGTGCAGGATTCCGGGAATGGTGGATGCAGGCCTGAGCCTTGTGTCAAACCGGATGTACCAGGCACTGGCGTCTTCCACTGCGTTTCGGGTGCAGGAAACGGTGTGAAAACACTCCTCATGGGAGGACAATGGCTGCAGGTTGAGAGAGTGGTCACTGTTGGACACTGCTTGGACACTTGAGACTTGCTGGCAACGTGTTTGTTTTGGAGAACCTGTGTCTCTTGTGGGGCAGACATATTGGGTGCAGTTGGCTGTACCTTGTCGCATTGCTTGTTGGGTGTTTGTTGAAATCCTGAGTCTGCCCCATTTGTGGGATGTGCTGGGTGTTGACGGCAGTTATCGCATGTCACAGCGGAGTTGCATCACGCTGTGCGAGTCTGGAGCGGGCGGCTGAAGGTCGATTCTGTCACCGGCGGCCAAAGCCACGTAGAGCCGGGGGAGGGGAGGGTGGAGTTGGACGGGGGTGTCCCTGACGAGATACAGAGTGGGAACCACCTCAAGAGAGGAGGATTGCTCTGGTCAGGCTCACCATACGAAGGGGCACGCAGGAATCTGAAGGGGCGTTGGGGAAGAGGGTGGATTGGGTATGAGACACGCAGCCACTGATTCGTTGATCATCAGCATTGAGCCTGAACGCCAGGGGGTGGTGTGTGTGTGTGTGTGTGTGTGTGTGTGTGTGTGTGTGTGTGTGTGTGTGTGCGTGTGTGCGTGTGTGTATACGTGTGTGTGAACAACAGTTGTTCACTGGTTGATGTGGCCCTTGGTTTGGGCCGGAGACATAAGCAGTGTCCAAAAGGGTCTGATGCCATGTGACACACACGGTGTGCCGTGCGCTGCATCCGTCCGCAACACAACGCAGATGAGAACACACGACACAACTGCGGAGAGAAAGCAGATCTGAGGCTGACAGTGACAAATTGTGGTGTCATTGCTCACTCGCTCACTCACAGAGCTGATGAAGCCTGAATCATACCACTGATCTGACGCGTTGAGATGGGCAGAGATAACTCATCAAGGCGAGTGGGATCCAGATAATAATCAACACGGAAGCCAGGGCTGTTACAGCGGTGTGGTTGTGTGGCCTTCTGCTCGCAGAACAAGGGGTCTGGCTGCAAGGATGACCCCTTCCCCCAAGTTGTGTGTGCGTGTGTGTGTGTGTTTGTGTGTGTGTGACTGTTTATCCTCATCTGCCTGGTGGAATTTTCCTGTGAATTTTGACACGTGTGTGTGTGTGTGTGTGTGTGTGTGTGTGTGTGTTTTGACCATGTGTTCCCACCTGGGTCCTGCTGGGTTCACACCACGTGCGTCCACGGGCGCAATGTCACGTGATTCGCTATTCACGCTGGATACGTTGCGTCTCTTCGCGTCGAAACTGCGTGCGTGATGTGTGACTTCTCTCAACCCCTTGGAAACATCCCGCAATGTCGTACGTCTGTCGGGCAGGGTGTGCACTCGGACGCCACAACGTCCTGTACGAACGTGTGGACGTGTTCAAATTGCGTGCGTGATGTGTGGCGTCTGTGTCCATTGGCTGATCCAATGCTCTTTGCAAACAGTCCACGGCGTCTTTGGGTGCAACAGGTTTCTGGTCTCTCGCAGGTCACAAGCGGTGCAGTCGGACACGATATCTTGTCAAACAAGGTGTGAATGACGTGTACTCGTCACTGCATTGTGGTCCTCCCTGCACTTCTGTCTGTGTGCGTGTTCCAGGGAATATCAGAGCGGAGAGGATATGTTTCTGAACTGAAGCGAAAGGAGATCACGGGGTGCTGTGCTGGTCTTTGCAAAGGTTGCAGGAGTCCAGAACCTCAGAACAGTTGTTCAGGTGTTACGTGGCTTGGCGAGTTCTTGTGGCAGAACTTCGCCCTTGTCTCCATAGCCTCGAGCTGGGTTCACACTGGGAGCGTCGTGCGTTGTCGCCAATAGCGTGAACCAGGGCTTGTGTCCTGCAGCGAAAACCGGGGTTTCAGGTGATGGCCTGCTCCAGATCCCGCTGTTTTCCAGAGCACCAGCTTCAGTGATCAAAAACGAGGTCGATATCTGGAGCAGCAGCTTTGAAGACTGAGGATCCAGCACAAGACTCCAGATTTTCACTGACTGTTGCGTGACCTAGTTTGGAGCCGAGGTCCTCTGTGACCTACTTTCCAGGATCTACTTCCGGTTCTCTGAGGATGAAGGAGAAACGAACCATCAAGAAACCAGTGAAGGCGGCGGACTCAGGTACATGTCGTGTCTGCCGCACGTAGCGCTGTTGTGGCATCAGAAGAGCTACGACGCTGTCCACATGCGCATTCTTTGGCACCTGTGCGAGGCCGGACGTCCTTGGATGGCGGGGGGACCTGGTGATGCCCTGCTCACCTGAGACCGGAGCATTTGGGGAGGGGGGGGAGGGGCTGACCCCACCCCCTTCATGCAGGGAGGCGGTGCACCTGCCATGCACCTGTGTTCTGCTATATTGTCCTGACCTGTTCAGTCAACTTGACTTTTTCAGTGACTGAGTTCTTGCAAGACCTTTTCTGTGTCCTGCGTCTCTGACCTCTTTCTGACCTGCATCCTGCTCTCTCATTGAAACGCACCCGTCCTGCATTGGGCACGACGATCAGCTGTTGAATGACCTTGTCTCTGACCTGTTCAGTGACCTATATATATTTGACTTGTCTCTTGACCTTGACTTGTATCTCGTTGCAGCGCACCCGACGTGCATGAAATACGACGAGCAGCTGGCGAAGCGCGCGCTCAACTCGCCGTGGCAGTGCAACGACTGTAAGACGTGCTACATCTGCGAGGACGCGGGGGACCCGGTAAGTGATGTAAGAAACACACACGTTCCATCATTCATTCCTGCGTAGTTACAGTAGATGCTTGTACTGACACTGTGCTTACCGCGTCTCACTGTGCGTCATGCGCAGCGTTCTTTGCGCAGCGTCCGTTGCGCAGCGTTCTTTGCGCAGCGTCCTTGTGTGCGGAGTGTTCCCGTCTGCAGAGCGTTCTACAGGGCGTTCCTGTATGCGCCGCGTCCCAAGAAACGCAGCGTCACTGTACGCGTAGTGTCAATGGACTTTACATTGTGCGAGATGCCGCAACGTCCGCTGCTTTCAACAGTGACGTAGCGCATGACGTACACAATGTGAGACTGGCCTGGTTCACCCTTGTTTTGTGCTGGATGTGAGATGCATTGCGTCCTTGAACATGTAAAGTCCATGAGCAGAGCCAGATTCCATTTTGGGAGGGGTACCACTTATTGAAGGGCCTGATCCTATAACGGACGGGGGGGGGGCACAATTTAAGTTGAACAGTACAGTTGGGGGCTGATGTTCTCATCCAGCTGAACTCCTGACTGGGTGAAACGTCCACCCAACTTGGCCACCTCCTGGGTCTCAACACCACCTCCCAGGGACGATGATTCGTTGTGGTCTTGGCTTGAATAAGGACGCAGCACGTGACGCATCACGTGGGGAAACCGGCCATAATTGGTCGCTTTGCTGACCGCCTTTGGGAGATCTTTTGCCAATGCTTTGGGAACTGTTTGCAGAAATTTTCTCTTGGGGCGTTCGCACTGAAAACGAAAAATCAGATCTAACAGAGCACAAGCAAGACGACCTTGACACTAACCCACTAACTCTTTGTTTTCAAGTTTTGTTGCATGTTGCTGTTTATGTTGTTGTGAGCATGAAAGTGGGCAGGATGGGAGGGTGTTGGGGTGGGACTTGTCGGTACGTTGGGTGGCGTGGGGGTCGAGCATGTTGGTGCATGATCGAGCTCTGGGAATGGGTGTGGGTGGTGTGGGAGGCTCTAGACATGGCATGGGTGGGTGCATGGATGTGGGAATGCATGGGTTCAGGGTTGGGTGTGCAAGTGGACGGGTATTGGGCGTGAAAGTGGGCGGCATGGGGAGTGGGCGTGAGAGTGCTCAGTGTTCCACCCCGACTTCACAGTGCATCCGGTGCACCACAGCGTCCGGCTCTCTCATTGGTTGAGGTCGCTGCAGACCAACCAATCGGGGAGCCGGACGCAGCGGACGCTCCTATTGGACGCGGTGTGAGTCGGGGGTCCCGGAGCGTGGAACGAGTTCACTGTGGGGAGTGTTTACTCTGTTTCAGGACGCCATGTTGTTCTGTGACGCCTGCGACAAGGGATACCACATGGACTGCCACAACCCGCCGGTGGAGGAGAAGCCAACGGGTGCGTGTGAGTGTAATGTGCGTGTGTGTGTGTGTGTGTGTGTGTGTGTGTGTGAGGGGAGAGAGGGAAGTATGTTGTGTGTGTGTGTGTGTGTGTGTTTCGTGTGGGTGCGTGTGTGGGTGCGTGTGGGTCAGGGAGAAAGGGAGAGAGGGTAGTGTGTGCGTGTGGTGTGTGCGTACGTGTGTGTATGCGTGAGGGGAGAGAGGGGCAGTGTGTGTATGTTTGTGTGTGTGTGTGTGTGTGTGTGTTTATGTGTGTGTGTGTGTTTATGTGTGTGTGTGTGTTTGTGTGACTCACATGGACTGCCACAACCCACCGCAAAGTTTCTTTTCGTTTGAGCGTTATACACATGACAACGTTCTCCCTGTTCGTGGGTGTGATTTTGCTGTCTATCCCGTGGGGTTTTCGACGTGTGATTCCCTCGTCTTGTCTCCGCAGGTTCGTGGGTGTGCAGCAAGTGTTTACTGGAGCAGAACGAGCAGCCGATGGAGCTGGAACTGGAGCGGGAAGTCAGCAGGGATTCCATCAGTACCAGCACAGGTGAGTCCAGCACAGGTGGGTCCGGCACAGGTGGGTCCAGTGGGGTCTGGTGGGCCCAGCACAGGTGGGTCCAGCGGTACCAACACAGGTCAGTTTGCTTGGGCAAGGTCCGGTTATGTGGGTCCAGGCGGTCTGTTGGGCGTCAAAGCACTTGAGGGGTCGGATCAAACACAGCTGGACATTCTGGAGTTGAACGTGAGCTGGGTGGTTCTGGTGAAGTTTGCATCCAGTGCAGCCGGGTTCTGTGCAGGGAGGCCTGGTGGGTACGGGTTGGTACTGGGGGGCTGTGGAGGATCCCGTTCTGACTGGGGCTCCAGTACAGTGGGTCCATCGGAGAGACGGTGTGGGGTCAGGCCCGCGTCTTTCTGGTTCAGGCCACAACTCTCTGCTCCCGCTCCTGTCTGACAAGCTGCGTCCGCTCCTTTCTTACCTGCTGTTCCCGGTTCTTTCTGACGCGCTGTTCCCGGTTCTTTCAGAGGGCCCGTCGAGCCTGCCGACGCCGGGCTGCTCCCCGGTGCCGCTACAGGAGGGCGCGCCCGATCAGAACGCCAATACCGTCAAACACAAGCGCAGGTATGTGTGCGAGAGTGCGTGCGTGCGTGTTCGTTTGCGCGTTCGTGTTTGCGCGTACGTGAACGTGTTCACGCTGAACGGTGAGGAATGACGCCTGCAAAACGACTTCTCACCACGTCATGAAATACAGCTTGTTGCTGAAAGACAACATCTGGAAGAAAAGTCATGTGCAAAAGCGTCCTCCCTGCCTCAGAGCAACAGTTAGCTAATTAAAAATGGCGTCCTTTCTTGCCGTGCACATATCCACACTGACAAGTGTTCTTGTTGACGTCAGCGGCGCTTGTTGCCAACAGGACACTGATTCTGGAGGCCACTGCGTGTCTACACTGACCAGTGTTCTCGTTTGAACGTCCGGATACCCTTTGTCACCAAGCGCGTGTCCGCACTGACCGAGGTTCTTGTTTTGTGACGTCAGGGCGCAGTCTCCGGAGCCGATGATGAACGGTCACGTGAACGTTCCTCTCCCGCGCCTCTCCGAGACGCTGCCGCTGCGCGTCCCTGACGCCGCCGGATGGACCATCGACGACGTCGCGTCCTACTTCCGGGGGGTCGGGTTCCCGGACCAGGCCGAGATCTTCAGAGACCAGGTGCGTGTGTATGTGTGCGGGTGTGTGTGTGTGTGGGTGCGTGTGTGTGCATGCGTCTGTGCGGCTGTGTTTGTGTGTGCGCGCATGTAAGTGGCGATGTAGGCGTGTGTAAATGGACGATGTGTGTTGATGTGGACGTGTATGCGTGTCTGTTTCCCTGCTGGTGTGTGCGGGGGAGTGTGTGTGTGTGTGTGTGTGTGTGTATATACGTGTCTGTGTACCTTCTTATTGACGAGGTGTATGCACATGCGTGTGCGTGCAGGTGTGCACTGTTGAGGTGCTTGGTCTGAACGTGTCTGCTTTTGACCGCACCTTCTCTGATTCACTCCTGACTCCCCTTCTCTGTTTGGCTCCTCACGCCCCTCCTCTGGCTTTTGCAGGAGATTGACGGGAAGTCGCTGCTGCTGATGAAGCGGAGCGACGTGCTCACTGGGCTGTCAATCAAACTGGGTCCCGCCGTCAAGATCTACGCCCACATCCAGCGCCTGCAGACCATGGGCCACGGCGGCTTCTAGTGACGCAGCGGCACGGTGCAGGCGCAGCTTTCAACCAGTGATACTCTCACCAATCAGTGACGAGTACCCGACGGGTACCAGAGGAACACGACTGGCGCCCCCAAGTGGATTATTTATTCAACAAATCAGAGCAGCGTTGGTGCTGTGGTCGCCAGAGACTGAATCTGCATTTTGCACCAGATGGCGACGTGTGCGCCGGGTGTCAGTGGAGACGGCGTCTGTTTGTGCGCGTTGCTAGTGGCAGCAGCTGCAGTTTCCATGGAGACTTTCACAGGGCGGATCCAAGAGTGAAGGGTGCCGTCTCCCTTGGAAACCAACCCCACCAAGACACACAGGAAACTCACATAGGAAACTATATACCTGACCATTTTGCGCCTGGTTGCACGAGATCTGACGGGAAGGGGTGCAAATACTTTTTGGTTGGTTTGGGTGGGGGCAACCTTGGATCTGCCCGTGACATTTCCTGTTCTGCACATGGCCCGGCGTTCCTGCGTTCGCTGTGAGACAAGAGAAAGGGACGGGAGCCCGCGTGGACGCACCTCGAGATTGTTGTCTCATCCCTGTGAATGAGAAAGATGGGCGTGGCAGAAGCTGACGGACGAGTGTTACGCGTGAGGCATTGAAGGATTGTGATAGTAGTTACCGAACGAACCGGGAGAGGGAAGAGGAGATCAACACGTGACGCGCGCGGCGCGAAAACGAACTGAGCACCAGACAGATCGAACGCCACAAGCGAAAGACGCAATGCACAACTGTTGGCAGCTTTAGGCCTGTGCATTTCATGCTGGTTGCAGAACATGTTGCGTCTCTGTACGATATAAGCAGTGATGCCCATTGACTTGTTTTGGAGACGCAGCGCGTGACGCACCCAGTGTGAAAACAGGCCTGAGGATTGGAGCAGAGACCCTGCACCAAAACCATTGATGTGATGTAGACATAAGCACAAAAGTATCTCTCGCACACATGTAGTCAATGCACCATTTTCGTTGCACCGGAAGTGAGACCGGGAGAGATGGCAGCGTGTGCGTCCCCACCGGGAACCAGTCAGTGGGACGCGCAGCGGATTGTGGGGAACCAGGAAAACCCCGGGTGCACCCAACAGAGCCCGCAGTGTTTGTATTTTCCGTACCCTGGTGTCCCGTGTACCCCGGCTGGAAGAATGTGGTATGCAGTGGGGCACACCATCAAAAATGGTCGAGGGCTGGTAATGTAGGGTTTGTCAATCGAACACTCCATTTGTGATTCGCTCAGTTGGGGAGGGGGTGGGTGGGTGGAGGGGAAGGGGTTGAGTGGATGGGTGGGCAGGTTGGAGGGACGGAGGCGAGGGGAGGGTTGGGGTTCAGTGGGGTGGGTGGAGGGGCTGGGCGGAGTGGGTGGATGATGGGGTGGGATGGAGAGGGGGGTTGCAACTGTCAATCAAACGAAACGTCAGAATATTATTGTGATTTAGATTCGTAGAAACGTGATTTTACTTTCTCCTCCCACGGAATCAATCTCTTTGAGAACGCAAAATGCATTCCAAGTGCAAAATTATATTTTTTTTTCCTGTGAAAAATCGTTCGGTCACTCAAAGTCACCAAAAAGATGATGTTCGAATCTGTTGGTTCGGAGACGTGACGTGACACGAGACGTGGGACTTCACGACGACGTAAACGTGATTCTGCTTCACGTCGAGGTGTCACGTGATTTTTGCTTCACGTCGAACGATGTGCATTTCATTCGGTCACGATGTTTCCCTTTACTGATCCGTTTTGCACTGGATGCGTCACGCGTTGCGTTCACTGGGCGCTGCGCCGTCACTTGCGATGCAGCGTCCAGTCACTGTCATAGAGATGCAACGCATGACGCGTTCGGGGCACCCGACACACTATCAGTGATTGTGCTTCGTAGTTCCCCTGACAACGGCGCGTTTCCTTGTTGGTCGCTCCGTAGTCACCGCGTAGTGACGTGTGATGTCGGACTCGGAGCACTAAGTTTATTTCTCCTGTCAGAAGCTCCATTTGTAAATAAAACGTTTTGTTATGAGTTTTGAAACACTGCCGAGTTTCCTTTTTCCACGGTGACACACACGCTGAATGACACGCACACACACATACATAAACACGCGCGCGCTCTGGTGGCAGATGAAGGGAACTCCAGGGCTCCGGAAGCCCCTGGGTACTCACGCAGTTCAGCCCCCCCCCCCCCAAGATTTCGTACAGTCTGCTGAATATTCTGAACAGAACGCAGCGAACGTCTCCGTGTCGGTCTCACCACATGTGCAATGCCCTTGGACTGGAGCACGAACCTGCACTCCTACCGTGGTCGTTTTGTCTGCGCACACACACGTACACGTACACGCCACCTCAGACACGCTTCTGCCCTTTGTCTCCCTTCCTCACACCACACCACACACACGACACCAAAACTCTTGTTCATCTGAACGTGTTTATTTCTGGAGCAACTCACACCACGAGGCTGATGATCACAAGGTCTGATTCAAGCTTCTGCTCTATCGCTGTATCGCAGTTCGGTGAGGCTGCGTCACACTAGATGCGTCACGCGCTGCATGTCTACAAGTAGTAAGATTCTCCCAGCGCCCAAATGATTTCACAGGGACACAACTCGTGACGCACTCAGTGTGACGCAAAACTTCAAGCATTTTTTACGCAGCATTGTAGCGAAACGGAAAACCAAGGGGCAATCCAGAAAACTGGCCAGGGGGCGACTCCGGGGGGGGGGGGGGGCGGGCGAAGTGGGGGGGGGGCTTTGAAACTTAAAACGTAGTTTTGATGAGAAAAACGTGCTGCTACAGTACAAAATTACGGGGTCCAATTTTTCTTCGGGTCCCTGGGTCTCCCCTGCCAAGGTTCTGGACACGACAACTCACAGGTTGGTCCCGACACAGGGTTTGGCAACAAACACAAGCACAAGCAATTCAAAACAAGAGCTTTTATCGAATGAAATCAGTCTGGCTCAGAAAGTTTCTGCGGACAAATGGAAGAATTTGCACGTGGCTGTAATTGAATGTTTTCAACAGGAACACCAGTGCGCGTGCACGGGTGCGAACCTTGGCCTCCGACATGTGCAAAAATACCCATTCAGCAAGAGACACTGAGCGTGTTCCATTTACGCGTGCGGCGAGCCGGGTGAGCCAACAAGGCTGACTTTGCCTTGCTTCCAACCCTGGGGTGAAGTGGCGCGTCAATGGAACACGCCCGTCGAAAGTTGAACACTTAAAAACGCAGACTGGATTGGGAGGTTTGTGCAGGAAGACTGGACTGCGCGGTGCAGGCTCCGTGGCGGCGAACCAAACACACGTCTCGCAGCTGCACCTGCTCATCAACTGAGAGACACGAACAAGACAAATCACACACACGGATCCATGAAGAGGGAGCGGGAGGTTGACTTCAGAACCTCAACTTTTCATTATTTGGCTCGAACACGAAAATACGAAGCGAGATCCAATTGTTTTGTGGTGGGTAAGGTCGCGGCCCCTGGATCACCTGAAGACTTCGCTTACAAATCACAAACTGATCTTACTTGAGCAAAATACGAGACAGAAAACCACAACAAACAGCACACAAACGATGTCTGCATGCACCGGCGGTTCCAGAAGATGCGCCTCCGGGTGGAAACTTCGTGCGTGTTTTGTTGGGGGGGGGGCAGGAGTTGGAACGTTGTTACGAGATGTGAGCCAGGGAAAGGGTCGAGCCCCCTGGATCCTCCCCGCCTGACAGGCTCACCACAGAGCCAACATTTCTCGTCACACACAATCAACATACTAAAGAAACAAGCGGCAAATTTGCAGGTGAAACAACAGTCACGCCACGCTCTCACTGAAACGCACCGTGATTTTCACTTGACTGTTGAAGCTGTTTTTCGCGGAGAAGCAAAATTGTTTTTTGTTTCCTGGAGAGAAACTGTCACAAAGCAGTGGCGTCCTCCTCATAGCAGAACAGGGCCCCGAGTCCTGACCTTTGTGACCTCGTTCTCTCCGACCTTGACCTCCGTGACTTGGTCCTCACGACCTCTTGACCCGATTCCTCTTCTGCGATGCACCCGAGTTCAAGGTCACCCGGGTGAGTACTCAGTGACCTCTCCCCGAACTCGGTGAGAATCTCGTATCTCTCGAGACTTGGCGCGTCATTCTCGTCGTCCGCGAGACTGTCGCTGCTCAGCGAATCCGAGTCCCAGTCTCGAGTCTCTTCTGGTGCAAAAAGGTCGCGACTCTTCAAATCCACCCGGTCCCCGTTGGAACGGTTCTGATCCAGGTAGAAACTTTCTCCGCTCTTGACGAACGGCACGTGAGTTGTTGGCTGGACACCTGACTGACCAGAGCCTGACCACACGAAGCTGTCTTTGGCGTCATGGGTCAATCTGGAGTTGACTGGTCTTCCTGGCAACGCGTCGTTATGGCCCTCTGACGGCGGGTGGAGCTGGAATCCTGGCGGAGGCCACTGGACGCGGGGCGCGGCGCTGGGAGCCCCCTGGAGGGCGGGAGGGTAGGAGCCTGGGTCCCGAGAAAGGAGCGGGTTCGGGTCACGATGACCTTGACTGACGGAAGCGGGACCCAGGTGATATCCTGGAGGAGGCGCCTGCGCATGCTCGGGCTTGCTGGGCGAAGTGAGACGACCTTCACCTTTGACCTCTGCGTGCATTCCATCAGAACGAGTGAAATTTGACCTCTGACCTTGCGATCGTCCTTGAACTTGTGGGGTCTCAGCGTCTCCGTTTGTATCCAATATGTCCGACATTGACCCTTTGACCTCTGCAGAGTTTTCTGGGTCAGGCTCCTCAATGCTGTCGTCAGTGAAGCTGCTGGACAACGCTTCGTTCACTTCCGGTACAGTCAGGCGCTGACCCGCCAGAGACCCAGACCCCTTGACCTCGTCCTCTGTACCCTTGGCAACCTGCGTTTCCGTTTTCGCTTTGTAGGCACTCGTCTTGTTGCGTCGACTCGCTTTGCGTGCATCCTGCGCCTGTTGACCCACAGCTGAACTTTCTGCACTCGAATGACCTTGGGCGTTGTTCCCTGAATGTTGAAGGTCACTGCTGGTGTCACTGATGCGATCTGCAAAGTCCAACGCGCGTTTTGTCAAGTCATCCAAATTGAATAGAGGATCACCATGTTCCTCGGAACATCCGTTGACCTCCATGTCAGCCGGTTGTCCTGACCTGATTTCCACCGACTGACCTACACTTCCTTGACCTGATTCCGCCGGTTGAGGTGTAAGATCAGCTGATTGCTCCAGATGCTGCTCTAGATTCTCCTCCACGTGTAGATCTGGAGCGAGGGAATCCTCACTGATGTCCGAGCCACAGACGGAACTCGTGTCCAGAGCGTCTGCTGCAAAATCCAGATCCAGATTCTCATCCAGTGAATCTCCGGACACGTTGTGCGGGTCTCCGGCTCCGCTGCGGCTCTTTATCCGCTCACGTCCTTCACGTAATGACACACCGTCCTCTATACTCCGTACACCACCGCAATACTCAGACATTGAGATACGAGAATCTGGGTACTCGCCCGCGGGTTGAGTGGCGTTTGCACCTGGGGGTTCAGGAGAGTTTGAGTTTTTACCCGCTTCAACGCGAGTTCTGAGTCCATCACCCGCTGCGCTGACTAAAGATCTGAGGGCGCGTGAGTTTTTTGCGCGGGTTTGTTTTTGCGCGGGTTGCCCGGTTGATTTGACAGCTGAAGATTCGCAGCTCGTGTTTCTGCGTGATTTATTCACCACTTGTGCTTTACTCTCGACTCCAGGTGGTCCGCTTTCCCCTCGCACTTTGATCGCTTTTCTCTCCGGTGGCTTTGCTGAGCTGGGGTTCGGGTTGGATGTGTTGCCAGTTGCAATCCTGGTGTTTTCGTGGTTTTCCAGGCTTTTCGAGCGAATCTCATCTGACTTGCGATCACTGTTAAATTTTGCAATGGAAGTTGAAGATGCAGCTTCCGTTTTCCCAGGGTTCCCCTTCTTGCTTCGCTTCGGGGATTTCCGGATCTTTTCGGGAGACTTTCTCCTGCCTCGCTCTGGGGACTTCCGGTTCTGTGTCCGAGTCGCGACAACGTGGTCCTTCCTGGGCGGAGTCACGTGTTCCGGACGTGTGGGCGTGGTCTGATTGACCTGGATGACCTTGAAACCCTGGATATCAGACCAGCTCGTGACTTTCACCTCTTGGAGCTGACCTTTCTGCTCCAGCTTCGCAACTTTCCCCTTTTTCTTGGACGTTTTCCGGTCAGTTTTTCGAGACGCCTTCCTGTCTCCCGCTTTGCCCTGGAATTCCATTTCTCTCTCTTTTTCTGCGTCACGCTTGAAAGTCTTTGGCCTCGCACCGCCCCTCTCAGTCCCAATTCCATCGCATTGCGCAGGTTCAGACTTCGCCTCCCCTTCACTTCCGGTTTGTGAAGATCCAGGCGATTTGGCGCGAATCTCCGCCCAGGTTTGGATGTTGTCCTCACCCCGCCCCTGGCCCGGGGTGGGGCCGTTGTACCCAAGAGGCTGCTCCGCCTCTGGGTCGACGTCGGCAGGGAGGAGGGACGACCCAGCAGAGGAAGCCGAGGTCGCGTCACGTGCTTCCTGTGTCTGCGTCTCAGTTACCGGTCCCAACGTGACTGCACAATTTCCCGACTCTGTTCCGAAGGCGTCGGTGCGACTCACCACACTATCCTCCTCCTTCGTATGTTCAGTGGTATCCTCATTGTTGTGGTTTGTCAGGTCAGTGTTGCTGAATATGTCACTCTGCCTTCCTATGACGTCATTGGTGACGACGTCATCAGCAGCAACGTCATCCTCCGGTGGCGCCACCTCGTTGTAGTTGGAGTCGAAGAAGACGGGCGAGCTCACGATCTGGGGCAGCGTGTCGCGGAGAGGGGAGCAGCGGCTCCAGCCGCGTCTCCCACCAGGGGGAGGGACACGTGACCCCCGCTCACTTCCGGTCTCCGTGACGTCACCGTTCACAGGTGCCTGGGTTGGTGTGACGTCATCACTGATTGCAGCATTGGAAAAGTGGGCTTTGGTGGCGTCAAAATTTGATGGAACGTTGTTGGTTTCGTGAACGTCGTTCTCCAGCTTCGTTGACAGGTTGTCAAGGGCTGAGTTGTGAGGGGAGGCCACTTCGGTGGCTTCAGTCGCTGAAGGTCCAGAATCGTAGGGCTCTTGTTTCACAGTGCTGACTCGGCTGAGGTTGTGAGGACGTGAACTCTCATCACACAACTGCCCGGCAGCTTCAGCCTCCGAGGTCCGAGTTTCCTCTGGCTGCTGCTCCGCGGCACTGGCTACGTCTTGCGTGTTTGGAGCATCTGAACCATCATTGGCCTCTTCTTCTGGAGCCTCAGCCCTGAGGGTCTCAGACCCACTGGACCCACGGTTGGTGGAGCTGTCTGTGTTGAGAGACGGGTCAGGATCTGTCGAAGGTGTGCACGGACCAGAAACGCCAGGGTCCACCATTTCCGCTGCTGTGGTCACGTGTGCATCAGAAATCGTCTTGGGATCCGTCACAGCATCCAAATCCAAAACAGCGGAAATCTCCGAAGGTTCCTCATCCACGTTTGACGTGGGGTCACGTGTTTCGCCGAACGTAGAATCTCGCATTTCGTGGTGCTCCAGGGAAGCCGAGTCTGAGGGTTCGTCACGGGTCAGCTGATGCTCAGGCTGAACCTGGGCATGAAGGTCACTGAGGTCAGGTGTTGCTGCTGGTTCCACCGGGTGGCGAATCGCGTCAGGTGCAGCGAGGTCACCAGGCACGGCGAGGTCAACCAGTACATCGAGGCCACCATCTTCATGTCCCGGTGCGTCTGGCTCAGCTAGGTTCCTAACCTGCTCCTCCAAAGAGCTTTGGGGCGTGGCTGGGTCAGGTTTGACAGCATCGTTGCCATTGAGGTCATGGGCGTTGAGGTCACGATCACAGGCATCAAGGTCAAGACCAAGTGTGTCAAGGTCGAGAGCGCTTGTCTCAAGGTCACGTATATCAGGATCGAGGTCAAGTGTCTTCTCCACGTGATCAGCTGATTCTTCCACGTTGACCATGTCATTCTCATTCACGTCCTTTACACGCCTTTCCACGTCAGGGTCAAGGTCAGACATAAGGTCACTGGTGGGGTTGAAATTGAGGTCACGTGCGTCGCTGCCGCTGCCCAGTGGGACGTCTTCCGTCAAACCGACTGTGTGGGGAAGTGCGTCCTGGGAATCCGAACTCATACTGGCAACCTCCTCCTCACTTTGGTTTCTTTCACATTCAGCTCGGTCACGTTCTGCTGATTCGTTTTTGTTCGGATCTTCCACAATGCAGGTTGACTCGCCCTTGGGCTCTGACCCACACTCTCCGCTGGGTTTTACTTCACGTTCTTCAGCGCTATGCACAGCACCATCTGGTGATTCATTCTTGTTTGGGTCTTCCACAATGCTCGCTGACTTGTCCTCCGATTCGAACCTGCATTCTACAGCACTGAAGTTGGGTTCTGCTTCCTGATCTACATCTCTGCTCATAGCATCGTCTGATGATTCGTGTTTTGTTGGGACTTCCTCAGTCCTCGTTGACTCCTCTGAGTAATCTGGAGTCTCTTCTACATCTCTACTCACAGCACCATCTGGTGTCCCAATCTCAATGTCCGCAGTAATACTGGAATCCTCATCACTTGTGGCGACCGCCACCTCCGGATCGTCAGTGCTGATTCTGCCTACAGTGTTCCCTGGATCACTCTCCAGGTCACTTTTTGGGTCAAGTTTCAACTCCCTTTCTGGGTCATTTTCCAGGTTGCTTCCTGGATCAAGGTTCTTGTCCTTTTCCAGATCAGTGTTGAGATCCTTTTCCAGGTCAAGTCTGGAATCCCTGTCTGGATCATTCTCCAGGTCGCTTTCTGGGTCAAGTTTCAAATATTTTTCTGGATCATTGGCCAGATCCTTATCTGGTTCCTTCTCCAAATCAATGTTTGTATCCTGTTTTGGATCACAATGCAGATCCTTTTCCGGGTCAAAGTGTGCATCTACACTCCCATCATGGTTTTGATCAAGCTTCAGATCCTTTTTTGGAGCATTTTCTGGTTCAGCGTTTGTATCCTTTTCTGGATCACACTTGAGCTCCTTCACAACAGCGCTGCTGGCCTCAAGTTCATTCTGGTCACCCTCGTGATCCACGGGGGTCACATCACTTTCCGAAGTTTCAACGTCACTGCACGCATCGTGCGTCCACTCAGTCTCCTGTGCACTTTTTGTGAAGTTGCTTTGGTAACAAAGAGCGTTGTCATGACTGGAGGTATGGAGAGAGACTCTGTTCCAAACGATGTCTCTGGGGGCGTCCAGTCTCTCGAATACGATTGGTCCGCTACTGAAGGCCGAAGCGACGTCTTCCGGTGACGTCATGTGGTGACAAGTGGCGGGAAATTCGGGGGAATGACTCGTGTCAAGTGGGCTCAACTCGTCGTCAAGGTCACCGTCCAGATGGCGGGAGTTCCTTCCGGAAGAACCGTCCTCGTCGCGGAGGTTCCTGCCAAGTTCAAAGTGAACTTTCCTTCTTGGCTGCTTGGCGTCCGATCGAGATTTCCTTCCAGTGGGTTTGGTTCTGTTGGGAGAGCGAAGGATTCTGCCACTAGATGGCGCTGGCGTTGAGCGGGGTTTCCTTCCGCTCCTGCCATCTGGCGGTGAGTACTTCAGACGAGTGGCCGTGACCCTGGTGACCCTATGGAAGGGTGGGGGATGACTCTTGGGCTCAGAAATCTGCAATACATGAAAACGAGGTCACTGTGCGAACCAAGATGGCGCCACTTCCGGCATATCGTCGTCGCTTGAGAAAGCCTCCCTCCGGCATCTTTGCGAACTGTACTTTCATAGTGGTCAAATAATTGAGCTGTTTTTAGCGACGCTACAACATCTGGAAAAAGAGCAATGCAGCGAAAACTGGGTGCAACTCAAAGGTGGGCGACGCCGTGCAGGTACGATTTGTCGTGGCGCAGTCCAAGACACACAGAGCAAACAAATGATGTCGTGAAGCCTCATTCACACTGAATACGTCACAAGTTGCGTTCTTGTGCAAGTCAATGGGGCACAGTATCGACTCTGGGACGCAGCGCTTTCTGACCTGTGCAGAACACAATACGAGGCACACTGTGCGGACCAGAACACAAACGCTGGATCTGTCATGCGAGGTTGCAGAAATTTGCCAGAGAGCTGCAACGCTGGGGCAACGCTCTTCGCCCCTCGACTTGTGCAGATACACAAGACACGACGTCATCCCTCTCCGTCAGGCCCCAAAACCTTTGGCGGGGGACCGACACCCAGGTGGAGTCTGCCCGCAGCACTGGGCAACAATCTGATTCTGATGCAGAGGCGGAAGCGGACTGGGGTCTGTTCGATACACACAGTGCACAGGAACTTTCAAATGGTGTATCACGCACGAAAAGGACAATGAGCCGAAAAGAACCCCCCCCCCCCGAACAATTGGGGGCAGCTCACTGCCTGAATATCCCACACAGACTTCGTGCATTGAGAAAAACCTCCCAAGCAAAGCCGCGGAACTCAAATGCGATGAATTCAGGAGCGAAAGCAATAATCCACAACGTTTCTCAGCACAGTTCACTGTGTCAGTGCTAAAACCTTTTCCAAAGTGGCAGTGGCGGTTGTGAATGTGGTAATACTGACCCCGAAACAGTATTTTCACCCATCTGCTTCCACTGTCATTGTGCAAAAATAAGTGTGAAAGTTTTTGGTTGCTGGGATCACCCACCCCCGTCAGGCCCCCTTCATCCAAACACTGAATCAATCTCTGGATGGAAATCAGTGTGACGCGTCACACAACCACAGGTGTGAAACTCGTCTGGATTCGACCTGGAGGTTCATTCGCTTCAAACACAAAGCAGCAGCAGCAGCAGCAGCAGCAGCAGCAGCAGCAGCAGCAACAGCAGGACAGACAAACAGACGCACAAACCAACAGACGCACAGACTGGTTGTATTTACCACATCCATGCTGAATGGAGGCGAACAGGGCCTTGCTATTGGTCGCCGAGCGTCTCTACAACAACCAATCAGAACGTCGCGTCAACGCCCGACAGGGGACGCTGCACAGTCGGGGAGACGCGAGCGAGAACGAGGCTGAAGACGCGCGAAACCGATTCGCAGCAAAACGACCATTCCAAACAACAATCAAAGCTGGCCTCATTTGTCAATAAATCTGACATTTTTTTGCAGAGTCACTGACATTTTCTCGCAAAAGGAAATGTCCCGTGACTGGAGCTTGAAATTTCACTCTCAGCCAATGAGCGCACGTCTTGAGTGCGCGTGCGCGTGCGCAACGCAAGGTTTCTTCAGCCAATCGAGTCGCTCACGTCTCTTAGCACCGCAGTCACTAGTGCTCAACTAGCAGCGGGTACCCGTCCTGCGTGCTGCACTGGTAACCGGTCCTTTCCAGAGATTTTGGACATTTTTGGATTCCAATCCGGATTTATGATGTCAAAATTAAGTTTTCACCACAATATCACTGGAAGTTATGTTGGTGCAAATTATGTACGAGGCAGAAAATTTAAGTGACCGATTGGCTGTCGTATTTCAAGAATGACAAATTTGAGTTGCTCAGATCTTTGTGTGATGAAAGACCAACAGCAACACAACATTCT
>JAAUXT010113712.1_pt1 | contig 18456 bp, 13 predicted proteins | sample 7278171 | NCBI WGS metagenome assembly JAAUXT01 (sample SAMN14350112, study PRJNA611818) | marine sediment metagenome | isolation source: surface marine sediment (1.8m) | place: French Polynesia: Moorea | collected 2018-08 | reverse complement strand
CCCCCCTGCGCTTCCGCGACCATCAGGGTTCCCGCCTCGGAACTTCTTGTTATCAGTTTTGACTCGGACAGCGCGCATGTTGTGAAGCTGTGCCGCCAGGGTGCACCACCTCCTTGTCGGGCAATTTTACAAGTCTCTCTCTCACACACACACACACACACACTCACACACACAAATTTCTCCGTTCGGAAAAAAAGATACTCGGTTTGCTGAAGGTGAGGCATGCAGCCTGGAGCAGAACGTCACACAAACTGATTGGTGTGCGTTTGCAAAGTTTGGCCGTTGTGCGATTTACCAGTGGGGAATTTCCTTTCTGTCGTCCTTCTCTTCTGTTCATCCTCGTCACAAAACCAAAATGGCTGCTGTACTTCGTGTGAAAAAATTTTGTACTGGGGTAGTTTGTTATTCGTACCGTGATCTCACCGCCTAAGGCACTTCGGGAACGTGTTCTTCAGAAACAATGGTGAGTGAAGCCAGAGAAAAATGTGTTTTGGTCACTTGACAAGGCTCGGAACGTCCGAAAAACTGCAGATCCAAGTAATCTTCGTCGGAGAAATTGGTGTCTGGACTGATTGACCCCTCAATTGGTTTGACATCAAGAGTTGGTGACGACCCACAGTAAACTTATCTGGGTCACTGGATGAAGACCAAATTGCAGACAACAGTAAATTGTACATTGGAAGCATCGCGGAGTGTGTCAAACCAACAACACAAGGCTCCAGTTGACTAGACTTTGCAGGACAGGACACCGTCGAACCTGCAAAGTCGTTTGAGGGAAAGAGAACTGGTGTGCGCACCGCCTCTGGGTCTCCTTCCATTGCAGCCCCCTGACCCTTGTCTTGTTCCAGTTGGCCAATCAGGAAAGGGCCCGAATGAGGGGCGTAATGGTCAGTGGTTAGTGAGCATCGCTTCTTGTTTTCTCTGCTGACAGGATCCTGAGGTGAATATCCCCGCGGCAGGACTCGTGGCGGAGGGAGGCGCGGACGACAGCCAAGAAGCGGCAGCAGAGGAGGAGCCAGAACCGCCCAATATCCAGGTGAGACCCGGGAGATCCAGGATTTGGTCAAGGGGTCCCCTTGGAGCCTGAAATTGGACAAACTGCCAAGTGAAAAGTACCTATTTCGACTTTGGTGTAAAATCAGGCAGCCCCCTGGATCCACCCCTGCTTTGTATCTGTTGGTTGATTCCACGTACAACAAGTGTCCTCGCACGGAGGAGCGTTGAGAGTTGCAAATACTTGCATTGCTCACTCCACTGAGACACACCACGTGACTGCTTCTATTGAGCATTGGATCTTTTTGTGGCGGATCCAGAACAAAATTTGAAGGTCGACATCCGTGAGAGGACGACTCCCAACTTTTATAAAAAAAAAAAAAAAAAAAAAAAATCGGGTGCAAAATTATTTCCACTCCCCCCTCACTGTGATGCGACGTGTTTTCCTCTGCACTTTGGTTGCAATTGAGTTGGTTGCGCTGTGTGCAGGATGAGCTGGACCGGTTCAGGAAGGAGTGGCACGCAGAGCTGACGCGCCGGGAACCGGGCAACGGGAACCTGGAGCTGCCGAGGGAGATGCAGTCAGAGGCGACGCTCGAGGAGAAGGTGAGGAGGCCGCCAGGTGGCGTCACCAGGGGGCGCTCAAGACGCTGTTCTGCACGAGAAAGATCACACACGATGTTTCAAACTTTGCGTAGCCCGCCAGTGCCTGGGAAACGGTGCACAGCGTCGTCCATTGTGCGCTCTTTTCGACGTTGGCGTTGGCGCAACATGTGCCTCAAACGTCGTGCACAATCTCACTGTTGTTGTGGTCAGAACAGGAAACTGTCCACGGAACACGACGCTGGTCGCTGGGGTCGAAGGGGGGGGGGGGTCAAAACAACGATGATCGGACGCTTGCGTGAAATCTCACGGTTCAGAGGATGAATATCCCGTTTCAGGCTTCTTACTGGTTCACGCAGGGGGTGAACGCGGAGCAGAGTGGTCAGTTGCACGAGGGTAAGAACTAGTTTCCTTCCTCAGAAGAGCAAGCAGTTTGTTGTGTTTTCTGCTTCATTTGGCCGTCTCCCTTGGACTGGCCTCACAGTTCCAATATCGACTTTTCAATGCGTTAAGCGTCCCCAATTGGGAAAAGTTTGAGCGCGCAGTCTGTCGTCCACAACTGTCAATCTCCAGTTGTCGCTGTGCACGCGTCGTCGTCACATTCGGCGCAAAAGTGCACGAGGTCCCGCGCCGCTAGGTGGCGTTGTTTTTAGGCGGCGCTGCGAGGCGCCGAAACGACGTGAAGTTGTGGAGTGGACATGTGCACATACGCCCACAATCGGTGCTTGTCGAAAGACGCTAATGCCCAACATTTCTGCTGCCCGAAAGTACGCCAATGCCCACGATTCTTGCTGAGTGGAAGGACACTAGTGCCCACACTTCCTACAGACCGGAAGTAGATCCACCAAACGCTGGCGCGCACCGGATGTTGATATTTGACCCTTTGCCTCACAGCGATCGCGTATTACCGGAAGGCGGTGCAGCTCGTCCCTGACATCGAGTTCCGACTCGCCGACTTCCAGCCGGTGAAGCGCAAGCGCCGATGTGAGTTCCGGTCACGTGGCCGGAAATGTTCACCTCGTTTCAGGATTTCGGGAAGGGGGGGGAATTCAGGAGTTTTTTTTGGGGGGGGAACAAGATTGGTAACGGCCATGGTCGAACCCACGGAGGCACTGGGGTGCTGGGTGGGAGGGGCGAAAATTTTTTATGGAAGGTACAAGTGGTGACTTCTCCTTTCATGTTGGTAAGGCGGAAATTGTGGTGGTGCTGCAAACCTTCAGTGGGGTCGGGTTCTCTTAGGGCGTGCGACGGTGAGAAATGTTCAACATCAAAAGTTCTAGGGCTGCTTCGTTTGGCGCGTTGTTGATATTTGCTTTTCGACATTTCAGCTCGTCAGGAGAGTGAGAGTTCTGTCGACGGCGTGTGAGTTGATCTTTCCTGTTCCCTTTGTCACAAGAAAAAGCAGCAGAATTCTGCGACTTTCTGTTTGTTTGGAGAAGATCACAGCAACGAGAAACTTACTTCATTCATTCATTCATCCATTCATTCATTCATTCATTCATTCCGCGGCTTTCTGCTTCATTCGTTCGTTGAATTCACTCCTTCACTCCCTCTATCCTCACAAGCCTGGCGGAGGAGGACGAAGACGACGAGGACGACCTCGACAACCTGATCGGTCGCTTCCAGCGTCTCAACGCGGATGAATACGTGTTGTGTCGACCCAAGGTGCAGCAGGCGGTCAGTGCACTTCCGGTTCTTCTGCCATATCCACCCACAAAAAAGTTGCGCCCAAAACGAGCAAGATGCACCTCAATTTGCCTTGATTTTCTGGTGTTGGAGGGATTCCTTACTTTGATGCCAGTTCGGGACAAAAAGAGTCACGTGCGTGGACCCTGTCATGTGGCCGTCCCTTGCCCACGTGTTTTGGGCACTTGCGTACCCGAGTGAGCCTCCAGAAGGGATGCGTCTTGTTATTGGACAGGAGTTTGCCCAAAGGGACTTTACTCCAGAAAAGAAAGCAAAATTTTGGGGTTGCGCCAAACACCTCGTTGGGACGTTTGCGCGGGAATAGATGATTGTGTGAAAAAGGGGTACAGGTTATGCAGAAGAGCTCGCAGTACAAACAAGTACACGTGTTTGTTTGCCTCGTGCAGGGTTGTCACATCGGCCACCTGCCGGTGGAGGTCATGACCTACATCCTGAAGTGGGTCGTGTCGTCCGAGCTGGACGTCGTGTCGCTGGAGAACGTCGCGCGCGTCTGTCGCGGCTTCTACCTGTGCGCGCGCGACGAAGAGCTGTGGAGACTCGTCTGCCAGAGGTACGTGTGTGTGCGTGTGTGTGTGTGCTTGCGCGCGTGTGCGCATGCGTGCCTCACCTGAACACGGGCGGTGCGGGCGGGTGAGTGTGTTCTCTCAGCCTTACACTGTGTGTGTCTGTGTCTGTGTCTGTGTCTATGTGTGACGTGGGCGGGTGAAGCAAGCCAGCCTCCCATGTGGAGGTACCAGAAGGGGCAAGAATCTCTCACCTTTCTGGGCACAAGGCCATCACGGGAATGTGGGCGCTTCCGAAAAATGCTCACGGGCGATAATAAGAGCAGCACTGAGAATGAAACCTTTTGCGGAAGTATTGATGTTGGTCCTCCCCCCACCCAATCCGAAAACAAAACATCTGATGACGTCACAAAATTTTTCGCAGTTGTTGGGAGCCTGACCACCATTGCAAAAAAAAAGTTTGTCTCGGTCCGTGACTTGTGCGCTTCGTGTGCGTGATTCGGCTCTGCGTGTTCCAGGATTTGGGACATGAACGTCGGTCGGCCTCGCGCCTTCGGGACGTGGAGAAACATGTTCATCGAGCGGCCGCATCTCAGATTCAACGGTACGTGGCGCTGGTCGCGTTTGCATCTGACGCGCATGCGCGTTCAAAACGCACCGTGATACGATAGACCCCAATGGAAAACGTGTTTGGAGGGCACCGGTGAGGGGGGAGCGGTGAGGTGGTGAGAATGAACGCCTTGAGGGAGCGATGAGGTGAAGGGGGGGGGGCAAGGGTCAGAAGCATACTGGGGGGGGGGGGTGCCGCTGTCAGCGGAGCGCTGTGGAACACCGAGCGAGCGTCCTACGAACAGTGGTGCAGCTCCCGGTGGTGCAGACTTGATCAACTATGGGGACGCACGACGCACCAAGTCCAGCAGGGCTTCAGACTTATGCGGTATTTTGCAGGGTGCTACATCAGTCGCATGTCGTATTACCGGTACGGGGAGCGAGGGCTGGACAACTTCTACAAGCCGTTCATGATGGTGGAGTACTACAGATACGTGCGCTTCTTCCCAGAAGGTGAGAATTGGGAGGTTGTGCAAGGGGTCACGTAGACGTGGACGTAGACGTACACGTAGAAAGTTACACGAGGCCGCGCGCACACAGAGCCTGCAGATCCATCTGAAACCGTGTCCTGCGTCGTGATTGGCTGATTGTCTTGTGCCGCGATCATTCATTGGCTGATTTGCGTGGCGATTCATAACCAAGCTCTGTGTGCTGCGCGCGCGGCCTTGAACTGCTGCCTTTGGGTCTCACGCTTCAAGGAAACGACGCGCAAATGTTTTCTTTACGAACCTCGCGGATTTGTCGCGCTGCCTAAACACATGTCAAAGGGACTCGCTGGAAAGATTCGCCTTGGCTCCGAAGACAAGAGTCTGCCCTTATTGACCTGCATTAGGCACTTGGTATCTTGAGGTCAGCTAATGCCTTCATGCTGGTGCGCGACAGAATTGTGTCAAGTATTCTTGTTCAGTCGTGGAAAAATCTGCCTCGCAGGTCACGTGTTGATGTTCACGTCGCCCGAAGACCCGTTCAGCGCGTTGCCCCGACTACGCTCACGTGACGCGCGCAGCCAGGGGCTGCTCAAGGGCTACTACCGCATGGCCGGGAACCAGGTGAGAAGCTACTTCCGGTTGAAGTCACTTCCGGTTGAAGTCATTTGCGGTTGAGCTCACTTCCGGTTGAGCTCACTTCCGGTTGTAGTCACTTCCGGTTGAAGTCACTTCCAGTTCAGCTTACTTCCGGTGATAAACTTTGACGCGAGAGGCAGTTGGTCATGTGAAAATCAGGGAACCTACACAGTGCGTACGCGTTGAGGTTCGTTTGCCTCTTTTCCTGACGAAAACATTGGAACAACTGATGGGACAGTAAAATTTTGAGAATTGAAAGTGTTGGAGAATTGGAGAGACCAAGACTTGACTTTCTTGTGGTTGATTTACACGCAGTACTGCGAACAACACATAGTAAGTGATGGTCTCATGGTCTGTGTGTTTTGCATGGGGCTACGTCGTTACTCATGTCACATGATTTCTTTGCGTCAGTCACATGCTCCTTGATGTTATTCACTGTGAGAGTGAAGGAAAGTGCAGCGAGTTTTGTTTCTGCATTGCACAGGCGCGTTGTGTCCAATGCACAGGCGGTGGCTGAGGCAATGTCCTTCAAAAAGTGACCAACAGCGCACCCCGAATCAGGGTGGCCAACCCCCCCCCCCCCAGTATTTTGGATGTCCATGACGACCCCCCCCCTCTCCCGTCTGCCTGTGAAAAGAACATTTGGTTGTTCATCTGGGTAACGGACATCTCCAAATTTTCATTTCCAATGAGGATGATCGACATTCGAATGAACAATCAAAACACCCGTCACCCTCTTCGTTGTGTGAAGGACGTTCTGACGTCTGTCACCCTGAAGGACGTTGCACTTTTGGAGACGCGCGTCTGTCCAATGCGTAGCACTGTTTTACATATTCGTTGACAGATCAGCTGTTGTTTCTGATTCTTTTCCGTTCGAGCGTGTGTTGTACTCTGTGTGCTATATGTGTTATTTTCCTTTGGGGAAACAGATATTAAAAAGAACTTTTGAAAGAAAGGAAAAAATCTCGGGGTTTGAGGCTGTGCTGTTTCTGTCTCGAGAATTTAGACGAAGAGATCGGCGCGATCGATTTGCGTGTGCCGGCTGGCTCAGTGAGCCCAAATGGTCGCCCACTTCGCCATCTCCAAGTCAGGGGCGAAGTGGCGCCACTTCGCCGGCTGGCCGCACGGGCAAATCGAACTTTGCCAATATAACAACACTGTCACATGAGAAGACCCGAGACGGGGCCTGAGAAAACTTGGGTCTGTTCGATTCTCAATCTTGGGTCCCGAGGGTTCCTGGCTTTGTGAGCTTCAATCGAAACGATCTTGCCCCCCAAGTGACGACAGCAGAGCTTTACAACATGGCTGTATTCAATCACCGAGAATGTCGGCAATGTCACAAGGATACGCATCCACAGAATACCCGGGGGAAATCTCAATTTGACCTGTTTCTAACTGGCGTACCTTCTGCCGCCAGGTGACAGCAGTGTTGAAGCGCGTCAAGACGGAACACACGACAAACACGGGTTACTATAGATACAAGCGTCAACAACAGCAACAGCGTCCGAACCAGAACGACAGCGAGCAGACGTTCCACGTGGTCAGTTTGTTTACCCACGTGGTCAGTCTGTTTTCCACGCCCATTTCAAAAGCGGAACCGGAAATACGTCGTGCAAGCCACTTCACCCGCGTGGAGGAAATTCAGTTGAAACCCTGTTGAACACGGAAAACGAGAACACGTCGCAGCCACTTTGCTTCTCGCGAGTTGCGATATTCACACCCTTCACACCCTTCACACCCTTCACACTGCTCGCTGCAGGAGTTCGAGGTGGTGAACCGTGCCCGACGCTCGTACGCGCAGCTCAACTGGACGCACTACGCCATCCACACGCGCTACACGTGAGTACGCCCTCTACCGTACGTTTATTACCCCAGGGCCACACCGCGTGCGCCAGCGCACACGCATGCCAAGGTCACAGCGCACCAAGAATAGGTCTCACGTGTGTCTTTGGTTGTGTTCACATGGATGGGTTCCAACCCCAAACATGCGCTGGCGCATGGTGCGTGATGCACTGGCGCACGCGGTGTGGCCGAGGGGTAACATGACGCCCAATTCACAGCGCATGCGCCAGCGCATCACATTCCATACTGGTCACGTGCCAGCACACAGAACTTTGGGCTTGGGACCCATCTGCAATCATGCTGGCACACCAAGTGTGAGTAGTAAGTACATCAGTGTGAACACACCTTCATAGATGCACAAACCATTGTCACACCCCTTCCAATGGGTAAAACTGAATGTGGTGCGTTGTGACCTTGGTGTGTATATGCGCTTGCGCATGCGGTGTGAACCAGCCCTGGGTGAGACGCAACTTTTCGCCCCAAAATTGGGAACCAAAGGAATGGGTGCGTCAGATTCTTGGGTGTGAACAAAATAAAAATTTTGACAAAACCTCAGCATCAGAAGTAGGACTTGGGGCGGGTCGTACACACGGGTGCGTCTTGTGCAAGGCACTGTACGGTCTACCTGCCACATGGGAGTCAAACTGAAGAGCTTTCAGAACGCAGTCTCCGTGATCGTCCCTCTTGCTCCTGGGCGAGAGTGCGGCGTCGGGGCAACGGGCTTCAAGCCAGTTAGCTCAGTGTTTTCCGTTTCGATTTCTTCAAAGAACCTGGGAAACGCTGCCATTAGACAAGCAAAGTCTGCGTCGTCAATAAGTTGTTCTTTGCAGACGTTTTAACAGTTCAACTCGTTCAGATTTTCGTGTTGATTTCAGGGCGTCGGAGCAGGAAAACGTGGCCGACTTCGAACTGAAGAACGACACCTACCCAGCCATGGTCTTCTCTCGGGTCAAGAGCTACACGGCGTCGGCCGACGCGCCGCTCGTCTAGACGTCGCGTCACGTGACGTGACGTCAGCGACGCCGGCGTCACTGAGCGTCTCGACGTCTGGGCTCCTGACGAGTAGGAATTGTCCAACTTTAGATCAACGCGTGAACACCACAGAAATTCCACTAAAATACCACGCGGGCGTCTATGTATTGTCCTTCGGATTTCTGGGATTACGGATATCTGGGATTACGGACCTGTCAATGACAACTCTGAGCAACTAACATCCGCCTCTACAACGCTTTTGAACTCGGTCAGTGTGTACATAGCGTTACCTCGTCTTACGCTTCCGTTCCTTCTGTGCAAAACTCCAAACTGCTTCTTCGTGCAACTGATTCTGTCGCTAGATAGAGACGAAACAAGCATGGTTTTCTTTATGCAAGGCAAAAAATTTGTGGTATTTTGGTCGAATAGACTTGGCACGGCACGTACACAGTTGAATGTATCGCACATGCGCACTGAAGCCTCCGTTGTGTGATTACAGCGCCATCTGCGTGGAAAGTGCAGCGAGGGCGCCACTGTTTGCATCCAGTATTTTGCGCTCAAAATTGACCATGATCTCTTGGAAAATTGAAATGCAACTTGGGTTCTTGTGCTGTTTGTATATATCGTTGCTTCACCCGATTTCTGTCTGTTCTGTGATTTTTCCCGGTTTTTAAAAGTTACGCAGTGAGCAGTTTTGTGAAGTTGTTCCTCCCAGGCGCTGCATGGGAGGAGCGCTACGATTGGCTCTTTTCCCAGATGGGAATCATGTGATTGAATTCTGCTGTTCAAAATGGCGGGCGCGATTGAGGAGTGCGTCGTGTGAAATGTGATAATTGTACAGGTGTTGGGGGCAGATCTGATGAGGTTTCCTCGTGTGCAGGAGATACCGTATTCACCCACGTGCAGCGCGCACATGTATCCAGGTCTTGACCGAAATTGGTGCACGTTTCTTGGGTATGTTTTCTTCTGAATGTCTGTGGTTGTGGGACATTGACTTCCTGTTTTGTTAGGATGCGCCTTCCATGGGTGCGCGCTGCGTGGGGTGAACACGGTAGATATTTATAGACGTCTGTATCAGGCAAAAAAAAACGTCGCAGATTTTGGTCACTCAATTCAATGGTAAATTTGAAAGAGAATGTCCAGTTTGTAAGTCTTGTACGTCAGGCAACACGGGCAGAAACACGAGTCGTTGCGTGGTAACAGCAGAAACGTTACTCTGAGGCGCGTCTTTTGCACAGCGTGCGTCGTGCGTTGCGTCCCTGAATGAATCTGTGGACGCTGCGTCGCTGGCAACGGCGCAACACTCAACCTACACAGGGAAGCAGCGCATGACGCACCCTGCGCACACGAACCTTCGCTGTGTCAACACGACCAACTCGTGACGCCGATAGGTGGCGCTTTACGCATGCGCTGAGTCTGTGGTGAGTAGTTACGCCATTGGCTCCAGTGTTTGTGCAAGCGTCCAATCGCGAGGCGTCTTGTGGTGGTTGTTGGTTGAATTGAAACTGAGGCGCACAGAGCCGATGACAACGTCGCGTGTTGCGTGGCAACCACAGTGAGTGTCGCAGTTGTACGTGATTAGTGGGAGTGAATGAAACACAGAAAACGAAGTAGCCACACGGTACCTGGAAGCTTGTGTCCCCGCAACCAGAGATCACAACTGCATCGTCTTGGAAATTTGTCGAAGTTCTCTTGGATTGCTATCTGACTTCCACTCCTTGTTCAGAGACTCGCTTCCTCCAGTGGAAAAGAACAATTCCCGACCATTCATCACGGCGGCGCGCGCGTTCACCGTTTGGTGTTCTTGTTTCCTTGAAAACGACTCGCAGGTGTGTAGATTGTGGGTGCGTGTGTGCGTGCTGATTGTGGCTGCAGGTGTGCGTGCTAATTGTGGGTGCGGGTGTGCATGCTGATAGTGGGTGCGGGTGTGCGTGCTGTGCAAGTAGACACCGGTGATTCTTGCTATACAGGCTACACAACCCACACACTTGTATATACAATCAACTTGAACGGCTCAACGAAACGATTCACACAAATTTGCTATTTTTGTAGATGCAGTGCGAAGTTATGACAAAATTGCACATAAGTTCACTTTGGAACTCTTTGCGTGGAAAACTCCCCCATTTGAACAAGGAGTTCTGAAAATTGCAAGATTTTATGCATTTTGTGTCCGATTTCTTTCGTGGTAGGGTGGGGTACGTCCTGGTGGGGTAGGGTAAACCAAGGTTGGGTGCGGTGGGAACGGAACATTGCAACCCAAACAGCTGCAGTGACGTGTACAGTGCGTTGTGTTTTTATTGTTTTGTTGACATTGAAATATAATGACGGGGCAAAGGAATCTTGCCGTGTTTTCTTATCACTACAATGATCAGTCTCTTGTCTTCCTCGTCGCTATCCCCGTGAAAGGAGCCCACAACAATGATTTTGTGTCAAACTTTTTATCTGCACAATAATCCGCCAAAAAACCGAAACACTAACATTTAGAATCAACAAAAAGAACTCGTTCGGTGAATGAAGTCTTCAAAATTCCATTGGATCATTCTCCAAAAAAAGTTCCAAACAAGAACACTTGGGAGTGCAGAAACGTGCCGTTTCGGTGACCATTCGCCCTCCCCAAAATAAATAAGCTGTATGAATTTCATTCACCAAACCGTGTGTCACTGACCAAATCTGTTTCAATTTCTGACAAGACACACCCCTTTGGGGGTTGATTTTGGGCACAAAATGTGTGTCTGTAACAGGGTGAGCCAAAGCCTCTGAAAGACGTAACTTTCTCAAGAAACCACTCGCGATTGAAAGGAAGCGTGTTCAACTCTGGACAGCGTACTCCACTTCCCTCTGGTTCACCATGACGATGTACGCCTGCCCGGTGGCGCCTGTATTATCGCCCTCGACGCCGCCCGCGCCCTCCTCCTCTTCGGCGTTCACGATCTGCACCGTCTCGTACTCGCCCTCGGTGAGCGTCACTTCCTCGGCGTTATCGTCGTCGGTTCCTATCAAGGTCATCCTGCCCGATTCGTCGGTGCTCAGAAGCATGACGGTGCCCGTCGACTCTCCCTCCACTTCCGTTTCCTCCACCATCGTCACAGTTCCCGCCATCTCCTGATCATCAGTTGCCAGGGTGACCACGCCGTCTTCTCCGACCGTTGCTAAGGTGACGGTGTCTCCAGTCGTTGCTGAGGTGACCGTCTCGCCACGATGGTGCCCACTTCCGGTGAGCAGGGTGACGGTTCCGGGCGGGTGGTTGCCGCCGCCCAGCAGGGACACGGCGCGACCGGAGGGCGAGCCCGGCAGCGCAGAGGTCTGCACGATCTGGTAGGTGGCGACACCGCTCGACTCGACCCGCTGTAGCTGCGGCATAAACTGCAAAAGAATTGAAGTTGTGAACTCGACTTGGCCTGGAAAAACCTTCAGTTTGCTGAGCAGGAACTGAACCCCCAGCAACAGTTTTGCGAAAATGTCTCCTGGCATCAGTGGGGTAAGTGCGCGTATGCGCACTGTCATCATGTTCCGAGTGAGCGCGTCAATACAAGTACATCCCAAGTCTATTGTGCCAAACAGTTTGAATGCGCGTGCGCGGCACAGCGGCACATCGAACACACGCATGCGCACTGAACTCACGCTCTGAACTTTGGGGTCGGACTCGGCGGGACGCAGCCCGTGCTCCGTCTCCATGTGCCGCACGTACTCGACGCGCTTTATAAACACCTTCTCACACAGGTCGCACGGCACCGTCCTGTACCCTGCAACACACATGGCACAGTGACAGGTACTTCTTCACACAGGTCACGTGGATAAAAACCTCGCCGAGGTCTTCACAACTCCATATTGTGTCAGAGCAAAGCACCCAGAACTGCGCTGAATCCTGTTGCACACAAACACAGCTCAGACAGTCCTGTGTCCTGGAACGTGAAACACATCACGTGGTAAACAGAACCGTCCTGCTCCCAAAACACACACACGTGATTCGTCGTACACCCCCCAAACACACAAGTCACAGTGGCAAATGTTTCACGAAACCAAACGTGGACCAGATTTTCAGTCCGTCTGTTCTGAGGACGCCATCTCAGGTCACTCACCGGAGTGTAGCATCTTGTGGCTGCGCAGTGCGCCTCGGTCGCTGAACGTCTCTGCGCATGTGTCGCACGTGAACGGCTTCCCGCCGCCCTCCATGTGCGCGCGCATGTGCGTCTGAAGCCGACCCTTCGTCGTGCAACTGAAAAGTACAGTCATTCACCCTGTATAAGTCGCGCCATTGCTTTTGCCTCGGTTTCCTTATCTCATACCCACGTGCAAGAAGCACTTCACTTCATTTTGGAACTCAAATGTGCGTCTGATTGGATACGGGGGTGCACAATTTTTCCTTCTTGAAATAAAGTTTGCAAAGCCGATCAAAGTATCTCTCTTCAACAGTGCGAGTGTACTTACACCACCTCATATCAACACGACGCAAATCCACGTTAAGATCAGATTCGGTCAACAAATCGAACGCAGCCCCACAGTGCACAAGATAGAACACACTCGCATCTGCATGTCCACACAGTGAGAGAAAAGAATGAATCAACAAATCGAACGCGCCCAAACCTGAATGCGCAGAGGGAGCAGCTGAAGTCCTTCCGGTTGAGGTGGAGCGCCGCGATGTGCGACTGCAGCGAACTTTTGGCGCGAAACGCCATCGGACACAGGTGACACTCGAACGGCTTCTCACCTGAAACAGACGAAGGAACTGGTCTTAACGCAAGCGCATCACGCACAGCTTTTGCGACATTCTGCACCATGCATCAGCGCATGGTTGGGGTGGGGACCCATCTGTGATCATGGCAGTGCACCATGAGAAAGTAAGTATTTTTTGTGTGTGAACACATCTATGCACATCCTGCAGCCACACCCGTTTGTATGGGTGAAACCCAACGTGGTTCACTGTGATCTTGTACGCACTGGTGCATGCGGTGTGAGGTCTTGGTGTTCAAGCAGGCGTATCTTTAGTCGCTATCTGGCGTCTAGCAGCTCATTCAAACATTCTCCAAGGTCAACGCGGTTCACCACCGTTCATTCAACAACCTATCGGCTCGGGCGCGCGCACGTGCGCGCGTGTGGTGTGTGTGTGTGTACGTGTGCCCCTCACGCACCCGTGTGTTTCGTCATGTGGTTCTTGAGCGAGTTTGGCACGTCGGCGAGAAGACGCGCGCCACAGATGTCGCACGTGACGTACTCCCGCTCCTTTCTGTGCACCTTCTCGTGCGACAACAGCGCCTGGCAACAAGAAAACTTCGGTCAGCAACTTGACACCGCAGAATCAGTCAAATCAACACTGGTCACAAGAAAGCTCGCACATTTTTGTACTGGGTCCTGTGCCACATCATGAAGCCGAACAAACGCGACACGTTTTCCCTCCACAGATTGTGTCTGGTTGCCATGACAACTGACCCGCTTCTCGTAGAAGCCCTTGCCGCAGTCTCCGCAGACGAACAGCGCCACCTTGAGGTGATGTCCGAGCACGTGACGCTTGATTTTCGCCAGGTCCTTGAAGGCGCGACCGCAGCGCCGACACCCGTAACTGCGCAAGCGTGAGGAGACGACATGCGCGAGTCAAAAGATGCTCCAAATGGAGTTTTCACATGCGAAGAGAACCGAGGAACAACCGTGCTTGTCGCCTCTTGGGTTCTTTGGAATGGTAGTGTGTCAAATCGAACGCGGCCACGACTTGTGTTCACTGTGCGATCATGTGGTTACCACAACACTTGTATTCACAACACACACATCACATGCTTACTGCACACACATCAGATAGTCACCACACATCACGTGTTCATCACACACACATCACGTGTTCACACACCACGTGTCCATCCCAATGCGCACGCACCAGTTGAGTCTTCCGTCGCTGAAGGTGACGCCGTGCTGCTTCATGAAGTCGACGCCGTCGCGCTTGCGCACGCTGACGGGTTTGAGCGCGTTGGCGTCGAGCAGCTCCGCCTCAGGGGCGCCCTCTGGACCCGGCTCCAGCACCACGGTGGCGACACCTTCCACGCGCTGAGGATTCTGCAGGCGGCAATGTCCAGGGTTATACAAATGTGTGTGTTGTGAATACATGTGTTGTGGTGATCACATGATTTGTGTACAGTAAACACAGACGGGGCTGCGTTCGATTTGTGGCATCCACAAACAAGACGCCGCTTTTCGCATCAACGTCTTTGGGCCCAATTTGTGTTGTTGCCCAACGATGACAGTGTGTGCGTTCGTTTATCGTGCCCTGCGCACTCAAGCCTCCGAGCTGTGGCACACGGAGGACACAAGAAAATGGCAAGTCGCACACAGAGCACCCGGCGCCAGACAAACGAACGCGCCCAATCAGAAACAGTGTATACCTGTTCGCAGAAAGCCTGGTGCGCGAGCTGGTAGAGACTGGATCGGAACGGCATGCTGCAGAACTCGCACCGGAAGTGCACCGTCGCCATGTGCGTCACCTGGGCCAGCACGTCCGCGAACCGCGCGCCACACCCTGAACCAACAACACAACGAAGTACAGGTTCGTGCTCACCGATTCACAACTGCAGAAAGTGAAACAACACGTGGTCAACATCAAATGCTCACCCTGAACTCGCCAAAACGAACGAGCTACCGACTTACACGCTGATTTCAATAGCGAACTGTAGACAGAACGTTGTTGGCCTTCCAACAGATCCAGGATGACGAATCATGGAGAGCCCGCCTCCTCCCAAGAAGATCCCCCCACAATCTCAATTCTGGACACGCTAAAATTGGCAGTCAGTTGACACACCTTCCAACAGATCCCATGATGATGCATATTGAAGCTCCCCCTCCCAAGATTTGCCCCCACCCTTGACCAATGGGTACAGTCAGCTGACGCACCTTCAGTACACTCGTGGATCTTCTCGCCGCTCCTGGCGCCCCCTGCCGCCGCGTCCTTGCTCGCCTGGCTGTACTTGATCACGATCTGCTCGACGCAGCGCATGTAGCTCGCGAGCTCCGCGGGCGGCACATCGAGCACAGCCTCGTGCTGCACGATGTGCTCGTACTCGTGACGTAGCAACGAGCGGTTGTCACGGAAACCCTTCCCGCACACCACGCATGCGCCCGTGATCTCCTGTGCATAGAAGACAGCTTCAGTTGGAATGAGGTCTTTTGGACAGAAAAGGAAGCGTAACGCAGAGTCAACGGCACGGAAAGTTTGCTGGCTCTGGATTTTTCGCAGTCACCCACGTAAACCCCTTGTGAAAAGCTCACATCAAATTTTGACCCATTTCTGGCACACGAAATACACACAACCCGAGTTGCGCAACGCAGAGACAAGGGCACGGAGAAGTTGCTGGCTCTGGATTGTTCACAATCATCCACGTAAACATGCACCCGTGAAAACAACACAAGTTTTGACCTTTCTGGCGCACGAAATACACACAAGCCCCAAGTGCTGACCCACAGCGGGACAACATGGTGCGCGTCCCTGTTTGATCAGCAAGAGGGAACTGACGAAAATCTCTGGGACGTCTGCGCAATTTTGTCGACTTTTGACACAGGCAAGCACCCTGGCCTGGTTTTGCCACCACCATTCGCTGGTGTGTATTTCTTGGAGCCGTAGATACCTTGGTGTGTTTGCTGGTGATGTGTCGCTGGAGCTTCTTGAGGTTCCCGTAGTTGTGGTTGGCGCACTGCGTCCCTGTGCAGTGGAACTGCTTCAGCTTCTCACCGAAGTAGATCTGCACGAAGTCGAAGAAGAGCCTCTCTGTCCTGAGGAGGAACGAAAGCGTCACCATAATCACTCGAGTACAACACACAACCCCCCCCCCCAATAGATTTTTGGTCTCAAAGTCCCACTGAATCGACGGAACAACCGGGATTTTCACACAGGGTGATGCGTGGTCGCTTTTTGGGCTGACATCAAAAATTCCACAATTGGGTTCAATGTTAAATTTTGATGCCGACGTCAAGAAAATGACCTCGCGTCACCAATGTGAAAATTGTCAATCGTGCAAAAGAACTGCTCCGACGGGTTCAAGACGCCCCTGTGGCGCCTGACCACCCCCCCTGACATTCCCAGTCCAGGCAATAACAAGGTGTCTCATTTGCGCTGCGGGTGCAAATTAATTTTTCTGTTCACCCCATAAATTTGTCACGGTTGGTTTCTGATCGCCTCCCCTGGGATTTGGCCTCAGTGTCCTGGATCCGCCAGAAAATCCAGAGAACGGCCAACTGTCACGTACTTGTAGAGCTTGAGGTCCACCTTGGGGAGCGCGAGGGCTCTGCGCAGCGGTTTGTGCGCGCACGCCTCGCGGTGCGCATGCGCCGGCGTCTCGCTCAGGTACTGCACGCAGCAGCGCTCGCAGCCCCAGTGGCACGCCGCCATGTGCTCGCGGTACTTGTACTCGAACTCAAACGCCTCCTCGCACACAGAGCACTCCATATTCTCGCGCTTCACAGTCTCCTCTGAAAGAAAAACAAGAACACTTTGAGTGCAAACACGCGCCACTTGAGGGGGTCGCCACGAGGTCCTGTTCACAGAGTCCTGTCTTCAGTGAGAAAAGAACTCACTGGTCGACGCCAGCAACAGACCAGCGCAGAAACTTTAGTTGTGCGGGCAATTGCTGCGTGTAACGAAGGAAACGAACACGTGACATGCGTCTGATGCGTGATTGGTTCAACTCCACGTTTTTGACAGTTGTTCCAGTGACGCAACTCGCTGTATATTTGGTGCACCCCCCCCCTCCAGACGGTTCCACCTCATTTACACTGTGTGCGCCAGTGCACAACACACACCAAGGTCACCACCACACTGGGTTTCACCCACGCAAAGTGGTGTCGTTTTGGGGTGTGCTACAGGCTTTCCAAAGTCAGGTACGGAGTGTGCGTGTGTGTGCCACGATTGTGAGTGCGTATCGCGTCGTGCGCTCGGTATGAACGCAGGATCTGTGTTGCCCTGTCTCCCCGCTGCCCGATCACGCTTCTCCACACACCTGAACTGTTCTGCCCGGACGACACAGGTTTGATCCGCTTCAGCAGCTTCGAGATGCCAATTTTGTCCCCGACCACTGTGCACCTGAAAAAGCCAGCAATGTACGCCGTGATTCGGGCAAATTAAAGGCACTCATCGCGAATGGTTGAAGACACAAATTTTACGACTGCTTGGAGAGATTCGGTCAACACAGTAATCGAATGAATGACTTTCAGTTCAAAGTAGATCTACAAAAGATACGGAGGCGTGCACTTTGCCACTTTGTCGCTGCACGTACTTGTTGGAGTGCTTCCAGAGGGCGTGCCGGTCGGGGAACGCGGCCGAGCATCGCTCGCACGTGAAGCGCAGCTCGTCGCGCTCGTGCGTGTACTGGATGTGCTTGCGCAGTTGCCATAGCGACAGCAGGTCCATCTCTCGCGAGCTGCAGTCGGGGTGGGCGCACTCGAACGTCCTGCACGAGCAAACGTGCAGTGTCGTGACTTTCGTCACCCCTGAACAACAACGCACACCTCCGAAAGCACACATACACATACACAAACACACACACACACACACACTCCTCGACCTGCGAGGACAACACTCTCCATCCCAGACGTACGTGAACACACACGATCAACCCGAGGCAAACATACACACACGCACACACACGCACACACCGTACCTGACTTTGGAAAGCCTGTAGCGACCGCTGGACTTCAGCAGCCGCATCTTGACGTGTCGGTAGAAGAGACGATCGTCCTTGAACTGGATCAGATCCACTTCCGGCAGCGGAGTCGAACTCTCGTCCGGGGCGGAGAAGTTCTCGCAGTGCTCCGCGTGCTCCTGCGCAACGAGACTTCGAGCGGTGAGGCGCCTGCGAGGGGCAAGGGGGTCTAGGGGAGGGGGAGCTGCTTGTGATGGGGAAAGAGCGTGCTGGGGAGAAAGAGGGAAAAGGAAGGAGTCTGCAGACAAGGAGGGGAGGCGGAGCCACTGACGATGCGTGAGCGGGAAGAAGGGGTGGCGGTGATGAGAGAGTGAAGAGGGTGACAGCAGGGTGAGGAGGGTGACGGCAAGGTGAGAAGGGTGATGGGAGGGTGAGGAGGGTGACGGCAAGGTGAGAAGGGTGATGGCAGGGTGAGGAGGGTGATGGCAGGGTGAGGGTGATGGCAGGGTGAGGAGGGTGATGGCAGGGTGAGGAGGGTGATGGCAGGGT
>JAAUXT010127423.1_pt1 | contig 18465 bp, 23 predicted proteins | sample 7278171 | NCBI WGS metagenome assembly JAAUXT01 (sample SAMN14350112, study PRJNA611818) | marine sediment metagenome | isolation source: surface marine sediment (1.8m) | place: French Polynesia: Moorea | collected 2018-08 | reverse complement strand
CGTTATGGAGAGTGTGATCCGACTTACGAGAGCCCTTCTCTCAGTTGTACGGCTCACACTGTATTGTGTGTAGCCACGAGGTACTCGCCGAGTTGGTAGAGGATTCGTCCTGTCGAGGCAGATGCTCCTGCAGCGTTCATAGGCTGGGCCGTTCCGCTCCTTTAGGAAAGGAACAACCCAGTGTTTATGTGCGTTTCCCACCATCGCCCATTTTATAATTCACGATGCTTTGACGCACAGCATCAGAACTTGGTCAGAAGTACGCCACTATAAATTGTCCTAGTCAAGGCACCCCCAATTTGCAGGTTATTCACGGCCCCAGCAGAAAACCTTCGCATATTCGATGATGTGTCTGGGAAATGAGCACCAACTACGGAGCTGATGAGTTTTTCGGCTCTTGCTGGGGAGGCCGTTTGAGTCTTCCAGGTTTGATTGCTTCACTCAGTCCATCATTCAGAACAAAACGTGTGTACTTCCAGCGCAACAACAGAGGTTACCAAATCGCCAGATTATATTGTGAGGTGAAGGAGTTCGAACTTGCAAAAAGGTAACTTTTCAATTGAGCATGACGCCCAAGGCACGGTTTGTGTGGTTTTTGTGATGGCGAAATTTGCTTTTCTCCGTGACGCGAAAATGCCTTTTCGTCTTTCAGATACATTGCTGGTTTTCTGTCGGTGAAGGAATCATTTGCTCCAGCACATAAATTGCTGGGGGAAATTCTGGAGGGCCTGAATCTGACGGACAAAGCAATCACTGCGTACAAGCGCTCCTTGGAGTTAGACGACAAACAAAAAGGGGTGTTGTTGAAAAGTCAGTGCATTTCAGAAATTGTTCATAAAATTGCGTTTCGAAGCACTTCAATTTGACAAAGAAACTGACGCCTACCCACAAGAAGTGATCTTTTGGATTGTTCTTTTCAGTTTGTGAGCTGTATCTGCAAAGTGACATTGATCCTGAGCGAGCAAAGGTAAACAAGTTGTTGTCCGTCCATCACGAAGGACCCTTTGTGTGAATGCCCTTACTGTGCTGATGATGTGACTCCTTTGTTGGAGTTTCGGAAATTGGTACAGGGTGACTGTTCCGAAAAAGTTGGGAACAGAATCCCCCCTCCCCCATCCCTCTTAAGGAAATTGTGAATTTGCAGCTGTCCTGACTGTCGTATTTGTTGTCACTATAAAACTATCTCAGCATTGTCTTGTCAGCGGGAGGGAGCCCAAACACCACTTTTCGTCTCCAGTTCAAAAGTCCAAAAGTATTTGGAGGTTTTACGTGAACAACCTGTCCCGGTATTGCAGTACTTTGCCTTGGTCCTGTCACTTCCGTTCAGAATCAAAGGGTGGAATTTGGAAACTGCCTGTCCTTGCAAAGCCCACTCCCCTTGAGCACAAACTTCGGTTTGCAGGACCCAGATTGAGACCAACCCTTGTGTCACTCTCACCTCTCTCCAAGAGAACTTTTTCAGAACATGTGTGGAAACATATGCCCTGCAGTTCAGAGATGGCCGCCAGTCATGCCAAGTGCGCTGATCAGAAATTTTATTGTTGCAGTACTGGGTGGAGCGAGCAGAAAAAGTTTGGCCACGGCATGACACAGTCTTCAAGCTGAGGGTTCGCGATCCTGTCGATACGTCTTTGTTTTTTGATTTGTCCATTTGATATCAATGCCCAGACAAGGATTCCACTGCGTGCTCTTTTCTGCAGGAAAAAATCTACACAGAAAGAGATGGAGATGCAAACACGGAAGATCTTGAGCACCTTTTGACTGAAGAATTGGTGAGAACCCACAGTATTTTGCATGAAAATGCATGTCAACCACAGGAAACCGCAGGGAACCGGTGGGAGCACGTGATTCCCCCAGTGTGTGTGTGTGTGGGGGGGGGACTGTCTTGTTGACAGCACACCAAGAAAGCAAACACCGAAAGTTCAAAAGACATGCCATGGGGCAAACAAAGTTCCAATTTGGGTCAGGGTGTCTTGAAAGTTTCACCCAACCTATATTTGAAGAGTGATTGTTTATTTGTGCTCCGGTGTTTTGTTTGGATTTTGTCTTCTGATCACCAATGTCGCCAACTTTTCATTCAACTGAAGTGCAGGCCTGTGTGACGGACACATCCCGAGGCGCTTATGGACACGGACGTGGTGTTGTTTCTTTGCTAGGTGAAGAGACCCGGCGACCCGCAGCTGAGAGCCAAGTTGTTGCGTTTGTTCATCGACACAGGAAGAACAAACGAGGCTTATGACCATGCTGTGGAGGCCGAGAACAAAGCACCGTACGTCAACAGCGTCGAGTGGTACCAGTGCCTGCAGGATGTGTTTCAGGTAATAAAATTCGGCTGTTTCCTTCTTGAGAGCCAGTGGGGACAAAGGAAGTCTGATTTTATATTTTTTGAAATCTTCGTCTCATTATTCCAAGATTTTGATTGCTGGGCAGGTCTACCAAGAGGAATCCGGCGACAAGGTCAACGGCGCGTTTCATCAGAACCTATTGCTGACACAGTGTCAGTTGACGACTCTTCTGCTCGAGCAGCGCAGTGTGGCTAATGCAGCTGACTCTCTGCACAAGTGCGTATAAATCTGTTTTGAACAACCACTTTTGTGACAAATGGGAAGAGCACAACTGCTCTTGACAACCGGCTCGTGCACTGTTGCGAATCCGAAATGCTCCTTTTGCAGGTTTGACCAGACCGTTCAGAAATCGACAGAAGTGACAGGAGGTGAAGAATGGCAGGTCATCTTCAGAGAAATGCAGGCTCAGCTGTACTACTTGGCAGGAACGTTACTGCTGAAGCGAGCTCAAAAGGTGTGTTGAGAGCAGTTCTGATATTGTTGTTTGAAGTCAAGAAAATGCAGACACACTTCCCGTTTTACCCTGAGACAGGGAAACACAGCCCCTCTCGAAAAAGTCGAGACACTAAAACCTGCCGAGCCCCCTCCCCCTCCCACAAACCTTGGTGGGGCGTCTCACTTTTCAAAATTTCGAGGTACAGTTGGTGTCGATTCTGGCGCATGTTTTTCTCAGCATGCACAACTTGGTCTGGAGTGCGAGTCACTTTGGTCAACAGCCCAGGAGTCACGATCGTCAACGTGCAGACCACGGCTGTGCTCAGAACTGAGAGTCCCCTCGAATTCAACTTTCCGTTCGTTTTCCTATTTCTTCCCTGCATTTCAAACAGGATCACCTTGGTTGGCTGGAGGCAACTGAGATGGCGTCGGCGTGTTTCACGGCGAGCTATGCGTCTGAACCACCACATACGAAAGCGCCGTGGTTCGCGAAAGCGTCAGATGTGGACAAACGCATTTTCCAGAGACTTGTGCAGAGGGCCAACATGAGAGCCAGTCAAACGGGTACGTCACCGCACGTTTCGAAAGATACGAACTCAACAACAAATTTTAAACTGCAGTGTTCTTTCTCACGTTTGAAACATTGTCTTTCTTCTCAGGCCACATGATGAGAGCGATGTGCAAGGGTGACAGCCAAAAGTGGGTGAGCTCAATCAAAGAAGCTCACTTCGGTGAGAAGGGGCCCAGTCGCCTGTACGACACCCTCTTCACTCTGCGACACATGAAAAGCTCGAAGCCGAGTTCTCATATTTTCCAAGGCTCAGCTGTGGGCAGCTTGTTGTGTGTTTACCCCACGGACGCCCAGCTGAGAGAGTACGACAGAAGTATGTTTCTTGTTTTTCGTTGAGCAACATTGTTTGGTTGCCATGTCCCTTTCTTGTTGACTGGTGAGCACACATGTTTCTGTCGTCATTTCAGCGTGCCATTTGTTGCACGAAGACAACCTTCACTATCTGACTTGGATAGCACTGCAGTATTACTCTGTTCGAGACAAATCACAACCGAACTGTACGTACTTTGAAAACTTGTGTTACCCAGATGCATCATTTCTGTTTGATTTTGGAAGAACAACATTGACAACCTACGTTGCAGATGATTTCGCTGTGTTTGAAGATCTTCAGTACAGCACTGGAAACTTGGAGCTCACATCTCCTGAATCTTTGTCGCGACTGGATATCATGGTGAAGTCACTCAGAACTTCCCGGTTCCGGAGTTTTGTCCATCGAGCTTGCGAGCGAGGACTTGACCAAAAGCGGTTTGGTGAGGCAACAACTTGACTTGGCTGATTTGCAGGTGTTTCTGTACGCGACAGTGAGAACAACTGCTCTTCAGCGGGAAGAACAGGAGCGATCTGTGCCCCCCGTGGCGGAAAAACCTGCGGTTTTGCCGGCGCTGATCAGCGAACAGCTTTGCACCACGGAGCAGCAGCAGTGGTGGAACACGGCGTACAGTTTGTTCAAAAACAAGGCAAAGTAAGAACAAGATTTGTGGAAGTGCCGGTGCTTTTCAATGTCGTGATTGGTGTTTCCTGAAAATAGTGCCTGGTGAAACAACAACTCTTGACACCTGGAAACTAGGGTTCTATTTGCTTCTTGTGTGCGAGAACATTAGAAATTTAAATTGATGCGATTTTTTCTGCGCAGAGAAAATCTTGGGAAAATGCGTTTGGTTTTGCAACGGGGGATCGAGACGGTCAGGCTTCGACGTAATCACGGCATGGACGTTCTTCTGCTTGTGCACATAGCAAGAACTTTTGAGGAACGTGTAAGTACATTGTTCCGCCGTGCCCAAAAATTTCTTGTGTGACTGTTGGCACTTGAGGCTTATTGGTTTGATGCGAGGGAACAAAAACGCTTCACAGGTGGATGAGCTGAAGTCGAAAGGACTGAGAGAGAACGAGCTGACTGAAGAAGCGGGGCATCTGCAGAACCGAGCTGTTCAGTTTTGGAAAGAAGCGACTGACGTGCTGGAGCGCAACAAGAGGTGAACCATCTGGGAAATGATGCACAGAAAACGACCCATGCACAGAAAACAAATTTGCAATGGCAGTTTCTCTGCTGACCGACAATATGCATACCTTTCTTTCAGAAACCAGTGCTTTACATCACCAAAGCAAAGGTTGTTCGTTGCCTATGAGGCTCCGTTGAGTGATGAGCAGATTGATGACTTGCTGGAGGAAGGAAAATATTTTCTGGCTTACGATGCGATGGTAGTTGGAGAAGATGAGTTTGCAGTGCAACAATTCGAAAAGCTCAATTTGCCGGAGGCTTCGTACTACCAATCCCAGGTTTGCTATCACAAGTCAGATCTGTTATCACAATTTTAGAACTATTCGCATTCTAAAAAGTGGATCAGTTTCTGAAAGCGAACGACAGTGGGCATGAGGAAGTTAGTCACTTGTACCACAAGGATCGATCAGCTGCTACTTGCTGCTTGCGCGTCTGTATCCGCTTCACTTGTAAAGTAGGCGTTGGTTTGGTGTTGTCTCTGCTCACGGTAGTGACACGAACATGACACGATCTGGATCCACACACATCTGTCGCACACTCAGCGCAAAGTTTGACACAAACACACCACTTTCTGATGTTCAAGGATAGTGATGAGAGAACTTGGCCCTCGTAACGCGTGCTCTCACGTTCATTTTGTCACAAAAATCTGTGGGGTGTCCAACAGTGATTTCAAAACTGCGTGCCGTTATTTAGATTCTGCGGAAATTAGCGGACGAGGTTGGGCGGAATACGAGTCGCTGGCGGGAGGACGAGGCGGAACAGCAGGAGGAGGCGCTGTTGACGCGTGCGCGCGACGCGCTCTACCTCACCATGGACCGCACCCGCGACAACAAGCACCACGTTAGACCTTGCTCACACGAGAACAAAACTTTCAGTTGACCTGTTGGATTGAGTGTGGATGCTCTCATTTCTTGTGCAAAAATATTCAGACAGGAAGGAAAAGGATCTCATTTATGCTTGGCTTGCAGAAATTGGCACCTTTTCTGGGCCCAGAGTTGGATGAGATTGAAACTCGACTCAATCGACTGGGCAGCAACAGAACTTCGAACGAGTCAGCAAGGTCAGAAGGAAAGAGCGGAGCTTTAGTTCCAGAAGAGAGAGATGCGGCTTCTGCGAAAGCTTTCGCGGCGCCTTCGGCGCACAGCACGCCACAACAGAAGTTCAGACCGAAGCTGGATATATCTCTTGGAAATTCTCCCCAGGTACGAAAACAGCTTCCAACAGTTCGGAGAATCTTGCGAAATTGGTGATTTGCGTTGCTTTTGTGAGATGAAACATTGTATTTGTCGCAGAAGTCATTCCACGCACAGCCGAGCCCGGAGCGCCTGGACGCGCAGATCCGCTCGCTGTCCTTCTCACAAGACACGCTGGTCAAACAACTGATGGAGCGAAACGAGGAACTCGTGAAGCAGAACGCCGCAATCCTCGCGGAGCTGTCTGCTAGCCGCAAGCTCATCGAGAAACTGCTCACCGTGAGTGCCTCATGCCTTGTTCCTGGTTTCGTGTGTGTTGTTTGGGGATGGTTGGCGCGAAATTTTGTTTGTAGCTCTCTTCGGAATTCGAGTCTTGCTTTGGACGCAAGAGTTCTGCAGTGCGGCAAAATGGGCCTGGTGCACGGCTGACAACAGAATACTTTCACATCGAGACTGAGACATGATTTTTCCAGACACGTCAAGAAGCTCAGGCTGCCCCTGCGACCTACCCAGTAGTGATGCCTGCGGCAGCTGCATCTCCGCTTCACCACCCTGTCCTCGCGCCGCCGCACCCGAACGTCACGCAGTCACCCCTGGGCCCGCACGCCACGTCCACACCGCCGCGGCCCGTTCAGCCGGTACCTCCGGGTGCTGTGTCGCCTTTCTATGGGTCGCCGTACCGTCCGCACCCCGAGTACGATTATGCCGCCGCCTACTCTCCACATGCTGCCGGCTACCCGCTGTACCCTCAAGGTGCACCACCAATGCCCCACCACTACAGTGGGTTTCCGGCGGTATCCGACCAGGAACAGGCTGTCCCGCCGCAGCACACAGTGGGAGGCGCTGCGTCCCACCCGGTGCCTGTCACCGCTCTCGCCGGAGCCGTAGGAAAGGAACCTTCAGCTGCCGGTCCAGTCAAGGCAACCGGAACACCTCTCGAGGAGGATGACGAATACTTTTACTTGGACGAAGGTACGTTTGATTGAAGGTTCTTTTGGCTGTTTTGATGGTGCAGCGAACAGAAAATTGAAAATACCAGACACAAATTGACAGGACATTTTCGAAAACCCTGTGGAGCTTGTTCTGTGATCTCTGTTCACAGATGATGAAGGCGAGGACGAAGATGAGGGGGAAGACGGGGAGCTGTTCCAGGCTCAGGACCCGCAGCTCGTGCACGACTGGCCGTACGGTAACGCCGTCACCGTCAGCGGCAAGTCGACCATCAACTACTCGCCGCAGCGCGGGCAGCAGCACGTGCCTGTCCCACCGCCAGCCTACTTCGGACAGGTTTGTTGATTCCAAAGTGCCCTTGAAACACCCTTGTGCAAAGAAAGCGAACTTTGAGAGTTTTCATTGTTGTTTACACATTTCTGAGCCTCGTGGTGTTGTTTGGGGCGAGAAAGTATTCACATGGAAGCGTTTGTCCTTGCACATCTCTGTCTGGCTGCTCAGGGTCCAGCAACCACGGGTCTGCCGATGCCAGGTCCAGGATTTTTCTCGAGTCCGGAGCGTCCGGCGGGCGCTTACAACGCTGGTCGGTTTGTGGCGCCAGCAAGTGGCGCGTTGAACGGCGTGTCGCCGCAGCTGTACCCGCCGCGTCCAGGGTTCATCCCTACTATCGGCTCGCCCGCCTCTGCCACGCAGACCGCTCCTTCCGCCGCTGTCGCCAATCCCACTGGTAAGTCGTTGGTCATTTTTGGTAAATTGATTGTTTGAGTTCACGGTTCACACACAGTTGTATTGCGTGAGGAAACTGGCCTATCTGGGCTTACAGTTTTGAGTGACGGAAAAACGGAGAGAAAGGAACACGAGTGTAGGTGTCGTTGTCGTTGCTGATGTTGAGGTTGATTTCCAGTTGGAATCACAAGTGGACGGGCCCCAGCTGCTGCGAATACTTCCGCTGAGGCAGCGCTCACCGGAGACTCGCTCATCAAGATGGCGCAACAGTCCAAAGCTCCCACCGCCACCAAGTGAGCAGACCAATTTGTTCAACTTTTTTGTCCCTTTCCTTGGATACGTCACAGCATTTTGTGAACATGAAACCTTGCAATCAAGATGACAGGAGCCACGCACAGTTCATGAATGGGTTCCGAGTCTCACCATTTTGGGGAACCATACTCGTTCGTTCATGTTGTGTGTTCTTCCAGATTTGCAATCCCTCTGTCGTCGGATCTGTTCTCCGGTGCCGCAGCCGCAGCGAAGCCGCACGACTCTGCGATTCCCGTCGTCTCCGGAATGGGCGCTGTGAACAAGGACGTACAGCCCAAGTCGCCCGGTCTGGATGACGAGGATGATGATGAAGGTGCGAGCGAAACTCGCCCAGCTCTCGTGTTTGAAGATTTATGCCTGCAGTTGCGAGTGTCTGAGAACAAAAGGAGGGGAATGAATCATACGTGAAAGCCCTGTTGACGTGGTGTTTGCAGGTGCTGCAGATGAGAGCTACCAAGGTCCGGAATTTGACCCGATCATTCCTCTGCCCGATGAGGTGGAGGTGAAGACGGGAGAGGAGGAAGAGGAGATTCTGTTCGAAACGCGCTGCAAACTCTACAGATACACGGAGAACCAGTGGAAGGAGAGAGGCAGCGGCAATATCAAGATTCTGTGGAACAAGCAGACTGATCAAGCTCGAGTGGTCATGAGACGAGAACAGGTACAATATCCGAATTTTTCGCGTTCACGGTTTCGTTCGACATTTCAGCAGCTTTGTGCAGTTGTGCCATGTTTTTTGTCAGGTGATGAAAGTTTGCACGAACCACTACATCACCCCGGACATGAAGATCGCACAGAAGTCAGCGAAAGAGACGAAGATTCTGACTTGGATCGGCCTGGACTTCTCCGAGACGAGTGCCGGAGTTATGGAGAGTTTCTCCGCAAGATTCAGCAGCGAGGATATTGCCCTGAATTTCAAGGTCTTGAGATTTTATTTTGTTATTATTTTATATTTTATTCGAGTTCGAAAAACCCTTGAAGCAGTTTTTTTCACACAGCATTGGAAAAATCAATGTTTGCTTGCAGGCGAAGTTTGAGGAGGGCAAAGCACTGGTGGAGAAAGCCCAAAAAGAGGGGAAACAAAAACCAACAGCCAAGAAATCTGAAGAAGGAGCAGATCTCTTTGCGAAGTTCAAACCCAAAGTTGGCAGTTGGGACTGTGAGATGTGTCTTGTGAACAACACTGCCGAGGTGAGAAAAACTCGTCACTTCGTGCCTCTTGACAAGAAATCGAGCTGTTATCTCGTGATGGCCTGTGTTATGACATCGTCAATTCAGGCCACAGCGTGCGCGTCATGTGGAACACCGAAGCCTGGGACAGATCCCAAAGCAGCTCAGCCCACGAGTCTATTCGGCGCAGCTGCCAGCTCAGGTAAGAACTGATGGACCACAAAAATGCCTTGGTGGTCAGATCACCCGAGACCAAGATCATGCGAGACGTGATTTTCACAGCTGTCTGCTGCCTCACGTCTTGTCTTCGTTCCAGGGGCATCCGCTTTCACATTCGGAAACACGAGTCCAGCCAAAACAACAGGATTCGTCTTTGGTCAGACTGCTGCGAAGCAAGATGACAAGGCAAACTCATCAGCAACAAGCCAAACATTCACGTTCGGAACACCAGCAAGCGAGACTGGCGGTTTCAAATTCAGTTCAAGCACTGCGTCGGGCTTTACTTTTGGTACAGTGACAACAACCACAGCGACAGCAACCAATCCAACCGCCGTAGCTATCTCTCCACCCAAGTTCACGGTACGTACGATGGGATTTGGTGGACATTTGCACTGTATTTGTATTTTGTGGACAAAACTAGTCAACACTCGTGTCCGAATTTCAGTTCACCAAGGCAGCGGTGACACCAGGTGTGACTCCAGCGTCAGACGCCTTGAAATTCATGGCATCCAAGGCGGAGTCCTCGATCTCCGGCGACAAACCGACTTTGGGCGGCTTCACGTTCAGCACGAAGCCCGTCATCGTGGACAAGAAGGAAGAACAAAAATCGAAAGAGCCTGAAAAAGCGAAGGTGGATGATCCAGCGAAGGAAGCTACGAAACAGAACCCGTTTGCCAGCTTCACATTTGGAGCAACCAAATCGATCAGCCCGAAGGGTCAGAAAGGTACAGCAGAATACTGTTGTGGTATGACCTGGTTGCTTGGCAACATTTCACGTGACAGGGGCCACCATCAGCTGAAAATGTTCTGGACTCGTTGGTATTTGTTTTCGCATAGGCGGTACGTTCGTTTTTGGAGATTCGCCCACATCTGGCAAAGGAACTGATTCCGACAAGAAAACTGATGCGCAAAGAGCTGATACTTCCGTGGAGGTACGGTCTCCGCTTGATTGTCTCTTGGTGTTTGTCACTTGACAAGTAAATATTTCCGTTTCGGAAAAAACACCAAAATTGCAGCAGGATTCAACAATTGTCACAACAAAGCGTGGCAAAAGGAACCAAATGTGTTTTGGTGTTTCAGGGTGGCAAGAACGAGGCTGCAGATGAGAGTGGGCACGCGGACGACTTCGAGCCCGACGTGCACTTCACACCAGTGATTCCGCTACCAGACCTGGTGGACGTGACGACAGGCGAAGAGGAAGAAGAGATTCTCTTCAGCCACAGGGCCAAGCTCTACAGGTGTGTGGGTCCAGTCGCTCGACCTGTGTTTGCTCAGCAGCCGAACTCTGCACCCGAACGCACAGCTGCAACAGTGATCACCACAAATCTGCAGCAAATCAGTAGTTGAATTCTCTCTGACTGGTAGGCATGACAACGAATCCAAACAGTGGAAGGAACGTGGTGTGGGTGACATAAAGATCCTGAAGCACATGAAGACGGGTCGGTGCCGCGTGTTGATGAGAAGAGAGCAGATCTTCAAGCTCTGCGCCAACCACCGGATCACCAAAGAAATGTCGCTCCAGCCCCTGAAGACTTCTCGGAATGCGTGGTGTTGGTTCGCCAACGACTTCTCGGAGGACGAGGTGAGACCCAGGACAAATTCCGAAGTTTACATGTCTTCCGTTTGTCGTTGATGCGCTGTGGAAATGTTTGTCGGTGTTTCAGGCAAAGTATGAGCAACTGGCTACGAAGTTCAAGGAAACCGACACTGCCCAGAGATTCAAGGACATTTTTGAAGAATGTCAGAAGAACATTGGAACGAGTGCAGAAGGTGAGCACAGCAGATGTTCTCACAGCTTTATAAAGCAGAAGTACAATTTACAATCTCAGAATCTGGAATCGGATTCTTGACACACTTTCAATCATCCGCTTTCAGCCGATGTCCACGAAGAGAAAGAAAGTTTTCCAGCCAACACTGAAGCCAAGCCATCTCTGGGAGAAATGTTCAGACCAAAAGCTGGCCAATGGAGTTGCGAGGTTGGTGAACGGTTTTTGTTGCTTGCTCGGGTCTTGCTGATGCTTCACGTCGATCATTTGCCGTGCCAATCGTTTTGTGTGAACGTTTGAGGTTCTCACTTTCAGGCTTGCTACGTGCAAAACGAAGGGTCGACGGCGATTTGCGTTGCGTGCGGAACGACGAGACCCGGTCACGAGACGGAAGCTGCGAAGCAGAAGGCGGCTGAACCAAAGAAAGATGCCGCGGCTGGAGCCTTCAAGTTTGGCACTGGTGACTCATCCACGCCAAGCTCAGGACAACTGTTCACCTTTGGCACTCCTTCGGACAAGAAAAGTGGAACTGCTCCAACGACAGGATTTCTTTTTGGAATGCCTGCGTCTTCCCCCAAGAGTTCGCTGTTCAGCTTCACGTCGACGACCAATGCTTCGTCGAGTCCTTCGGCCTTCAGTACCTCACCTGGCGGAGACCGCGGCGTTGGCGGATTCAAATTTGGAGCTGCACCAGAGGCACCAAAAGTACGCTACAGTTTGTCAAGGGCGCTTTCTAGAACACAGACGTTTGGGACAGGTCACAAACAGGGATTTCTTTTCACTGCTGGCTGTGTGAAACTTTGTCAGTTTGGACCCATTGGCAAATATGGGTATCAGCCGCCAAGTGCGCTGATATTGGTATTGTCACAAATTTTGTGCACGAAAGCAACCAAGTTGAGTTCATTTTGCGAATTAAACTGAACCTCGGGCGGGCGGAGGGGGCTGAAGTCAAGTTCATTTCATGAAACGAACTCAACCTCTCTGCTTTACCCCAGGGGCAAAAAATCCGATGATTGTTGCAGGAGATTTGGATGGCACGTGGCTGATTTTCTACCTTGTAGTCCACTTCGTCCTGGCGCTTGAATCATGGTGCGAGCTCGCGGTCTTCCTCACTTCAGTGTTCTTGTTTATCTTCAGACTCCACCGAAAGATTCAGGAAAGACAACGACGTTCGGCATGAGCAGCAGTGGGTTTACTTTCACACCTACGTCAGCATCCGGCAAGCAGGATCCGAAATCGCCTCAATCACCCGAGGGGGACTTCTACGTCAACACAGAAGGAGAAGATTCTCACATATTCTTTGAGCCTATCGTGCAACTTCCGGAGAAGGTTGGTGACGAAACTTGCGTGGCACCGTAAACGGCACAGAATTGAAATCAACAGAAGCTTGACGATATCATTTCAAACTTGCTTTGGTGCGGCAGCTTGTGATGTGTGTGGCTTATTGCGAGCAGGTGAAATGAGAATTCAGGTGAAACCCGTCGGAACTTGTTGCAGGTGGACCTCGTCACTGGTGAGGAGAACGAAGAACCGCTGTACTGTCACCGAGCGAAACTGTTTCGGTTCGATGACAACCAGTGGAAGGAACGAGGAGTAGGGGATGTCAAAATACTGCGGAATAAAGATACCGGCAATTGCAGACTTCTCATGAGACGTGAACAGGTAATTCCGTCCCTTTGAAATTCAATTGACCATGACTTCCCTTTGAAGAGGTCTAAAATTTACTCTGTTGTGACAGACGAGGCCAGAACAACCAAGTTGTGGACGGCTATCTTGGGTTGCGAATGACGTGTGTCTACATCAGGTGGTGTCCTTGTTTTCTAGATTCTGAAGATATGTTTGAACCACGGGATTGATCACTCCCTGGATTTGCAACCAATGCAAGGCACGCAAGGAAAAGCCTGGGTGTGGGTCGCCAGAGACTATGCTGAAGGAGAGTACAACGACGAAAAATTAGCTATCAAGTCAGTTTTAATTTTGGCATTTGTGTCTGTTCGGATGTGTGTGTGTGTGTGAGTGGGGGGGGGGAGGCAAGGGCCCTGTGTTGGGAGCTGGGAAACAAGGAAGGTGGGAGTTGGATTGCTGTGAGTGGACCAATATGTCCTCTCACTCACGCAGAAATGAAGTGGAATAGTTCTCTCTGGGTCCCACTTCAGTGGAGTGCTGGAGTGCCGCCCCTTGTGGAACTTGTCTGCAATCCACCGGGAGTTCTGCCAGCAAATGTGCTTGCAACGCGAGCAGCGGATTTTTACCTTGTGTTGAACTGTTTCAATTTCAGGTTCAAAACAGCAGAGATTGCAGACGAGTTCAAGAAAGCTTTTGATGAGGCGAAGGACGGAAAGGGAAAAGCTTTGGACTTGCCACCCACCCCTGTTCGAGTGCGTGAACGAACTGACAGTAGCTCCAGGGACAGCACAAGAGAACGGAAAGACAGCGCCAGGGAGAGAAAAGACAGTGCCAAGGAAAGGGAACGACGACAGAGCTCGGGCAGAAGTGATACTCCAGACAAGCTGAAGCCGTCGAGCAGTTTGGAGTCGTTTGCGTTCAAACCTCAAGTCTCTGCACCCACGACTGCATCGTCTGCATCCAAAGTGTCATTCGCCATTGGGAGTTCAGGTGATTGTGCTTGTGATAGGAATGTGACAGTTTTGCACATTCGACTGCCAGCTAGGTGCTGATCAGAGCGTTTATAGCGTGCTGCACCACATTTCAGTTGCACTCATCCACCAAGTCTTCAACATTCTGACGTTATTTCAGACTCGAAAGTGACGTCAGTTTTTGGAGGAGGCGCAGGTGCATCGTCCACGCCGGGCAAATTCTCGTTTGGCTCAACTGCCTCTGTCTCCACCGGATTCAACTTCACATCGAGCAAAACAACTGCAGATCCTTCCGCAGCGGGCGATCAGTCCAGCAAGTCTTCAACATCTTCTTCCAGCCTGCTTGCTCAGATGTTGATGTCAGGTGCGCAACGACCTGAACTGGATGTTAGTTCTGAGCTACAATACCACAAGACCAAAACTTCCTGTGAAGCATGAGTTGTTATGTCGCCTTCCTTTCTGTTCAGATGAACCCGTTCGCGTGCCGGATGTTGAGGTTGTGTACGAGAAAAAGCCATCGCAAAAACAAGTCGCCAAAGCTGAGGAATTCAAACTTCCACCCAGTTTCTACAACTACGAAGACTCTCCTCCGTGCCCAGGTTGTAGGGGCTGCGAAACTGATGACACTTACCACAAAGGTAAAGGAAAGAAACAAGTGAGAAGTTGTGTGCACTGCATTTCACGTGACTAATTTCTTTCTTTCGAATTCCAAAATTTGTAAATTGTGTGGCTGCAGATGTTGTCTTCGTCAAGGAAGAATTGCCTTCACCCGAAAAAGTTGCTCTTGCTGAAAAATACATGCTTCCGAAGTCTTTCTTCATGTACGAGAATAAACCGTCATGCCCAGGCTGCCTTGGTTGTAAGGACGATATTGAAGGGAAAACGGTCCAGGGTAAGTTTCACTCGGAGCTTGGGAGTTGCGGTTGGTCGGGATGTTGAATTAGGAACAGCTATAACATTCGATTGAGGGCGTTCCACTTTTTGCTGCCAAAATGAAGCACCGTAAAAGTGCGAGTGCCCCAGGTGCCCTTGCAAGGCACATTCAAAAGTGAAATTGCGGTTGTTTCTGTTCGCTTCTCAGTTGTTGTTCGACATGAAAGTGCTGTGCACTGTACAGTTGATGGCGAAAAGAACATTTGCAGCACAAGTTGTGACGCCACCCGTCGATGCACCACCACCAGTTGACAACAAAGATGCTAAGCAGCAGGGCGACAGCGCTGTCTCAGCCGCTGCAGGCGGAGGGCCTCTGTTTGGCGCGAACACCTCCAGTGATTTCTCGTTCGCGGCCATCGCGGCCAAATCCAACACTTCTCCTGGATTTGGCAAAGGTATGCCGAGGATAGTTTGAGAAATTGACCAAACACGTCAGCTTTGAAACTTTGTCGGTGTGCTTGTTTTCAGCGTGAGGTAACAAGAAAGGTTGATTGCAGGTACGAGTAGTACGGCACCGTTCTCCTTCGCGGGTTCGGGAAAACCGCTGTTCAGCAACATTCAGACAGGTGGAGACGACGATGATGGCAACGAGGATGTTGTGAGTTCTAATTTGCCTGCTATTTGTGGATTTGTTGACTCCGTTTAGTCTCCGTCGATTTGTGATGAACTGGCCACTGTGTAAGTTTCGTCGCCCTCTTTTCAAATCATTCGGCAGAAGACCAGGTGAAGAGACCCGTTTCTTCTACAGGTCGTGCAGAGTGACGACATCGTGTTCGAGCCGGTGGTACAGCTGGAGGAGGTGGAGGTGAAGACGGGCGAGGAGGATGAAACGTGCATCTACTCGCAGAGATCCAAACTGTTCAAACATACCGACAATCAGTGGAAGGAGAGGGGAATCGGAGAGATGAAAATCCTGCAGCACAATCAAACAGGCAACGAGCAGAAATTTTCACAGCATCTTTCTTGCAACTGTTCACAATGTTTTCCTGACTGCGATTGAAAAGGCCAAACATTGCAATTTGCTGGGGTCCATTTGCAGGAAAATTCCGATTGTTGATGAGACGGGAGCAAATCCACAAAATTTGCTGCAACCACTCCATCACGCCGGAGCTGAACTTGTTGCCGATGAAAACGTCGGAGGTGGCGTGGTGCTGGGTTGCAGTGGATTTCTCAGAGGGTCATCATCAAGAGGAGCAGTTCGCATTGAAGTTCAAGGTCAGATGGCGGGTCCGCTGAAAATACCTTGATGCGAAGGCAGTCTTCTTGTGGGTTTGCCCTACAAAGTTCATTTTTCTCTTTCCATTCTAGAACCAAGAACTCGCGAAGCAGTTCAAGGAGAAGTTTGAGGAATGTCAGAAAATACTGATGCAACAGGTCAGCAATACTGACGCCGCCGCTGCTGGCGCCGCGGAAAGCATAGAGACCCTGAAAGCTACAAGCAGCGAGGCAAGCGGCTCGGACCATGCGTACACGCAACAGGCCGTGACGGCGCCGGAAGCGTCCGGCAGCGGAGCAGGAGCGCCGGTAGGAGCTGAGGGAGCCGAAGAAGAAGATGACGACGACGAGCAGTACGAGACGGACGAGGAAGCGCAGCCGCTCTTCAGCAAGAGAGGGACGCTCTTCTACGAGGATAGCGACCAGTCCTGGAAGGTGAGGCTTTGGGGACGTGGTGTGGACGTGGCTTTGTCCTTTCACAAAAAGAGCACGCTCGCTGGTGCTCCACAAAAAAAGTCGTGCAGGACACGCTGATCAGCGAATCCCAGGATTTCCGGAAGGTGTTTTCATGACCTTGGGGTCTGTGCGTATTTATATCGCTACTTTTTCATCCCGCTCCCTCAAAGCAAAACTTGAGCAAAGGGAGAAAAAAAAACACACGAGAAAACATTCCAAAATTGCATTTCCGAAGGGTCCTCGAAATTTGCTCCATGATGGACAATGTTGTGTGCGGTTCGGGTCCCGGGAGAACCCGTCCTCACAACCGCCGCTTCCTGCGGCACCGCGGTTGGGAGCAGTCTCGGCTCGGCCAGACTGCCACAGTGGAGTCTAACTCAAGCGTACGCTTCAAACGTTTATTACTCAAACCTGTCTTAAGCTGTGTAGCTCTCAACAGACCCAGGGTGTCATAGGCACGGCTTTAAATAGGCGGCACGAGCTGAGAGTCCAGTGTGCAGCTTCAGCTTCACGCAGCTCTGCTGAAGCAGCTTCATCGGTACTCAGCACCTCATCCGAAAGCTGGATTGCGCACGTGGGAAGAGCCAACTCTTCCACACGACATCCCCCCGCCTTTCAAAACTTGTTGGCCATAGGTAAGCAGAGCTATGGTTGACAAGGTTCGGAAATGAAATACAGAAATCAGAAACAATCAGAAAAACTCGAAGGACATGTGAATTGACAATGTAAACCGATTTCGTAATGACATCTCATCTACAAATCGCGTTTCCCGCAGCAACTTCACGGTTTTCTGGAATATTTACAATTTTTCACACAACTTTTCACGTCCATAACAACAAATGATGTCACTTCCGGGATTCCGCACTGGAACTCGGCTCATGCCCACCTTTTCAAACGATCGACAGAGCATTTTACCCCTCTGGCTCACATCCGGGCACCTGCAAACTACGTGCCTCGATATTGGCCTCATTTGCATCAATGGCGCACCAAGGATATGGCCAACTAGTAAGCAAGCTACCGTTCTTTCTCAAATTTGTTGGACGAACAGTCAAATACATAATGGAAACTCTCTGAAGTATGTCAACACTGCACAAAATATGTACAAACCAAATTTTAAATGCAAACTGGCACATTTCGCAAGTCTACAAGAGAAACAAAGTTTGCGGCATTGCAAAACCATCGGCAAAAATTTACATCACCATTTTCCACCATGCAGGTTACACAAGTCCAGGTGACGCATGCTATTCACCAACTGCTTGATTTTGACGCATGTGGTCTTGTCAACCCAGTTGCGTTCATGGTGGTGGTGCAGGGGAGGGCGCTGCATGGGCAGCCCTTGCCTATTCCCCATGTCCACCAACTCCTGCCACCATGGGTGCGGGCTGTCTGCTCCACCAAGGCAGACCTGTTTGCCCGCGTGGTCTACCTCCACGCCTGACAAGGTAAAGCCAACCTGTTACCAAACTGCACCTTGCCGCAAACACAGCAAAAATTTGCACAATTTTGACCGAGCAATGCTGTGTTTTTGTGAATTTTTGACAGTCAACAACCTGCCGCCCATCCAATTTTGAAGGTAACCTTGCACCAATTGTTTTACATTCTGGTTCGCAATTAACCACACCAAACTATGTACAACAGACTAAACAATAACAAACTTGATCACAATGTATCTACATGTTTCAGCTCGGAGTCCAGATAATGTAAGATCAAACACGTACCAGTATCTCGCATGGCATGCATAACATGTTTCAGTTGCCGTTGCCCCACAAGGCCTAGAGGCTCTACTGCTTTTTGTAGCTCTGGCATGGTTTGCACCTGGGCTTCTGAGTACTCTGGGGTGATGAGTCTCATTAACTCTTCCTCAGATTCCTCAGTTGCACTCAGTTGATGTTCTAATGCTCGGTTGACCTTTTCAGATCTACCTGCGCTGGCACCTTTCTGCATGGGTTCTGGTGAACGATCCTCGGAAGAATCCTCCAAACCTGAACCCTCAGATACGGTACATTCAACTGATGTTTCACCACTGGTTTCCTGCTCTGACTCGGGAGATTCAAAAACCTCGGAGTTGTCAGAAATGT
>JAAUXT010135718.1_pt1 | contig 18466 bp, 20 predicted proteins | sample 7278171 | NCBI WGS metagenome assembly JAAUXT01 (sample SAMN14350112, study PRJNA611818) | marine sediment metagenome | isolation source: surface marine sediment (1.8m) | place: French Polynesia: Moorea | collected 2018-08 | reverse complement strand
GGACACTTGGTTGATCCTTGCTGCAGTGCGGCGCACAGGCCTGCCCGGGCGGGGTGCATCCTGGATTTGCTGACGCCCTTGGGAAAACTTTGCAAACCACCTCCGGATTGATGACACACTCAAAGACTGTTGTCCATGCAATGCTTGGATTCTCTGCACACACTCAGCATGAGACATACCGGATCTTACACAAAAGTGGATGTCCTGTCGCTGATTTAACTTGGCATTAACCATTTTGCACGAAACAGTGTGCGGCACACTCCAATTCCATTCGACTGACCGGTAGAAATTGCACTCTTTGCACTTGAGGAATGACTAGCTTCAATCGATCTCAACTACATGAAACTGACCCAACATGGAAATTGATGTCTGCAGGGTGCACAACCAAAATTTGGATCCGATCCGGACACTCAATAAAGTGCAAACTGGATGCGCGCAAATTTAAAAGGACAAACCTCGTAACTCCCATAAAAGTTATTTGGATCCAGTGTGCAGTTTTGTGGATGCAATGATCTGCTTACGCGTTTCGCTGCCGCGATACGTTGCCTCGGGTCGTTCTGTCTGCGGGGGCTGGGGCAAAGAGACAAATCCTCCCGGCGGGGGTGGTGGGTCCGGCTCCTCCCTGTCAACAGCGATGTTGTGCAGCACAGCCGTCGCGAGGATCACCTGAGGGATGAGATACAGACCCAATGCTTCAAAAAACCCACACATTTCCAGACATTTTGCGATTCCTCTACGGAAGCGCTGTGTCGAGATGGCACAATGACCCTGGGGACGAGTTTCTTTTTCTCTGACACAGGCACATTCAATGTTCAGCTGCAGAGCAAAGACGCGACACACATGTCTGCGGTGCTCTCTGCAGCGATGTGAGCAAGTGTTGCCCAAAACCAAACACACACGCTGCTTGTTTTGTCCCTGTCTATCTTTAAGCCGCCCAACTTCATGTATTCTGTCTTTCAACCTTTTCAGCTTTTGTTGTCCTCCAAAAGACCACTTGGAGCGACACGTGAAATGCTCACCGAGTCGAGTATCTCGGAGCGCGTGTCGAGTCCGGACTCGAGCGCCGGGAAGCGCTTCTTCCAGCGCCGCTGCGCCCGCTCCATCACGCCCCAGGTGGCGCTGTGCGCCGCGTTGTACGCCTGCTCCGCGGGCGATTTCGCTGAAAAGGTACAAGTCAAGGAATACTCGTGTGTTTGTGGATTGTCGTTGGTTCCAGCAAGGAAGTTCCGACACACACGCATGATTCTTTCCTTGTCAAGAAACACTTTTCTCTGTATCTTACCGTCAGCAATCGGGGTCATGAGGTATCTGAGACACAGGTAAGCGCTGTCTGCAAGCAGTACACATTGGTACTTGTTGGCGGCATCTTCGTCCATGATGCGGTCAAGCCGCGACCCTCGAAACACGATCGCGTCGCTCACGTTCGCTTTCCACCACGAGTGAACATCGATGAACCGCATCTTGGCGTCACACGTAACCTGCAACACATACCGCAACCAAACGTCCCGTGAGATCTCGGGAAAGGTAATCGGTCCCTCGCTTCAAGAAAACCAGACGAAGACGTGAGATCATCTGCACGACGCAAACTACCGGTACGATGTGTTGTTGTCGAGTGCGCTCAACTCGCATTCGCTTTGTCTTGAGTTCCCTCCCCACCACACTCACTTGGACGTTCATGCTGAACCAGCCGGCAGTGTTGGTGTAGTTCTGTGGCTTCTCTCCACCGGCGTTCTGCAGCTTTACGTGCGTCGCATCGACGATTCCAACAACGCGCGGGAATCCGGCCACCACCTCGAACCCGTTGAAAGACGTTTGCACTTCCGCCTGCGTCACAGGAAACGAGATGAACTGGTCCAGCTTCTTCTCCAGACCCTGAAAAATGCGTTTTCCATGAAAGCATCACTGACCCAAGTGAGGCATTTTGATTTGCTTCTGGGTTTTTTTCCAGGTAGTTCGGATCTCATTGGCAGAAAATGAACTGACCAACGCACAACAATGATAATCGGTGGGAATGAAAACATTGACAGAAAACAACCGTTTATGGGGCTTTTTTTTGCAAAAATACAAAAAAAGAAACAACATTGGGTTTGGGAGAGAGTCTGATCGGACGTGTTTGTGCAAGCGCACCTCGGACACCTCCTTGATGGCGTGGTACATGGCGCTGTCGCTGAGCACGATTTTGTCGGTGAGGCGCGAGTCGTGTTGGGAGCCGCTGCAGAAGAAGTGGAGCGCGGCGAGCACCTGCAGGTGCGCGGGCAGCACGTGTTTGCTGTGCGACTTCTCCAGGTAACCACGCAGCAACTGCAGAACAACGCAGACGGAGAAACAATTGGGAGGTGTTTGGAGTGGTGCGGTTGTTGTTTTTCCTGTCTGAGATGCTGTTGCTGAAGATGTCCGACATGAAATATCTGAAAAAGGTTCGCACTGTCTGTCACAGCCAGATGAAACATGCCATTGCATTTTTGCCCCAGTAGGGCTGCTGTTGTGAGCACGCTTCAAGTTTTGAGCTTGGCAGAATTTTGTAAATTCCCTGATAGAGGAAGTATGAATGAATGTGCTTCCTGCTTCACACAAGCCAGTTAAACTTTTTGGGGACTGTTCTGCAAATTCCGCTTGCCTGGATGATGTGCAGAACTCCGTCTTTGGTGAAGCGGAACTTCTGTAGGAACAAGTCGTCCGGCATCGTCTCCAGCGGGTTGTCCGCGTCCAGATTGCGCTCGTTGAGCAGAGCGCGCTTCAGTGCGTTCTCCTGCTTCTGTGCGAGCAGCGCGTCCAGGCCCGGGCCTGAAGGAGATTCACAAACAATGAACCGACAAAACCAGCAGGTGGTCAGAACAACACACGTATCTGCATGATGTTGACACTTACTTTCTGGAACAAGAGATAAGGCCCTCTCCGTTTCACTGCCGTACTGAATCTTCACTTCGCTGTCCAGCAATCGAACGATGATGACTCCTTCCTCCGCGGCTGATGTGATCACGATCACCTGGCCTTTCTGGCGCAGGGTCAGGCCTTCGTAAAACTTCATCTTGGGAGCGTGAGTGAAGCAAGATCCTATGTGACTGAATCTACCGTCCTCTTCCAAGCGTACGACGTGCAAAGTATCGTTCACCTTGTCGATGAACAACACGTGACTGCACGTGTCTGTGAATCGCACATGGAGCCTCATTCTTGGTCCCCGGTTCGCGTACGGCACAGTAGCCACGGGTTGACCACGGACAAGGTCGTATATGTCCAGCCTCGCATCAATTCCATATCTGCAGCTTTTAGAGATGTCTTCCAGGGGAGCCTTCAGCGCAACTGGTGCCGACGCGTGTTTGGACTCGAGGTTCACATGGTGGTAGCAGAACAAAGCAGGAGCTGTACCCTGAGGTTTGCAGTGGATAACAAGACTCCAAGGGTGCATTGTGTTCTCTTCTGATCGTTGACTTTGTTTTGTTGAACCTGGCGACAAGCCTTCAGCTGGTTTTGCGTCTGATGCAGCTTGCCTGTCGTTGGTCCCTTCAACTGCTGCTGCTGGCTTCGGCTGCCACGTGATGGGAACATCCGGTGTGGAGCACGTGACATGTGTAACTGTCCACGAGTTTGTAATTTCAGATGCCTGCCCACAAACTCTAATTTGGGTGTCACCAGACTCAGTCTAAAAGCCCACAAAAACACCAGAATTTTCTCAGTTCACAGACTTGACAAAGAAAACGAGCATTCACGCAAGATAAATCGTTCGCACGCACCGTAACAGTGGTGTTCATGTTGAGTGCCACGAACATCTGGTTTGGCGTCAACTTGCTCACCTTTGCGTGATGGCCAACGCCTTTGAAACCCACTGGAAATACCCTGACAGTCAAGTCTCGCTCCACGAGGATCAGCTTGGTATTGTCGGTGCCACTGTTCACTTGGACAAACAACGCCATGCCGTAACCACCTGCAAGACACAATCAAACATGACAAACATGAAGCAGAAATGGATTCAGTGAAATGTGAAAAGACGTGAATGTTTCAGATGACTGACCTGGAATCTCGTGCGTTGCCAGAAGTTTTCCCGAGTTGAGCTCGTACACTCTGAGGAAGTGCACTCCGGACGCGTTTTGTCTGTGTGTTGCCAGGTGCTCATTGGATAGTGCTGCAAAAGTTTCACTGCAAACAAAGAATTGGCCAATAAAACAACGGAAATAATGAAACCACGCCGCGTTTTCATTTCCCTCACACGCCATAGCCATTTTTCAGCCAGAGCAGAACATTATTTGCACCTGTAGACGTTGAACCTCTGCAGACGCTGGAGTTTGCCCTGGGCGGCGCTGTAAACGCTGATGACGGACGGGACGCTCATGACACGCAGGCGCTCCGACGCGCTCGTCACGCGCAGCCGCACACGGTTGTCCTGGTTCACAATGCGATCAGAGACCCGCAGGTCCAGCGTCTCCGTTCTGTTCGTGCCAGACGGGATGAGGATCGTCTCGGTTGTGGCGGACACTTGCCCATCTTGACAAAAGAACGAAACCATTTCTGCACGCTTGATAGCCACACCGTTGTCGTTTCTCTGGTGTGCGTAAAACAGATCTCTCTCACCTTGTGTGGCATTGAGAGTCCTTGTTACCGTTTCGCCATCCTTTGGAGAATAAACGATTTCTTCTGCATTCAGATCAACGACCTGAACCCTGCTGTGGAGCTGAACCACCTGCAACAAATCAATTCTTCAAACGTTTTGTGTGTCACAGACACACCAGAGGGGGTCATCTGACGAACTTTGGGTGAACATACCAATTGCGTGCGCAACACAGCGCTGCAATTCACGAGTACTGCGAGTGTGGTTGGTACCTTGAGGCCGTCGGGAGTGTATCGCGTGTCGAGCGCGAACTTGCGCTTGCTGCGCGCGGACGCGAGGGTGTCGGGGTCCATGAGGTGCGCGATGCCCTCCACTTCCTCCACCACTGCCTCCTCCCGCACCTGCAGCAACAACGCACCTGGAGGACGCGCAGAGCAAACAACACTGCGAAAAATTCTTGTTCTGAGAAGCATGTTGAGAACCTGGCTGATGACAAACTCGTTGTGAACGTCTCTCTCCGAGTTCTGTTCTCGGGGCAGGAAAGTCAAATCTGAGAGCTCCTTGAGCGCTTTCTTGCGCCCTTTCTTGATTTGCTCTGCCTTCTTCTCTTCGTCAGACTTCACGACTTTCAGAATAACAACGTCCTTGCCCGTCATCACTGCGATCTGGTCGCTGACTTTTGACACGTAGAAATCCAATATCGTGCTACAAGAAGGAACGACATGTTCTTGACGGCATTTCACAAGATGGTGTCCTTTCTTCACACAACACAAAGCGACATCACGAATGAACCAGGTTGGAAAACCGCATCATTTCGTACGTCTTTTGCCAACATGTATGAATCTTGAGCCAACTTTTGACATAGGTTTTGTTACCTTGACAGGTTGCGTCGTACCTGTTGATGTCGTATTCATTCGCCAGTGCCCCGTCTGCAGCGCTGTAGATCTCAACGCTGCCCTCGCTGGTCACCATGACGACGTACTGACTGTCGCTGCTGAACTGCGGAAACGGTACGTGCCGCTTGCGCGCGCTGCCGATCTGCCCGACGTAGGAGCCGAGCCGCCGCCCTGCAAAAAGTGTCGAGACGAGAATGAAGCGAATAGAGCGAATGTTTGTCACCTACGTGACTCCTTGAATGAAATTTTGGAGGCCCAACTTGTCAGTTGAACCGTTTTCAGAGTGAACTTTCTGTCGGCAGGCACGCACGAGGGGTGTTGTCAAGTGGATCTAAATGTGGCAAATTCGTTCCTCTGACAAGCAGGACTGAGAGGGAATCCATGGGTACATTTTTCATCTCCACTCTTCCAAAACATCAGCCAGTGGGCATTCCGCCCACACCTTCCGGACACCAATTGTATGTGGCTGGTATTGACGCGCGTATGTTTGATCAAATTGTCGCGTCTGAGAACAGTTAATCAGTGCATGTGGCCATCAGACCCCGCGGCACAGCGGAAGCGTTTTCAGGTCGCTAAGAAACCAATCCAAGCGAACCATGAATCAAAGTCATTGGAACTTCGCACCGTGGTAGATGTGATAAAGATAGGCGAGCCAAATGTCCCAACTCTGGTACACTGCCAGCGCGTAGTCAAAATTGGCCGACACCACCAGATGAACCTGGAAAACAAAACCAACCAGTGCTGTTGCAAGACCATGTCAACGAAGAAAACTGTTCAACATTACACAACCTGGTACAGGTACAACATGGACTCTAGAAACCAAGATTCTGAGGATCTGTATCCCCTCCCCCAAAAATCTTTTCGCGACAAATATTGCACTGGCACTGCACGAAACGTGCGGTGTTCCAGTGAGTAGGAAAGGATCTTGTTTGACAACTTTTTTGGAGGGCGAAATGAAGTCTGGAATCCTTTTCACGCCACAAGGCGAAACGCTGCTTGGAAAACGAAGAACATGCTGAACTCGACATTCCACTGTTGAAAGGTGAACGCCAACCTGAACGCCTTGAAAACCTGCCCTGTAAGTTCCTCACCCGCATGAATTCAAGCTTGTTGCTGTCTTCGCAGCTCGCTGCAAGTTTCTCCAGTTTCTTCACGTCGTGTTTGGCAATGCTCATCCGGTTTCTGGACTTGATTAGGAAACCATACGCTTTGTCGGGATTCAAAGACTTCCTGCTGAGATTGTACGCTGTCAGGTCCCCCAATCTCGGTCCTACAAGACAAGCAGTTTTGTAAAAACAAAAACACAAATAGCGCAAAGACGAGCAGCACACACCCCGTGCTGTTGGTCGAACCTGCGAGCAACACGACGGTGTAATCCTCGTGTTTGTCGAAGTGTATCGCAAAGACGGCTCCACCGTGGTCAAACTCTCCGCAGTCTCGTTTGGACCCGAACTCTCGGATCACGGTTCTGAAACAACCCAGGTTTCCCAGTGAAGACCTTCTTCCCTTCGTTTCAATTTTTCATCGATGGGCGGACGGAGTTGTCCGACCAACCTCACCTGTGACACTGCGACAAAACAAAATGCTTCTCGTCCTGGCTGAGCACGTGACATCTGTTCAGTTCGATCTTCTTGTCCTCGTACAAGTGGTACATGGGAATCTTGGGTCCGAACTTGATGGCCACCCAGTTGTCTGTGAGGTAGACGAGCGGATTGCTGAACAGCTCCTTGTGTAAAAACTCGCTGATGCGCTTCAACACTTGACCGTCACAGATGCGGATGATGTCAACCATCCCATCCCCGTAGAAACGCTCTTTCTCGGTCGTCGAGAAGTATTTTCCTGAAAAAAGTTTTGAAGAGCTTCTCTGTAAATTCAAGGGATGCCAAGACACAATGGTTTTCCATCACACTTCGTGCAGTAACCGCTCGATTAAGTTTGTGGGGGGTACATATGCCACTGGCTTGAGGTCCCTCGAGGAAGGAACTTGTGAAAAGTTCAGCTGAAAATCTTTCCAAGTCCACCGTCATTTGGTGCCATTTGCACCTCTCTGGAACTGGACGAGAAGGGGTCGGAGAGGCCAACGCGAGTCGACAGACAAATCTTCGTCCAGAGACCAGCCCAAAGCAAGTTCCCAGGAGCACCCTTCCCTCACAGTTTCGGTGACTTGTCATGGAACCACGATTGCACAAAGCGCGCTCGACCCTCAAGGCTCGTTGCGCTTCCAAACAGCAACAGACCTTTATGAAAGGCAATGAGAAGCTCCTCTTTGTGGTCGAGCACCATCTGGATGTAGATGTCTGCCTTTTTGGTGTCTCGTTCTTTGACAATTTGAACTTCGTTCTGCATTTCCCCAGTCGCGAGATCCCACGTTGTGAGTCGAGTCATCCCAGAGTCGTTGCAGTCGAGGATATACATCAACTTGAACTTCCTGAAAATACCAACACCACCGTGAAGACAACCGCCGTGGTGAACACGCCGTGCCGCGGCAGCTACCTTTTGAGACATTTTGGAACAATTTCTCAACAGAAGGAGGTGATCTGGCATTCGTGTTCGGATTGGTTTCTCTTCTCTGGAAGTCTTCTGACTACCGGTATCTCTTTGAGCACTTCGAAAAATTTCGGTTGCTCCAACTCCCATTGGTTGGTTGCCCCCCACCCTGAAGGCTGCCCAACAGGGTGTGCATACATTCTGGACAGACGTTTGGATTCAACGCACGCGCCGATGCTTTGGCAGCCCGTGCGAGTGTCACATCACAACTCCTTGAAATCGGCAAAAGTACGGGGGCTTTGTGTACGTTTCAAGAGGACACAGATTTCAACGTCTGCAATACCTGGAACAAGTGAGGGTTCCTCCCTCAAACCAAGATTCAGTCGTACGGTAGCTGATATTTTGCTTCAGTCCGACATCTGCTGTGTCAAAGCACGTGAGCATGGGCACCAGGGGGCAGAGGCGGGGCGCGATCGCGTCGCACTGACAAATCAGCGAGCTGATCAGCGATGACTGGCCGATGAACTTGGTGAGTCGACCTGCCACGGACGAAAAGAAGAAACTGGAGACACGAGCACAGCATGTTGCAATGTCTGGTCCTCACTGCGCGTACGTGTGTGTGAGTGCGTGCGCACTCCTATACATAGCCACAAAAACAACTTCCAACGCCACAAACCTGCGAGTTCGTACGCCAAGGACTCCGGGAACCTGGTGATGTAGGGCCGGATCATAGCCAGATTGGCAAAGAGCGTTTTCATCGCCGCGTCACGTCGCAGCTGGCGGTCAGCCTTGAGAAACACCTCCAGCTCGTCTAGAATCGTCACGGCGGACGAACCCTTCAGCGTCGCGTACAGGTACTCGTAGTTGAAAAACACCGCCTGAATTTGAAACGAAATTTGGACGCAAACCGCAGCCAGAGCTCCCGAAGATAATACTCATCAGACTTTGAAATACCCTAACCTCTTTCAGCAGGTCGTAGTTCTTGCACTTGAGCAGGTGAAACGGCAGTTCAAACAGTTTGCGCTTGTTGACGCGCAGCTCCCTCGAGGCGCCTCTCCCCGGCAGCTCGATCAGATACGGCTGGAGCGGCACTTTGCGGTCAGCCTCGCTCCGCACGTTGTCCAGCCCGAACCGGGTCTTCTGGTGCTCCGTGTATTCAAACGGCTTCGCTCTCCCACCGCCCCATTTCCCTGCAAAGCAAAAGAAGAATGTTCAACCAAATTGAACAAAAGAGAGTTGGTGGAAAAATTTGATGCGTTTTCGAGCAAGGCGCTTACCGAGGAAAAACTCAGCCATGTTGGTATGTATGTCCCGGGAGAAGGCAGCGTCTCGAAGATAGCGTTGTTTTGTGGCCTCAATGAACTGACGATGGTACCAGAACAGGACAAGGATGTCATCTGCCGAGCGCTCCACAATGTAGCTGCTCACCTGGTGACAACGAATTCCACCACATTCACTGCGACATTTCGGTACAAGAAAGCAGACGACCAGGAAAGGGGCATCACTTGGGTTTTGTTTACGACATATTTGAGACGATGCCAACCAAAAACCTGTGAAACACAGCGCCAACCTCCGATCTGATCCTGGTCCAGAGTAGAGGTGGGACTCTCCTCAACGGAGGCCTCCAGAACTTGAACACGTGGTTCAGCAGCGTATCATCCAGCGACAACAGGTGCTCCAACTCAACTTCGCTGAGCCCGTGCCTAGAGGCGGTCAGGTAAGCGAAGCAATGCTGCACCAGCGGAGCTCCGAACTTCAGCTCCAGGGAATCGAACAGTTGGTTGATGGCTCCTTTCACGGTCACCTGCAGACATTTTTATGCCAGTCGTGTGATACAACAATGCGACAGTTCTTAAGGTGAACTGGTACAATCTCCTCATCAGGTTCACCCACAAAGGTGTGCACGTCTATTTGTCTGTACGCGCAGATTTCAAGGGATGCAAAACGAAAGCGAAACAAGGGTTGAGTGGTGTGGGGAGTGGAACCTGGAGCATCTCGAGGCTGGGCGTGTCGTAGGAGCGCCACCTCCTGATGTAGTCGTAGGCGATGCGCGCGTACAGCGGGAGGCTGCACTGCGCGAGCGCGGCCAGCACGACGCCGCGCTGCTGCTCCGTCATCGTGCGCCGCCGCAGCTCCAGCCACGCGCCGATCACCTGCAGCCCAGAGGTCTCGTCTGTGAGCACTACGTTTCGGGTGTGTTCAAGTGGTGTCATCCAAGGCTGGATGTTCACCAAGCCACGGTTTTTGAACATTTTGTTGGGAAAGGAACAAGTCTCGTCTGCATTACGTGCAAACACCAACACATTTGGCAAGCACTCTGCCATTGTTTCACTGTGACGAAACAGCATTTCGATATTCAGACTGTCACTGACCTTCATGCCCAATGCTTGGCCCAGCTGAGTGATTTCCAGAAATTTTCCGCCCCTCTGCTCATATTTCTCTTTCATCGCTGGAAGTATCGGGTATCCTTCAGGAATGGTTGAAACGATGATTTTCACGTTCTTTGGAAGACTCTCCGGCAGCCAAGTCATTTTGTATGCGTTGTAGGTCGGCATCAACTGGTCAATGGAATCAAGAAGGAGCACAGTCCGATGCTTTCTCCCAACTTTCGCCAGAAGTTCAAACAACTTGTTCACCATGTCTTTGAACTTGTCTGGCGGCTCCCAGAATTTGCCGCACATTTTGCTCAGTTGACTGCAGAGACTGTCCAGCAGTTGATAAAGGTTTGAAGTCTGTGGAGTGGTGCCCAGAAAGCGCGCCAGCACCACGAATGGCTTTCCGTCCGGTGCCACCCAGACACCTCCGCAGCAATGCTCGAGGATTTTGGCCAAGACGGAGGTCTTGCCGCAGCCAGAACTGCCGTAGACAGTGAGTGGAATGTCCGACAAGTCCTGCAGGTATTCCTTTGCGGTGTTTATGACGTCATCACGACCCTCAAACACTTCACAACGCCCTCTGCCCAAGTGGAAGTGCTGCAGAATCTCGCTGGTCATCTCTGTGTACATGTTGCTCTGTCTCGTACCGCCTGCATGAGCACAAAAGAAGTATTTAGATTCACCATGGAGAACCTTCACAAGGCAACAAGAACACGAATCGTTGAATTACCAGTGTGATAGAAATTGCAAGTGCAACAAGCATTGCATGGCTGTGTCCTTTCAGTCACACGCAAGTTGCCCACAAAGGGAGGCGTTGGGGTTGTCAGGACAGATTTGGCAAAAGCGGTGGCTGTCAATAAGTCCTTTGGACCAAAGTTGCCCACAGGAAGGTGGGAGAGGCACAAGAATTGTTTTTGACACATGACCAGCTCACGCAGGACACCAGAGAGAAGAACACATCGGCACACATCTGGACATACCAATGTTCACTTTTACGCTTCTGCATGGCTCTTGGTGACACCCCCCCCCCTCACACCGCAAGATATCAGGACAAGAGCAAAATGCCCACAGCGACTCATGTCACGACACAACAAATAGACTTACCTTCGTTGATCATCGCACTGATGCGGCGAAAGAAATCATGGCAGACTGAGTCAAGGTACTGCTTGTGTTGAGAGACCTGCAGATAACAAAATGACAATGAGAGCAAATCCTGACACATTCGGTCCCGCATTGCAAGAAGAGAATTCATCACCTCGTGATTACGGCTGAAAAAAGACCTGCAAAGTCTGCTGCTGCGCCAACGTCGCCTGCGCCTGCTTGACGATGTCCACATCGCGCACGGTTTCCAAGGAAACGGCGGCACCGCTGGCCGACCACTGCACCTCCACCTGCGTCAGGTTGGCGCCGGGAACGTGACTCGGAACCTTCTGGTCTCGCAGCGCGTGAAGCAGCCGCTGCGCCTCGTCGTCCAGCGACGTACCTGACAACAAAGCGCATTGTCAGAAACCGACACACTGGGCTTCGTCTTCCGATCTTCAACAACTCAGGGTGGATTCAGACATCACTGTCCGCTTGTATGCGTGTCTGTCACCATTCGCATGTGAACCGCTGCAGAAACCAAGCTGGATGACATCACGATCCTGCTCACCACAACCACCTCAACAGTTGCGTAAATCCGTTCTCACTCACCTTGCTCTGCAATGTCGATGAACTTGGCAGCCTTCGGGTGTGACAAATGGTGCTCGATGTCGGGAATCTTGCGCATCACGCACAGACAAGTGTCTTCGGCTTGGCTGTTGTCGAAAATTCCCTGCTTTATCTCTTGCTCCGTGACTGAAACACGACAAAAGGAATTTGGAGAACACAAGTGTACCGCTACTTGAAAAACACAAGAGTTTCAAGCTCCACTTCGGTGGAGAATCAATCGCTGGAGTTCATCATGAGTTGACAGACACTGACCGGACATGAAGAATTTGTGCTGCTGCTGTTCGGTGATGTCCCCGTCGGCGAAGGCGCGACGCGCGGCGTGTCTGAGTGACGCCGACAGGACACCGTTGATCCTGCTCCAATCGCGCCACGCTGCCTTTTGCTTGTCCTTGTCCTGATGGAAACACACCAAGTGTTTGCAGGTGAACGGTCATACAATTCGTATTTGCCTGTCTCTTTCAGTTTCCTCACATTTTGAAACTTTAGGTTTTCAGGTTGCAGACACGATCCACACAAGTGAATGAAAAAGTTTGTCTTTCAAACCCAAACTGCTTCTGACAATGTACTCACGTCGTTCGTGACATTGCAGAGAATGACGCTGACTGGTTGAAGCACGAACACGGGAGGCTGGGCGTTCGTGTCCATTCTGTACCACGTGTTCACCACGGACCAGTTGCACTCCAACACACTGGGAGCAACACGCTCCAACACTCCGAACAGTGTCTCCTCAATCTCAGTGGGAATCGGTCTGAAGCCGTACTTATTCCCTATGATTGCCTGTCAGGTGATGGAAAAAACATTTCAAATCAGCCCCAACAGCGCGGATTTGCTTGGTCGATCCAACGCCGGGTCAGGCAGAACCAAGGGTTGATGCACTCCATTCCTCAACATGAACCAGCGCTGCAAACAGTGTGTTGCGGAAGGAATCAGGACCAAGATCGGAGGCCCAATTCTTTGCGCCAGAACAAAAGCACATCAACTCACCACGAAACACGGTCCAACCGAGACTTCCTGACACTTCCGAATTTCATGCACACACAAATCCGTCGTGGCGTGGGTGTCCGAAGCTTCCTCAGGCACACCCCACCGCATGTCAACAACCTGAAGCAACAAAATGACAGATCAATTCAGTATCTTCGTGTCTTTGAATCAAAAGGGGGAAGAATACCCAGTCACTGTAACTTACCTGAAACTCAAGACCATGTTTCTCTCTGCAGAAATCTGCCAACTTCGGGTAAACATGTTGCATCAGGGCGTTTCTTTCTTCCTTGGTGTCTGAAAACGAAGGATTTGCAAAGCATGAAACCTTGCGCTGTTGCCGGCACGCTGTTTATAGTTTTGCGGAACAACCCAAGACGTTGACAACGGAACGTGACTTCATTACCTGAAAACGTTGAGCTGACGAAGATTCGTACGACCTTCTTGGTGAGCGGCGGGAGGTCGGGATAGGAGCACATTCCCAGGTACACTTTCCTCATCACGGGATCCAGGTCGTAGGTCTTGGGTCTCGGCTGGTCACTGGGTGCAGCTGAGTCAGAAGCAGGCTCTTTGGCTGCGGCAGGTTCAGTCTTTGACGAATTTTGGTCAGAACAGGGAAGTCTCTGATCTGCAGTCTTCTCGTCTTGACAGGCACCTCGAGATTGTTGATCATCGGGCGTGCTGATACTACTGTGCTCGGAATGCAGCGCCGAGTCTCTGTTTGAAGCATCAGGTACCTCGGTCCCTCCTGTATCGTTCGGCTGCACCAAAAACTTTTCGGGGTCCTTTCTTTCAGCCGAATTTCTTGTTTTTTCTGGATATTCTTTCTCCACCGAATCACTGTTGTGTTCAGCATCCGAAATAAAGGATTCTTTGACCGAGCTGTCGCCAGTGCTCCCCGCGACCGTTTCATCACGTTCAGCAACATCAACTTCTCCATTCCCCTGTGAGGGGCTGTCTGAGGAACTCGAGACGCCGTTTGGAGTCGAGCCTTGTGTCCTCAGACTGGTGAAATTCTCTGGTGAATGTCTTCCATCTCCAGCGGCGATTTCCGTTTTTGTCCCAGTGAGTTCTTTCTTGGCATGATTCCCTGTCCCGTCGTTGTTCGTTGACACAGGGTTCGGCGTCTCGCCGTTTTCACCGGGCAGCGGCGGCGTCTTGTCATCACTGGTGCCTTTCGGTGCAATTGGAGGCAATGTCTGGAACTGGTTGATGGAGGAAACTGCGACGAGCGGCTGCTGAACGGCGGGAAGAGGTTTGCTCTGTGGGGTACCAGGCCTGCTTCCGCCGAGTGGGCCACCAGCCGAAGCGAGTGCGTCTTCATTTCGAACCCTGAACTGCATCGACGGCAGCTTGACAGGGGTGCCAGGCCGAATTTTGTTCGGAGTTGACGCTCGAGAAGTCTCAGCAGGGGGCTCTCCGCCATTTGATGTTGATGTGGACCACATGGTTTCAAGAGAGCCTGCAAAACAGTGCGTTGGACACAGTTTTAATGTCGAGTATGAGCCCCATGCAAGTGCGTTGTTTTCGGGGAAAACAGAGACAGTGTGGGCAAAAAACACCATTTTCAAAAGCTGTCAACTTACCTGAAGCAATGGAAATAAGTTTGCAAGGAGTAAAATTGTGCAATCAACGACACATACATTGTACCAACAGCACACTGCGAAGATACCGACAGATCGATTTGACAACTATTTCTGGGACACAGATGTTTACACGTTTCCATGCGACAAGCACAGCACGCAGTGGCTTGCAATTATCAATTTCAGTTGCAACTGGAACGCGCCAGTTGATCAGTTGCACAATGTCGACGAGATCTACTGGTAAAACGGAAGGTCTGCCCCGCGTTCGACAACAGAAAACACCACACAGTCAACTTTTCTGTACTTGTGTTATTTTTTTGACAGGTTGGCAAATTATTTTTGCCACAAATCAACCGTACACGGCGAGATAACAAGGTGTTGGCACCATGCAATGCTGATAGAGTCTAATCCTTGTCATGGACACAGTTGGTTTGCAAAAACATAACCTCAAGTGTCGGAAGCAGGCAGTGGAAACGATTTTCACGTGGCATGTCGTCTTTGTCTGGGCTCGTGCCACCTTGAAAGATCAACAGCTTGATCCGGTGTTCGGATTTGAGCACTGAGCATTCAAAGCTTCTTGAAAAAAAAAGGATTCACTGCTGGTTTCTTTGACAGTTTTTCTTGTAGTGGCAGAAAATAACCCACACCCTTCCCACTGCAGTAAAAACACTGAACAGACAAAGTTTCTATGCAGACTGCAAGCAAACAGTACCATGAAAGACACGCAAAGCAGGACAAAGACACCCCAACACAGACAGTATCGGGACCAGTATCGGAAACGAAAAAAGTACAGGGGCCTTTCCAGGGTACTTGGCCACTGTGGGGGGAGGAAATTACCACCGTGCTCGTTCTTGAACTTCATGAAAAATTTGCCGGTGAGACACCAAAAAATAAGCGCCGCACAGTGTTTGGAGTCCGAGTCCGGCCTTCAGTATCCGCGACCGACTGGTTAACATCCTGTTTCCACTAAGAATACAAAGTCTGCCCCTCAACTCAGGACCTTGACGCGTGTGTTTCTGTCCACAAGGAGAGAGCTGTGTTTCACCGAGAGACGGTCCTGATGAAATATCCGAACCAAGGTGTCTCCCTGAAGCTTCACCGAAGCCATCAGTTCCAGACAAGCGCGCGATCACTCTCGAACATGAGGACTTCCGCTTCACCAGACTGAGGTGAAGTGCTTCATCAAGAGTTCCCCGGTGAGGCTTTTGTGCTGATTCTCAGTCCGTGCATGTCCTTTATTTCTTGTGCCAATGCCTGCAATGAGATCAACTTCACACTTTGAAATGTCAGCTGCATATCGGACTGCCCAGTGATAGAGCACCAGGTCCTTGCGCCACTCTTTTGCACAGCATCGTCATGTCAGAATGAGAAAATTATGTTGCACATTCATCCTTTGTTTGAACTTGAAACATTGTTTGCAAAATAATTGATGTCACAATTCAGTGCGAAAGCTGCATCTAAAATTCTTTGAAACTCACAAAATTGTCCACTGATGCAGTTCGAAAGGAAATCGTTCTCAAGAGGAAAGAAGACAACTTCGCTCGTACCTCATTGACCATTCTGTGTTGCATGACTGTTCGTTTTCCAGAAAACTCTCTCGCTTCGATTTGCACGTCGTACATCGAGCCACAGCCACCTGAAAAAGATGCATAAATCCTTTGTGGTGCGCTTCCCGCAAAAGGAAGAATCAACAAGTTCAACGTCAATCTTGTCCACTCGTACAAAAGGGACTGGCAATTGAGAAACGAGGTGAACAAAGCTACCCGAGATGTCTTCTACGTTTATGAACGTGGCTCCCTCGAACTTTTGACGAAGTATCTGTGTGATTCTCTCTTCTCCAGCTGTCTTTCCAGTCGGTGCCTGGGTTGTGTAGGCGCGATGTCGAAGCGGCGCCCAGCCAGTCACCCACATCTGCACCGGAAAATGGTCGGAAATCATCTTGGAACTTTTGACCTCTCAATCACGGACAACAAATTTTGTTTGAAACATCAAGCATGCAGAGTGCGTTGCACACGATCAGCACAATTTCGTGACATTCTTCACCCTGACGATTCTGCCTGGCTGAACGAGGGTGGTGGCGCCATTCTGCAATTTCCTGTACATAGCGTTTCTGTGCCTCCCTTACTTTTGGGTCTATTTTCGCACCCTCATCCCTGGCGAGAGTCACTCTCAGGTTATCCACTTGTCTCTCCCCCCCCCCGCTTCAATCATCACCCTCATTCTAAAAGTTGGTTTTGGGCGGAGGCCTTGCACCCATACGAGGCGACTCACACTGGTAACAATAGCCAATACCTAATTCCCATGTGATACCTCTGTATTTCAGACGTGTTGCTGTGCAAGTGAGACGTCTCTTTTTTTCCCAACAATCACTGACCCCCCCCCCCAAATTAAATAGTGTTACTTTTGCAGGCAACACACCGAGCAGCACGCGTAAATCGAACACCTGCAGCCAATAACAGACATTACATTTCTTGAAAAAACAAGTTCAAGGAAGGACGGCGCGACACTCGTGATGCAAACAAAATACGAGTACACCATGGACATGCACTCACAGCCCCCTGGCGTCATCTACAACACACTCTCTCCACAATTCCCGCAACTCACTGCGAAAGGTGGGCACGCCCCCAAAGTATTACCTGGGATTGTATTTGGAGCTCAGGGCGTCGTCGGTCACTTTCAATGAATTTAGTATTGTTCAGGAAAGAAATAACCTGAGTAATAACCTAAGAAATAAGTAGTGCAGTGCCACGTACTCCAACAGAACCTAACAACAAGTAAAATTGTTTCTTATTCCCCCTTTGATCCAGGGTCACTGCATCCGACTCCAGTCCTCCGACGGAGAGATGCAAGCCAGGCGAATGACCCCAGTAGGTCTCTTTGATAAACTGCCGTTCAGAGATACAGGTGAGGTGATCTCACCGAGTGCTGAAATTATGGTCTGAGATCAGTCTGAGCATGTGCTGCAAGAACGCGACAAAAGCTGCAGGGGGGGGGGCGGATTGGATCTGGCCCAGGGGCGACTTTTGAAGAATGACACATCGTCTACCATAGGAAAAATAATAATTGCACCGATCCGACAGTGCAAAATTGGGCGGTTGGTCAACTTTCAGGGGGAGCCTCTCCCCAGATCCATTATCTGATTTTCCACATCACGTTCAAGTAGTCAACTTATCCCCTATTATCGCTCAAATAAACACTGTTGATGAGAACATGTATTGCAAATTTAACCAAAGAAAGACCAAAATCCCAACTTACTTGTCTAAAGACACCCATAATCGGTCGTATTTGTAGTGACATAGCTCCAGATCTGCAGTTTTCTTCAATATTTAATGTTTTTTTCAACCCTCACACTGTCCTTGGGCAGCTGTCTGAGAAAATATTATCCGTCGTTATTCCCGACTGAGGATCTCAAAATACAAAATACTTAGCGTGCAACATTTTCAATTCGGCCTTTCATCGTGGGAATAATTATTCTTAGAATGACACAAAGTGAAGGAATGTTCAGACAAAATTAACACAGTGAAGTAAATCTGTAACAGTGCAAAATTGCAGAGACCAAAACAATCCAAACAGGGAGGGCAAAGTTCATTTCCGTTGAACGAGCGGTTCGGGTGCAACGACAACACAAAATATGCGTGTGCTGGCCAAATGTTTGAGACATTTGTTCGTCAATGAGGTAAACATGATGCCAGCGTCGCTCGTGACAGATATCTGTGCGGGTTCATGAATGACACCCCATATTTTCCAAATATACAATTGATCTTTCGCCTTGAAACTCGGCACACTGTAGTGATATCACAAACACACTGGTTGGTATCTCGGGTGAGACTGGCTCGGTGGCGCCACCTGACAAGCGGTGGTTCTATTTTCACAGCTGGTGTGTCACACCACACT
>JAAUXT010046780.1_pt1 | contig 18466 bp, 20 predicted proteins | sample 7278171 | NCBI WGS metagenome assembly JAAUXT01 (sample SAMN14350112, study PRJNA611818) | marine sediment metagenome | isolation source: surface marine sediment (1.8m) | place: French Polynesia: Moorea | collected 2018-08 | reverse complement strand
GATGCAAAGACTTTGTTTATGTCGACAGGCCGACTCGTAGTAAATATGAACTGGTTGCACTGGTGTCTGACCGCTCTTGCGTGAAATAAAGTCGATCGGTTCCAGTCATGACGGAAAAGAGATTTAGTATTCCCCTCGTACGAGCCTCCCAAAACATCCAGCAGAGCCCTGATTTACAGCCGACAAATTTGCGCCGTGGCGAACCCAGTCGGAACCAGAAACTTGGGTGAAGAAGCAACGCAATTGACTTGTTCCGGTGTTCCACTCTGCTTTTTATTTCAAGCCAAGGGTGCAGTGTGAGTCGTCTTGTTCAATACGTACAAGTCCTCGAATGCCATGTTGCCTGTGCATGTCACAGGAGCAACGTCACAAGGGCAGGGTAAAATTGGCTTCTCAACCTGTTGAAGTTATACACGTTATCCGAGCTCATCAGTGCGCCGTTGCCAGCTTACGCGAAGCGCCGGTGCACCTTTGCAAAAGTCACCGCACATGCTGCGAGCACACGGTGCTTTGCAAAACGGCCCGTTTGAAAAGTTCAGTCGTTTCCAGCTGTACTCGTACGAATACATGCGCAACTTCTGAACATTCTGCGCACTGCGGGACAGGGTAAACAGAGAATGCATGAGCGCAAGGGAAGGCACAGACAAGCCGAGCGCAGTCAAACATCATCCATCACGCTCGGATCAAACATTCGGACAGGACATGCGTCCTGTTCACCGAGCACGTCTTTGAAGAGCATGGCAACGCGAATAGTCTGCTTCTATCAGACACACCAGTCCACAGTCAATCCTGTCAAGAAAGGGCCACGACAAACCCAAGAGGTCAAAAGACAAACAGCCAAGGTTCTCACGACGCCTTGCATCGGACAGTGACCTGTGCGTTCCTCCGTACGCAGCACAAAAATCACGAGCCCAATCTTCCGAGCAGAACGCCCGGGTATTTTCTCCAAACACGTCACACCACTTTTTCATGCACAGACGTAACCTTCAATTTTCATACATTTGAAAATTATATATTTGCTCTGTTGTAACTGTTTGCTCCCGAAGGCTAAGTTTGTTGTGTCAATGTTTACAAAGCGTTTGACATGAGACCTAACCTCGAGGCTGTCATTATTGCTCGCAACTTCTTGTGGTTGCTTTATGTCCTCTGTGTTTTCCTGAAACGGTTTTGCTGATGATTGGTCAACAAGTGCCCAAATAGAGACCAACAACCTGGTGCCAATGTACGAGTGTGCTGCCTTACGAGTCCCTTCAGCGCGAAACCTTTCACAACACGAATCCCACAGTTCCACCTTGTCAAATTCGTCCTTCTCCAAAGATGTGCAACGCAGTTGTTCACAATGCTGGCAATGCCATGCATTGCTTGAAACAAAGGGAAACTCAAAAGACTTGCGTTTTGGCCCGAAAAGTTGTTGATCGAGTTGAACAACAGGACACAAACAGAAGGAAAGCTGGACACCCAAATCAGAACGAGAAACCGACAATGGGTGAGTGTAAATCTTCTGCACAATTCCTCCAAAACTCCCTCCTTTCAAAATTAAATTTTGGAACACGATTCATCATCATCATTTTCTCGGTACCGATCAGGATGCGCCGACAAATCTTTCCCGTTCAGGCCGCCTCGACAATGCTCGTGTTAAAACCCCATGCATCAAATTCTGTGGTTTGTACAATTTTAAATAGCCTCATTATGTAACTCAAATGCACTGAAAATGAGCCCCCACTTTGAGAAGCGTTACTCGATCGTTAGATTCGGTTTCGCTGCCGACGCATTTTCTTTTCTTTCAAAAAGTTTCAATGACAGAAGCAGAAGTTGCCTGTTAAAATTTAGAGCGCCCTCCCCACCTTGGCCAAGACCCACAGTTTGCCAGCTCCTTGAAAAGCTTCTCAAAGGAATGGTTGTGCCAACAGATCAACCACAACACGAAGGCGTTGGCCCTAGCAACATTTTAACCACTTCATGTCGCATGTTGAGGCTGACAGTTTTGGCTGCACAATCGCAAAACGATTCAAGATGCGTCGTGCAAAAGAAAGTTTGAGCTTTATGCAATGCAAAAACTGTCTGCTACAAGCACTTTTTCTTCCTGCCTGCTCTTCAGATAATCTCAAGGGGTTGGCGTTTGGCTTTGGAATCACTCAAAATCAAACTACACTTGTGTAAATACTTGTGAAACGTCTCTCTTGCTTGCCTTTCGACACTAATATAAATGGACGAGAGCAAAACAGCACCACGACCGAGAAACGTGGAGTGTCTCTGTGATAAGAATGTTGGGCAAGGTAGCAAGTACATGTGAACAACGTCCAAAGGATCACACGACCCAAGAGACCAACCGGCACATCTTGACTGTTTCTCCAGCAGGTCTGCAAAAACTCTTTGGCAACAAATGACTGTCAACCTGCACGTCAAACAGATCGCCTTTCCACTGCCTCAAGTGCAGCCCCAAGTCAGCACAAGTAGACTTCAAGCTTCAGTGACCAGTCCCAGAGTAGGAGGGAAGACCTTTTGGTGTGCAGCACGACGGAGACCGAATGTCTCCGGTGTGTCTCCAGTCAGTCTGCAGGGCACGTCTTCACTCCTCCCCCTCTCTGCGTGGCTATGTTTTCGTTTCTGTTGCCCTTTTACGTTATGGGTCACAAGCAAGGGTTGTGCACTGCACCAAAAACGTTGGTTCACAACTTTCTGGGGAATTTAGACCTGACGCATTTGGAGCTTCTGACTTCGAAGTGAAGTTCCGACTTCGAAGTGTGTCTCACCCAATAGAATAGTTGATTGTGACCCCCCCCCTCTATCCACCCACCCCCCCCAACCCACCCACACACACTCACGCGCGCGACCTCCATTCTGGAATGCATGGCTCCAAGAAATCTACGTCGACTCTTGAATCTGTTTGGTGGCACGTCGGTGCAAAGTGGGTCCGATCCGGCAGGTCTGTTCCCCATGCAATCGAGCAACTCTGATGACAGAGCATCTTTTCTTGGTGGGGTCCTGCCCCTCAGCGGACTGACCCCTGGTGCACATCGACACAAATCACAGGGTTGTCACCAGACCGATCCAAAATCTAGACCCATCCGTGGATCTTTGGCTTCTCGTCCCTCGACGAAAATTGAATCGGCTTTCTGGAGAACGGTGTGAGACAAACTGATCCCTGAAGAACAAACGATGGCAAAAACGGAAGATGCGTGGAGTGTGTTAGATTCTACTTGGACACCGAGCACATAGAGTCTAACCCACCACGAAAAGTCACATACATCAATGCCGCTCATCCAGGGCCAAAACCGAGTGAAGAAAGTGCGAGACGATCACGCTCAGATACGATCTCAGCATGAATCTGCAATCCGCAAGACATCTCACGCACATTTTCTGGCAGTTCGCGGCTTGTGCAACACAACAGCAAGACCGTTCTGGAGGGAACCCTTGTGGCCACGAGTACAAAATTCTCTGTCGAGCAAAAACTTACCCATTTTGGCTGGGTGGGTAGTTTGAGTCGAATAATTTCAGCAAAAACTCTTCACAGCGCCATGACAGGATGTGACCCAGTTGCGGCTCTTCCGTGCCTCCCTCCGAGACGCCGCTCTCACTATAGATGGCGCCGCCGCCCAGAGCGCCAAATTCAGCGCGAGAACAGGCAGATTCGGGACTGAACTGAGAATGAACTGGTCGAAGCCCTCCTCTAACAACACAACCTTCACTTCTGATGAAACAAAGCCATCGCATCTTGCATGAATTCACGCCCGTATTTGTTGGTGGGCGTATTAGTGGGTGGGCTTACGAGCAAGTAGCACCAGGATGGGTCCAGGGTTCGGTTGAGTGTGGGGCCACCCAAGGTACAGCAGCAAAAACAAAGTCAGAAATTCGTTTGTTTTTCTCTTGTTTTTTATTTATTTCAGAAAACGATCACTGGTTCCATTTTTCCCACGTCAACAGTTTGCTGTGTTGCTGTTCACAGAGGCACCAACAGGTTCCTCGCGTTTCATCATTTTCTGGTTCAGGACTCGGTGGAGAGAAGGGTTCTAAGTGCCACGGGCGGCAGGGTGCAAGGGGCTCTCCCACTCTGTGTTCCACCTCTCCCGACCTGACGTTGTCCTGTTGCGCGGTCATCTGGAGCCACCAAATTGGAGGCTGGGGTGGGACCGGGTTCCTGGATGGGTGGATGCACACACAGGTGGTAGATTCCGTCCGGGCCAGTCAGGTCCAACACCCTGGGTGCTTCAGCAGAACGGTGGTCCACTTCAAGACATAGCGAGGCGAGCTCAGCGTCACGCCAGCAAGGTCTGGGGCCGGGCCGCTGCAGAAGGACAGAACACAACGGTTGACTTCATGGCACACAAACCAGGCGAACTTCCACACTTTCAATGCGTATTCACAGGTGAACCAAAAGGTAAAAACACCAAGTCCTTTTTATTGCAGCTTCTCGACTCTCAGCGTATTGTTGTTGCGCAACGTCGTGAGGTTGCGCTGTCTGTCAGTTCATGCACCAGTGTACAAAAGCGCGAGGCACGACCAAGCAGCACAATGCTCAAGAAACGAGAGGTCAAACAAAGAAGCAAGCAAACATCAAAGACACCATGCAAAATCTCAGGAAATCAGGCAAAACACGAGTTATCGGTCCTGCAATCAAAACACGTTCAGCTTGAACAAATTATCGAAATTAGAAGAAAACACCCAGAGAACGAAGACATTTGTAGCAAGAGGTGCCCTTCTGCAATCAATAAACCAAGAATAACGAGACACAAACACCAACATGTACACACATGCAGCAGCACCGTCTTTAGTATACCTGCGAGCGGCACGTCAACATCGCACAACTGCATCGTCGTCTTTTGGCGGATCAGGAGGCGTCCCACCTGAGCCAAGCAACGAAACGTCAAGCAGCTCAAACACATCGTTTTCTTTATCTTATCGTCACACAGCTGGACAGGATTGAGAGCGCCACTTCTCAATTCAGACCAATTCACACAGGAATTTCCTTCGGAGCCGATGTGAACGCAAACCTGCCAAAGTGAAGCTCAGCGCACAATCACAACCTCTGGCTTTTCTGGCAATATCATACCCAACAAGCTGATGCTGACGAGAGTCCACTCACATTGATGTGCTTGGCCATGCCCTTGTGTATGAATCGTGCGTAGTCGCAGTGCGCGCGGGCTCGGGTGCGCTTCGGCGGGTCGTAGAGGCGGCTCACGCCCCGAGCGGACCCGGCGCCGGACTGGGGCGGGTGGGGCGATGCGTGATCCTGACGACCAATCTCTGGCAGGTGACGGGCCTGGTTGACTCTGCCAAAATAAATTCAAGTTGATGGTACTCGCAACGACAGGGAGACAACGCACTCACCGAGAGACATCGGACATTGGACTTTCGTTCTCCGTCGACATTTTCTGAGCTCATCATAACACTCCGGCAATTTAAGTCTTGCATTTGAGCACCACGCATTTTCCGGAACAGGGAACATCGGTCCCTTCTGGTCTGTCCCACTTCATACCTGTTGTCGTACGAGTGTTGGTGATCGGGAAGCTGCGGCAATCGCTCGTCCTGGAACGGGGACACGGACGTCGTAAAAGGCACCGCCGACGTCCACTGCATGTCGATTACACCGTACTTCGTTCTGCCCGATTCCCTGCCAGGGAAAAAAAACCATCTCTCGGTTGGTTTTGAAGCACATGGCATGAGGAGCGCGATTTGACCACCTCATTGAAACTGAACTGGTGCATTGGTCGATGTCGACGTTGACAAACAAGATGAAGATTTCTGCTTGGCACATTTGGAGCTTTCTGGCTTGAGAACGAGATTTTTGTTCGGAGACCGGCTGCCTCGAGGTGAAAGTGAGAAAAAGTTCACTCACGGAGTGACGACGTGCGAGCCTGATTTCCCAGGCACCGGATTCACCTTGTACCTCCGCGCAGAATCCACTTCACTCTGAAATAGGTCAAACTTCGCCGTCGTTGGCCACGTCGAAACACCCAGACCCAAACGTCAGAATTGTGCCTTCTTCATGTACCCTCTATTTCCCGGCCCCCCCCCCCTTTTCCAGCCCCCTCTCTGCCTCTTCAGTCTTCTGTGTCATCATTCACCGCACTCACCTTGGGGGTGACGGACACGGACTTCAGCAGCCTGACGCCAGGCTCTCCGCTCCGCGGGGAGCTGTAACCGATGGGCGGCAGCTCTTGGGCGGCACCGGCCCCGCCTGACGCCGCTTCATACTGACGCCGTCTCTCCTGCGCGCTCTCCGTGTCGAAAAAGTCACGCCAGTTCGCTGCAACGCAAATGGAAAGCAGTGAAACGAATTCGCTTTCCGTTGAGGAACTGATCCACACGAACGTTGAATGTGGTTCTGCTTCTTTTTCCCCGTTTGCCCCCGCCATGCACGCAACACGAAAATACGAACCAGGAACTTCTTGTGCCTCTGACGCCGTTTGAGGGCCTGCACCACCCGGCTGAGCTGGAGAGTGGCGAACTGCGGTCTCCTTCGGCACCCCCTTGTCTGAAACACAAGGAAACAAGCGACCAAAGTCAGTCATGTCAATTCCAGAGGGAGACAAAGGCGCCGCGACCTAGCTCTGCTGCACCGTCACAAACTGATCATTTGGTTCTCGGTCTACCAGGTTCCCACCACACATGGTTCACCCCAGACTCTTGTTGGCCTCAGGCACGCTTCTAGAATTTGGTCAGGGGGATTTCTTTGGGTTACAGGTCCCATCTCCGGATCCCGTGCAGGTGCGCTGGTCCAGCGATTGTGATGAGGCATTTGTCTGGGGCAACCTTGACGCGAGCGAACCGCACCTTGTCGGCTGGGAGCCGCCGGCGACTCGGCGCCTGGACTCGTTCCCTCCGTCCACGCGACGATCGCCTGAAACACAACGTTGGAGCGTGAAGTGGAACGTCACAAAAACCGACAGCGACAAAATGTCATCATGTCTGACTCGCACGTGGTGGCATGCAGTCTGGTTCCGTGAATTCGCACTCTTTCAGATCGGATCACTTTCGCACGTTTTGCCAAGGTTGCCTCCGTGGGAAAGCACTGCAACTGGTCAACATGTCCGAGTGGAATCAACCGATCCAGACAAGTTTCTGACAGGAAAACGCACAGAGACGAAAACTGATTGTTTCAAGATCCTGTCATTGAACCCTGTTTTGCGTACACTGTATTGGTCGCCAATGAAGGGACCAACTGTTGTTCATGTCTGCAAAAAAGCAATTTTGAAACTGAAGAACAAGTTTGGGACAAAAAAAAAATAAAGCCTTTTTTCTACATCTGTACAAATAAACTCGCACAAACCAAAGAAACCAGCCAAACGTTTGGCTGGACAAGACGTGATTGTGCACCCAAACCTCAACGAGAGGTCCTTCTCACTTTCTTTGTGGTTGTTTGTGAGGAACTGTTTTTTACTTGTTGCGTGCGTGTTGACAACACACGTCACAGCAAATGTGACAAAGAAAACTGTCCTGTCTGAAAATCCACAACTGAAAAGTGAAATATTGCAGCAGATATGTTCGAGTTGAGTGAACCACTTGGGGCGATTCCCCTGAAAATCTGCTACCTGCTGGCAGACACAAAGTCCACTGTCAACCCGTGAAGTGGCAAAGAAATGAAACATTTTGGTGCCACCACTTTCTACCAAATGACCAGTGTTGTTCTGCACACAGAAAACAGGCACTGTTCCGTGAGTCTCACTCTGGGTCTGGCGGCGGAGCGCCTCCTCTCGACGACGGCGCTGTGCGGGCGCGACCGCGCCCTCGATCCCTCGCTCGACGTCTTGAGAGCGGTGGACATTGTCACATTAGGGCTACAGACTCCACTATTCAAGTGTTTTCGGGACTCAGAAAACGAGAATCATGCACGCGTTGCGCTGGTGTTGACGTGTTGAGAGAACCAGGCAAAAGCAGATCGCGAAGGTGATGGCATTCCTTTTGTTATCGTTTGGATGTCAAATCGGATGCAACAGGGAGTGAAGCGTGGCGAAAGGAAAGCAGGCGGTATTCGAGGTTGATACAAAGTTCCTTTCTACAAAAACCGCTCATGTCCCGCTGCACCAACATACTTGTGAATGTGTACTTACGGGGAGCTTCGGCGACATCTGCAACAGAACAGAACTGTATTTCCAACTTGCAAAACTGTGCATGGTGGGCGGGGCGGGGGGGGGTCGGCCATGAACAGGGCAGAAAACGGGAAGCTAATTTCTCTTTGGTGTGCGCATCGCTGCGACTTGTGTCTGTTTGACATTGAAATCGTTGACGATGTCGCTGTGACAGCTGTATACTCACCTCGCCGGCGGACTGCAGCTGTCTGGACCTCGCGCTGACTCCCGCCGCCGGATCATCTGCGGACGAGCGATCTGCAGCCGCACCTGCACATTTCACAAGATTGGCAACTGTGGTTCAATGAAGTTCCGAGTGTGAACAAAAAATTCTGTTGCTTTTTTTTTTTCTTCCTTTGTCGTAGTTCACATCTCTGATTCATCATGGGTTGTGACCTTGCTCGTGCAAGCCCACGACAAGATTACTTGCAGTACGTGCACAAGTGCAAAGTGAAGAAAAGCCAAAAGTGCATGTACTCGTACAGGAAGGCAAAAGACGATACTCGTACGCACTCGTCGCAGGGAAAATACAAAGGTGGGGATCATGGCGTTCGCAGTGTCACTGACAAGAAAGGCTCAATATTTTGGGAGGAAATCGGGAAAAGAAAAGAATGTACAAAGGGAATAAGAAGTTTGCTCAACCTGCGAGAACGAGTTGTTTTTGGTCGGTGTGTTTCTCTCCTGACCGACTCCTTTCAAGCAACCTGCGTGGTCGACCTTCTCCTTTTTGTAGCACGCGTAGTCTGACTGTGGGCTGTTTGAAATCCTTGCTGGAATCTGTGTCTCCGGGTTTCAGCCAGTCTTTCAGCCATGTCTCCGACATGATGAAGCACATTTTCCTCACGCTCTGTACATCTTCCGACAGTCGGCGAACGTGGCGTGGCATTTTACGCGGGCCCGCTTTGAATCCAGTTCGGGCTTTAGTTTCCTTTCTTGGTTCCTTGTGTGACTGTTCAGGCTCCTTGCCCGACGATTCTGTCACCTTCTCGGCTGGTGCCTGCAGAGCTTCTCTTTCCACAGCTGTTTCTTTTCTATTTTCTTCTTTTTTGTTCTTTGCTCTGTCCTGACTTTTCTCTGTTTTTGCATCATGCAGACTTTTACCTTCTGTGTGAAAAACGTCCAGGGTTCTGATGTGCCTCGGTTCTTCGCTGATTCCAAGAAGTGGCTTCAATCTAGCTTTCGGCTCCTTGATCCGAAAAAGTTTTCTCCAGTCAATTCGTCCAATTCTTCTGCTTTGGGTGCTGCGCTGTTCCATTTGGCTCGGTTTCTTGTCCTCGTTGGCGTCCGTGGAATGTTCTGATTCCTTGTCCAATTCGTCGGTTTCTCCCTTGTTCGTTTCATCTGTTTCTTCACCAGGTGGATGTAGATCTGGTGATGTGGTCTCTTGTTGCTCAGACCCAACATCAACTCCATCCTCGAGTCCATGAGTTTGATCGTTCCCACACAAAGCATCAGCATTGCTGTCCACGACTTCGTCTTCATGAACAGCAGTTTGCTCGTATTTTTGGACAGCTTCAGTGCCTTGGTCACCTTCGCTTGTTTGCAAACCTTCACGAAGTATCCGTTTCTCCACTGGTTCTGTCAAACCTTCGGCGATTTTGTCAGTTTGTTCTCCTTCCTGTGACACGAAGGTGGAGACTGGTGACGTGGGAGGGGCGAGGGGGGAGTGGAGAATGACATCGCTGCTCTCCGTGTTTCCCTGTGTCGTTTCGGGTTCCACAGCTTCCGGTACCCCCTGGAATTCTGGTTCATGTTCAGGTGTCCTTGCGTCTTCGGTTCTCATTGCTATACGCGAAACTTCCATGTCTTCAACCTCAGAGTCCTCGCTGTGATCAAGCAAATTTCTCTCCTCGGTGTTCATCGCTGTCCCTTCCTTGTCAGTTCTTTTCTTTGCTTGCGAACGAAGATCATCTTCCACAGATTCCAGCTTGAGTCTCTTTCTTGGCACAATTTCCTGGTCACTTTGAACTGTAGAACTGACGTCCTGACTCTTTCCCCTGGGAACTCGCTCAGGCTGAAATATTTCTCGTGTTCTCGATGGCCTGCGCACTTTCTCATCTGACAACCATTCATGGTTCTGCAGCTCATCGTCTTCTGACTCAATGCTACTTTCTTCTTCAGTTGTCACTTCCTCCGTGTCATCAAAAAGGCTTAAATCCGACCATTCATCCGATGTTTCGTCATCCTGTTCCATTGCAGTTTCGATTTTGAATATCCTTCTTGTGTCTGACTTTTCCTTGCCAATGACTGTCCTCTTGTGCTCTTCGACAGCAGGCACATGTATGCGCTTTCTGCTTGGATTCCGTGGATCGTGACCCTCTCCCAACGCCTTGAGAATCTCGGTGAGTGACTGCAGGTCTTCTTTGCTGCTAAAGAGCGACTGCAGGCCCTCCTCGCTGCTCGAGTTTGACTCCACGCTTTGAGTTTCTTGCCTGTCCCTCTCTGTTGTCAGTGTTGGATCAGTCTGGTGAAGCTCATCAGTAAATTCTTCCTTTGCATTAGCCACTGCATTGGCCACTCTTTCAGAGAAGGAGGGCGCCACTCGTGTGGTTCTCTTATTTCCTTTCGCGATTGCTTTTCGCATCGCCCCGGTTTCCAGTCTCACCACCCTGCTTCTCAGACTTCGCACAGTTTTGGACAGAATTTTTTCAGTACGACGTGTCTGTTCTGTATCTGTGGCAGTCTGGGCGTCTTGATTTTCAATCTCAGATTCTTCAATTTTTCGGATTGTCACCAAACTCGACATGAGTTCCTCTATGTCCCCAAGTAGACGTTCCTTGACTTGTGCGTGTTGTTGTTCGAACTGCTCCTTCTCGTTTGTTTTTTCAAAGTCTTTCTGTTTCTGTGCGACCGCATACGAGTTCTCCAACTGTCCAATTCTGTTGTTGAGCTTGATCATTTTTCCAAAAAAATCCTGCAGAGCCGTTTCACCCACTGCATCATCTTCTGATACCAAGTCTTCAGTCGCCATCTCTTCTCTTTTCTGTGCTTCTCTTTCTTTTGCCTTGACAAGAACCTTTCTGAGCACATCCTTGGCAACTATTTTGTTTTGAGTCATCTCCAGCATTTCCGTGAGATTTCCTGCGCTCAGAGTTTCCCTCAATATTTTCTTCAATTGGTCCATGTTCACACGTTCCAAGAAGCTCATCATGCTGGACGAATCCAGCCCGCTGTCTTCCGCAAGTCTCACCAGTTCTTCCAGCTCTGGCTCAAGCTCTGACACCAAGTCTTCAGTCGCCATTTCTTCTCTCTTCTGTGCTTCTCTTTCTTTTGCCTTGACAAGAACCTTTCTGAGCACATCCTTAGCGACCGTTTTGTCATAAGTCATCTCCAGCATTTCCTTGAGATTTCCTGCACTCAGAGTTTCCCTCAACATTTCCTTCAATTTGCTGGTGCTCACACGTTCCAAGAAGCTCATCATGCTGGACGAATCCAGCCCGCTGTCTTCCGCAAGTCTCACCAGTTCTTGCAGCTCCAGGTTACTTCCAGATGTATCGTCAGAAACGAGAAGATCTGGCCTCGATTCCGTCCCTACACTCATCTTTTTTCGAGAGCGGATTGCAGTGATCAAGTTCCTGATGATCGCGGATCGTGCACTCTCCACAGCCGTATCACTGGATTCAGCTTGAAGCTCTGAGGACAAATCTGCAACTGAGACCAGAGGCTTTGGACCATGGTTCCAAGTGTCAATGAACAAACGTAAACCAAGCACCACACCTCAGGTCAAGAGCAACAAACTGAACATCAGAAGCATTGGGAAAAGAAAGGGAAAGTGCAATTACTCGTAATGGCGGCGACGAAATTCCAAAACGTGCGTCCGAAGGTACAAAAAAGGAAAGCAACACGGCAGGTGTGTCTCTACATGCCAACAACATTGGTCAGAGAAAGTTATTTGAGGCTTGGATGGGTCACACGATTTAGGCCTGATTGGCACAAATCCTTTGCCAAAGGGAGAAAGAAGCCCATGCAGTGTGAGATCTGTGTGTGTGTGGGGGGGGGGGGGGGCAGGTGATGACGTACCTGATGCCCCGCTGTGCGCGGAGAGATGTGCGGGCGACTCGGCGGCTCGGTTCGCCAGCATCCTGCTGCCCGCCGCCTCACCGGTCACTGGACGACTGTGTGCAACACAACTCAATGATATCAAACCAAATCATGTGGTGATGCTTCGCGCGACCCGAACGTACAGAATGCATGAGTTTGTCACTGCTGTCAGCAGTCCGAACAAGGTGTGTTCCACCTTTCGGTTTGATGCAAAGCGGCGGCGCTCCGCTGCGTCAAAATCGACCATGGCAAAAATTCTCAGAATGAACGACGTCAGTTTTGCTCATTTCCTTGCTCCTCTCTGACAACTTTAAAAGTGCCATTTGCGCAAAACGTGTGAAACCATTCCACACTACTTGATGACCTTGACGAAGCGGTGCCAACACCCCACCGTGACCAAAAAGCCCTTTCCTGGCAAAGCACAAGCATTACGGGTGCCAACAACGCAAGCGAAGCTTATCACTTCAGTGAGCCCTCCACCGTGACTCAGCACCTCACTTACACACTACGTAAGGAATATTGAACGCTGTACGAAAGACGAGTACTCACTATTTGGGTCGAGATGCGCAGCAATCAAGACCCAAAATAGTGAGTACAAGTCTTTTGGACAGAGTTCAATAATCCTCATATGGTACGGATGCAGTTTCTGTTGAGATATGGCACAAAATCGACACAAAATCGAGACAGATAATCTGCATCCGTGCTATATAGCACATCTCACGTTACGTGTCGTGCTCCTGTCTGAACTCACGCGTAGAGACGCGCCGAAATGACGCGCAGCGCACTGCGCACGATTTCGCTCAGATCGCCCACGTGCGGCACGGCGGGCTTCATGCGCAGCAGGCGCAACAGACGTCTGCCGAGGAAGCGTCGAGTGTTGGGTCGGCCGCCAAAGCGAGGACCAGACATGCTCAACCAACAGCGCATCGATTTCACAACCGAAGGAAACTGCGCACCGGAAAAATGTCCTGACACCTGGCACAAAATGCAGTCCTCTCTCTTGTGTGTCAGTGCTTGCAAGTCGCAGATCCCCAGTCAAGTTGACCTGGGTACACAGGCGTCACGAAAAGAGCAAGTCACATGGGGCTTACCTGGCGGAGTAGTCGTTGGACTTCAGGTGCTCTGCAAGTGAAAAAAGTGAGTTTTGAAACGTGAAAAGTTTTTCTCCACATCAAAATTCTCCGCGTGGCAAAAAGCCTTGTTTGCACAGTTTCATTTTGTTTCGCTGGAAATAAATGTCTCAAGTGTTGTTCGTCAACACCAAAACAGCAACCAAGCAGCCATTCCTCATCCAAACAAAATGTTCTGTTGAGCTGATCCGACGGGCCAGGTGACTGGTTTGAGGCGTTGTGAAGATTAAACCAATGGAAGTGGGAGTTCTGGTGTGTGTGTGCCTGGGAAGATACCAACGGATTGCGTTATGCAATCCAACAATTGCCAAGGAGACAAAGTTCTGGGGGTCGTGGCGGAACCAAAAGGTCTGCTGACTGACCACGGTATGCGAGTGTTCTTGTTGTCCACGAGTCATGCGGCCAAAGCAAACACTGTGAAACAAATCAATTGTCAAACAAACAAAACGCAACTGCAAAAAACACACCAAGCACTCAGTGTGGACACTCGACTCGGGCATTTCTGCAAAGAACAAAGCCGTCATTCACATCCACGTGCAACATCCAGGTGGGGCACAGTGAGTCACTTCAAAGGTGACTGGTGAAGTCACTGCACACAGCAGACGTGCTGGGGTGGCTGACGTGTTGCTACGGACTGGTGGCTATGTTACCCAGCTCCGTCTCGTCTTCCTCCAACAGGCTGTCCCGGTCCAACTCTGCCAACAACTCGTCTCCATAGTTGCTGGCCTCCTCGGTGATGGCGCTCAGCTGATCGTGCATCACGTAGTGTGGGGCCAGCTGCGGGTTCTCCAGGAGACCTTCAGAGGACGGCGGACTGGGGGACGCAGAGTCCTCCAATGTCGTGGGACCTTCTTCACTGTCACTCACAGGGCTGACCCTGAGGCCTTGATCTCTATTCACGTCAACACTGAGCTCCAGGACGCCAGGAGACTCCCTCTCTTCTGTCTCTTCTTCTTCTTCTTCATCGTCTTCGTGTTCGTCATTTTCTGGAGTTTTGTCTGAATTATCTGCCAAATCCGTGGTCACCAACTCAGATCCAGTGTCTTCTTGCTTTTCTTTTGCTTCTTCTGCGTCAGGTTCCCCTGCGCACTCCGGTCCTTCTTCCTCACCTTGATCCGCAGAGGCATTGTCATCCTCTGCGCGCGCGCGTGGAATGCCAAAATAAAATTTACATTGTCTGACACTAGGCCCTCTGACACAAAATGAACATTTTTGACAACGCAACTGACAAAGCAACATCTGCTTTCTGAACAACAGTCAACTTTCGAAGAACATGCATCTCCAAATAATATCAGGACGTGCAGCTTTCCTTCGCACCAGAGTTCTTCAGTCGTTGCCAAGGAAATCTATGTGCCAAACTTCTTCATTTTTGAAGGAAGTTTGTTGAACGAAGCTTTCTTACCGGGACGCTCGCTGCCTGACACGACTGACACGTTTACGTCGGTGACGCCCTGCTCCTCGGCCTCGGGCGGCGTCGTCTCTTCCGCCCCGGCCGCCTCCGTCGCTTCGTCCGTCGGGTGGGCGGGGAGCTCGGAATCCTCCACGAACTCACCATCTCCATACTCGTCCGCGTGAAAGGCAGACAGCACTCTGCTCACCTCGTCCTGGAACGAAACAGTTTGGTTTCCAATTGAGAAAACATCAAAGAGTGTTATGTTGCGGTGGTTCTCTGGTCAGCATCACACCCATGGTCTTTCAGCTGGATGGATCTGTACTTGAGTCAGGAGAGAGGAGCCATTCCTTCTTTCTCGTATTGACCCCTTGTACACTTTACCTTTGCTGACACTATATTCTGGTGGGTGTGTACAGAGGTAGCACTCTCAGGTTGAATCCCCTGGTCAGAGGCAAATGTGTTTATTTACCTGAAGCTGGACATGCAAACAGCTTCTCAGGAGATCGGGAAAGAACATATGTGACGGATTGAAAATCGATCGCCGATTACACAACACAAGGGAACGGTCGTCAGAGTCCAGTGAAAGACGACGAATTCCTGCGAAACCGCCCAGGTTCTGCTGAGGGAACCGTCACAACTGCGCCCGGCGCTTCAGGTCTGTGCAAAAACATCAGATTTCGTGGGACAAAGCTGGCTGTTCCTCTTATGTGAAATAAAGATTCCTCATGGGATCAGGTGCCGCGACAGCAATGGTGCGCATGAAGACAAAATCTTTCACATAGAGTTGTGTGAGTGCAAACCAGGCAAACAACCTCCATGTCGATTTTCTGCAGTAAACTTGCAAGGTAAAGAACCAAAGAAGCGCTGAGTGAAGAACTTTTGTTGCTCATGAGAATGAGAAATGCAGCAAACTGTGTGAAGGAATGTTCTGCGACAAGGAGTCTTGTGCAATCGATGAGAGAACGCTGAAAGCCAAACGAAGGAAACAGATTTGGCAGCAAGAAACACACAACAGAACTTACTCTGTCCAAAGCCAAATGCTTTTCCATGTTCACAAGCTCATCGTACTGAAAGGCAAACAGTGAAAACGAAATCACAGGAGGGCTGCCAAATACCCAATGTTCATGCATGTTGCTCTCTGGTGTACGTGGTCCTTCTGGTTCATTCTGATTGTGCTGACACAGAAGAAACCGTCGTTAGATCTATTCATTCCAGCAACAAAAAAGTTTGAATTTGCCTTTCAGACTCATGCACTCACCCATGTGCACTCATGCACTGTTCCAAACACGCACACAGCTGTCCAACAACAAAGTTTGGATTTATTTCACCGACTGACTGACTCACCCACGCACTCAGTTACTGTCTCATTTAGAATCAGAGGTACCAAACTGATTTTGTTCTCACCTCGTGCGGTGTGCTGTCGGGCTGCTCGTTGGGCTGCAGGAAGACGCCGAGGTGGTCGAGTTTGCGGAGGAGCGCGTCCTCGCTGAGTGACGTCAAGTGCTGCAGCGCTCGGACGGTGGCCGCCTTGACCCGCTCCTGGAAAGCACGACAGCAAAAAGTTGCCATGTTGAAGAACTACGAGTACGCGTAAGACTTTATCAAATGGGGGTTTGTGGAAACAAGACAGGCAAAATGTTCAGCGATCAAATACAGACGACAGAGGAGACACAATTCGACTTGACAACTTGTTTTGAAGGCTGACAAACAATAGATCTACAGAACGGCTGAGTCTTTTGACCGTTCAGCCCACGAACGTACATCAGTGTCCAGCAGCGCGGGAGCCAGCGCGCGGATGAGGCTGTCGTCGTTTGGGCTCCCGATCTTTCTCAACGTCTCGACGGCGTCTTGGCGTCTGGCGGCGTCTTGGTGCTGAGTCTGGGTCAGCAGCTGGCGCACCAGGTGGTCGCGCTCGAATTCGCTGTAACCCAGCTCCCTGCAAAGATTTTTGTGTCAAGACTTTCTGCAAACAGTGAGCCTGCGTTTGTGTCCAGGCATATGCCTGACGAACATGAGATTCTGAACACAAATCCGTTCAGAGTCAAGATTCCTGATTGCTCGCGTATGTTACCACAACACACGCTCCATTCGTCAAGTCTTGGGAGCCCGCTGCTCTTTGCACACCCCAGACAATTTATTTTGAGTTTTCTGTTTCACGTACGAGTTGATTCGCTGTATGTAGTCACAGACTGAGTGGAATGTTTCCCAGGGGATGGTCTCCATGAGCGAGGTGAAGACGTGCACGGCGGAGGGGACGGTCGGCTCGCCGCGCGCCTCGTGGGGCCACCACGACTCCCGCCCCAGAGCCGCCAGCACTCCGTCGGCGGCGCCTTGCGAAGTCACCTTTTGCGCCGACACCTGCCGCGGCGAGTCTCGCTGCAAAAACAGTATCTTGACTGACTTATTCCACCGAAACGCGTTATGTACTGAAGGAAGACACTTTTGCCAGAACCTGCTAAAAAGTAGCACAGTACAAGGTAGCACCAAAGCTGCACTGCGAGTTCAGAGGGAGGATGAACCTTGCTGAGTTTCTGTGTGACTTTCAAATTCGTCGACAACGTGCAGCCGCTACCTGGGTCTGGGACTCGGGGCGCGAGCCGGGGCGCGCCTCCGACGGTGGGCGCGGCTTCATGTCCAACGTGGTGACGTTCACCACACTCGGCGCAAACGAGTCGTCGTCCTTGCGTGCCTGCATCGCTTTGGTCAACTTTTCCTGGCGTATCTTCTCTGCAATACACAGATTTTTTCAGGTTGCGAACAACACACGCTCGTACGTTCAAATACATGCCAGGCAGGTATTCGCACTGACTTCAATTTCTGAAGTTCGTTCACTACTCGTTCGTTGATCTACTTGATTGCATGACCTTTGCATTTGTCTTCAGCTGATAGAAAATAATTCCTTGGTTCGAATAGATCTACCTTCATTCACTTGTAAATAGTGACAGGTTTTCAGCAGATCAGCTTTTAAAAATTCAAGCGAAAGCGACGGCACACAGAGGAATTGAGCTGTTAATCTATCAATAATTCAGACAGAAAAAATTAATTTAGCAGTCTACTCGTACAAAAATAGGAATCCCGATCGTGCTTCACTCATATTGAATGAAAATATCAACGTTCTGATGCAAGATACAAAACACGTCTACAAAATCTTTCTGAGGAATTTCAAGGACATTTTTGGACGACGACGGAAAAATCTCCGAGGGCAAGTCTGACAAACGGGAGAATCGAAGAAAAGATGACAACAAGACTTCAGAGAGACAGAAAACGACAAGTCTGGCCCTGGCGTGATTGAACTGTGACCCAACCTTTCGAACCTGAAAGATGGAAACCAGAAATGTGTACTTCTGTTCAGCTTGACCAGATACCAGACACCAGCAAACGGGGCTGCGAACCGAATAAATGAACGTCTTGAGATTCTGATTTGTCCGAAAACGATTTTTAGGTGATTTGAGGAGCTTGGTCCGATTTTTGAGCTTTTGGAAAAAGCGAGCGAAATCGGAGTGAGCGAAATCAAATCACCTATAGGCAGCCTCTTCCAAAAGTATGTCAGCAGCAGTTTTATGGTCAAGATGAGGATTGATTTGGGATCTTTTGGGCTCTTTTGGTTTATTTTGGGTTGAGGATAATGTGCAAGGAATGAATTTGTCAAATTTGAATTTTTGGGTTTCTAAGGGCAAAAAGGTCAAATTTGGAAGTGCAGAAAAATTGGAGTGTGAATGTAGAAATGTCTCTGTATCTCAGAAGGCACAAATATTTGGTGAAAGAAGAATATTGATGAAATGTAGTACATTTATGGGGGTTTGAAAATTAGCATTTGATTTTTGAAAATTTTT
>JAAUXT010137044.1_pt1 | contig 18468 bp, 21 predicted proteins | sample 7278171 | NCBI WGS metagenome assembly JAAUXT01 (sample SAMN14350112, study PRJNA611818) | marine sediment metagenome | isolation source: surface marine sediment (1.8m) | place: French Polynesia: Moorea | collected 2018-08 | reverse complement strand
TGGGGGTTGTGGGGTGGTTTTTTGCTGCGCCGCAGCGCGCCCCCGGGCGGGGGGGGGGGGGGGGGGGGGGGGGGGGGCCCCCGGGGGGGGGGGGGGGGTGGGGGGGGGGGGGGGGGGCGGTTGGGTGTTGCGAAGTGGTGTTGGGTGTGGGGCAAAGGCCATCGTGAGTTGGGAGTCACAGTTATGGGCAGTACGAGGCGGAGGGGGTGGTGGTGGAGATGTTGGAGGTGGTGGAGGGGGGAAAGTGAGGGGGGCAGAGGTATGGATGTTGGGGGTGGCAGGGGTGGTGGTGAATTTAATGGTGGGGGGGTGAGCTGGAGGTGGGTGGTGGGGAGGATGGAATCGGTGAGGGAAGTGGGGGAGCAGCGGTGGGGATGGAAAGGGTAGTGGAAAGAGAGGCATTGGAGGGCAGTGAGGAAGCGGGAGGGGGAAGGGGTGGGAGAGGTTGGGGGGTGGAGGTATTAGCAGTTTTGGGAAAAGGGCCTCGACGTGCAGGACGGGAGGTTAAGTTGTTAATGTGCAAGGTCAAAACAGCATACATGCCCAGTACTGTGTACCAAGCTGTGGCATCAGACTGGGCTGATGTAAGTTGAACGCGCGTACGAATGTCGGTTTCCACTTCCTGTAAAAGTGGAATGCAATTTGGCAGCGACTTACTGCGCGTTGTGAGCGCATGAGCGATCGTGGTCTCCAAACAGTGAAGATGATCGCACGTGAGCACCTCATCATAATCGCAAGGTAAATGCTCACTAAGTGGGACCCATCCCTTGTTGAGCTGGCCTCTAATAGTATCTTGAGGCATGGTTGGTGCAACAGGCTCAAGCGGTGGTGAAGTTCCGCGCACCAGCATGATGATTTGACGGAACGAACCCCACATGTACAAAACACATGTGCGAACGGCTCTAGCAAGATTTGTGAATATGTGGAACCTCGATGGTGTGGGGGCCGTGGTGATTGTCACCTCATCCAATTCAATTTTGTGTTCCCCCTCATTGAGAGCTTGATCACCCCTAGCGCTTGATCTCGATGAAGATGGACATCGCGCATATGGGTGATCCATTCGGCGTGGTGTCGTCATTGTAGGTAAAATGGAACATGCTCACTGGTTCGAAGGTAGAGTCACTGGTGAAGTTTGGCGTAATCCGCTGCTGCTGAGAGCTGTGCGAATTCCCGTGCCCTGATTTAGGTGAGCAGACCCACTGCGTAAATGCTAGGTCAGATTTGTTTTTGGTCGACAAGTTTAGAGCTCAAGAATTTTGCACGAATTTTGTGCACTGCCTTGGGAACAAATACCGTTGGTGTGGGAACCAATGTAGTGATATCACAAACACACTGGTTGGTATCTCAGGTGAGACTGGCCCAGTGGCGTGAATCTCTTGCTTTATTGAATGAACAGTGCTGCCACCTGTCACGCGGTGGTTCAAATTCACGGCTGGTGTGTCACACCACATCTTGCTCACATGAAGCTGACAGGTCAGCATCCCGTGAACCGTTGGAATTTGTTCCAGAATCACGATTGGTTGAGTTTCTTGAAATTTGCGTCAAACAGGACAAGAATCATGAAAAAATACGAAACGACATACTTGCATCCGTTGCACCCCATCTTGCGCGCCGACCGGGGCATGAAAACACGTTTTCTCTTTCAACTTGCTTTTTTTCATGCAGTCTCGCAGGGGGAACATCATGGTTGGCGGCAGGTCTGATAGGCTTTTTGAGGGGCACAAGAGCTGAAAGGAGTATTTTCTCCTACTCTGCCAAGTTGTATCAGGACTTAGAAGAAGCAGGGTACAAGACAGGTCAGCATATCCACCGGCAAGATGAACTGCTTCTTTTGTTCCGATCCTGTTTGTTTGGTGCCCCGCATGAGCTTTGTGAGTTGCACTTTGTCGTACACACGCCGACCACTCACAGATACGTCGAATCTGCTGAAGAACCGAAGAGCAGGAGGGTGGGGTCGTCTGCGTTTTATTTTGGAACTGCACCTAAAGAAGAAACAAGAACACCTGTAGGTGTGCACACGCCGTGCCACACGGCAGGGAAATCCTCCAGGAAAGGGATAGTCTACAAGCTTTTGAAAATGCTGCAACGGGAGGGGACTGTGATAATCCACATTCGGACATTTTCCCCGTGTGATTTCTTGTTTTATCTTTTGACCTGCAGTTTGCAGGTGCTTGAGCATGATTTGGTGGGAAAATGTAAACGTAGTTTTCGTTTCGAACTTGGTGTGTGTTCGTACGAGTATGTTCACTGGTGACACCGCGAAGTGTTTTGCTGGGACTGACGGTGAAGCACTCGTGAAATGACACCAACAAAACGTTTGAGTGTCTCTCTGGCAAGCCGCAGACAACGACACAACCTTCGAAAAGAACAAAACCCTCGTATACACGTGCAGTGGCGTGAAATAAAAAATTTGGGGTTTTCGTGAATCATTTAACTAAACTCGAGTGCATTACTCGTATCACCCAATTGTTCACCAAAGACTTTGCATTGACCGGGACTGACGAATCGACTTGTGACAGGAGGGAGAAAGCTTTGGTTTTCGCAGTAATAGAACAATTGGGGTGTGGCGGTCGGTTGGCTGAAGTGACAATCGTCAGCAGTGTTTTGTTGCTGTGCACCGCAGTTTCATGTTTTTCCCTGCATGTAGTTTTTGATTGCCTTTTCTTGTGCCGTTTTGTTGCATGCTTGTGCAATTTGTTTTGTTTTAGTGTTGGTTGTGGCACATCTTGGCACGCAGCAGGACTGGTCGGAAGATTGAAAGACTCAGCCACTGTCTGCGCGATAACCAATTACTCGGCGCAGTTGTACGAATCGTTAGATAGAGAAGACCACTGGACGGGTACTGACAATAACTAACGGCTTGTTTGTGTGCGTGAATTCGCGCTTTCCCGAGCGAACACGACGAGTGGATCTTGAATACGTAGAACGGCGACTGTAAACTTTTCGGCAGACTAGTTTCTGATGATTGCAAAAGTTGTTGCGACTTTATGTCTGTCCATCTGTCCCCACGAAAACAAGAAATTTGTAGGGGCTGGCTGATATGTGGAAAATGAGTGACAAACCCGGCCACAGATTGCGCCTGGCTTCTCCGCAACGGAGCCACCTGCATCTGAAACTTTCCTGTCCATTGATTTTGAAACGCTGCCGATAATTACCTGAAGGATAAAACCAGCGGCTGATTTGGGTCCACCGGCAGACTTGGTGAGTTCTTGTGTGGTACAAATTTGTGGACAATTGATCAAATATAAGGCATTTTTTCTTTCAGGATGGAAGAAGTGTGGTTCTCTAAACTTGGCAAGAACGAAAACTCGCTTGCACAGTTACCACCGGAATCTGATCAGTGCAGAGTAAGTGAGCATTTCGACAGGATAAATCTTGGAGGCATCGAGGTTGGTGTGCTCACAACAACACAGATGGGCGCTGACTAGCGAACCCATGTTCTGGCCGTGGTGTTGTGGACATCTCCTCGCAATCCCGATTGCCACCTCCTGGTTTTGCCATTCAGGGGGGTGATTCCATTCTTGTGAGAAAAAAAGAACCTTTCCAATGTGCCACCACCTGCTCCACTGCCATGGCCCCACGTGAATGGCGCACGACTGCCAGACTGCTGTGCCTGTGTTCCCAGCGTTCCTTCGTGGTGTGAGCCACGCCACTGCTCAGGCAGAGGGAGACATCTTGCGAGGCTTGCGTTTGTGAACTGCATGGTCACTTGCTGAGGACCCCTCCGGCCCACAATTTGAAAGTTGACTTCGAGCCTTCTCCCTGTCAACACAGGCCCGTCCCATGGAGAGAATTGAGATCAACGGGTTTTCTTTCGGGAAAGGATGTACGACTGATCGCGAGCTTGTGTCTATGCAGGCAAGTCGCGTGCGCAACAATGAAAAGGGTTCATGTTTTTGACTTTGAAATTAAACGTTGCTTTTGCAGGAAGGAAGGCGTGCAGGGAAAGCTCGTGACACCACAAGAAATCCGTGAAATGGCACCTTTCTTGAAGACAGATGATTTGGAGGTGAGTTTCCAAACCGCAGGTCCCCACGACTCAAGAGCGGAGCGTCACTGGGTTCGGCGTGTATGTGAGCCTCATTCCAAGTTTCAAAAATCATCTTTGCGAAGGTGCTACCCGGGTTGGACGATCGGCACAACGGCTGTACCGTGCGGTTGGCATGTTACTTTTTTGAAAGCCGTCTGCACATTTGCCCTTCAGGGTGGTGTATGGCTCCCGGATGACGGAGTTGTCAATCCCACTGACGTCGCAATGGCTCTCAGCAGGAAGGCAAAAGAAATGGGTGAGTTTGGCATTGATCGGAACAAGACTGAATATCTTGTCCTGAACTCTGTTATAAGGGTCCTGATTTTCGATGAAATTGTTGCAGGTGTGAGATTCTTTGAGGACTGTGAAGTGCAGCGCGTATTGACCAAGAACAACCAGGTTCGAGGCGTCGTCACGGCTGAGAGAATGGTCGGGTGCAAGTACTTTGTCAACTGTGCTGGAATGGTACGTCGCAATTCAATTTTAGGGGACCCCCTCCTGCAGTTGAAGTGTTTTTCGAGACTTCGGAACTTGAAAACTTCGTCTCATTGTGTTTGACACCCCAGTATTTCTTGCAAATCAAGAAAGGCTGTCGTTCCAAGGCCGCTGAGCACGGCAAGTCTCTTGTTGCAATCCTTTACATGTTTAACTTTGAAAAACAGCTGTTGTTCCTTTCATGGAAACCTGCCTATTGCTCACCGGCATTGTTCTGTTGTCTTTCAGTGGGCTCGGCAGCTTGGTCAGCAGGCTGACCAGACGGTGAGGGTTCCTCTGCATCCGTGTGAGCATTTCTACATTGTCACAAAACCCGTGGAAGGCATCAACGAAATGATGCCAGGTGAGTGATTTCAATCCAATTGTCCGTCTGTGAATTGGGCACCCATGTTCGTGCTTTTCAGCAGATCGTTTGTTTCTGGGTATTTTTAGCCCGCAGTTTTCAGCGATTGTACGTGTGTTGTGCATTGTGGCAGGATGACAGCATCAGGTCAGGTCCCACCTGGGGTCTGGCCTGGTACTGTCATCCACCCGTCCACCCCCAACTGGATAGGGTGACAGCATCAAGCCAGATTCCACCTGGGGTCTGTGCTGTCATCCAACCCCTTCTCCAGTGGGACAATGACATCAGGTCAGATCCCATCCGAGGTCTGGCCTGGTACTATCATCCGTGGGTTGATAGCAGCAGGCCAGGTTCCTCAGTGTGTTGACCGCGCACCGCAAGACCGCGGGTTTTCTTGTTTGAGAAAACGAAAATCGTTTGTCCAGATGGGGGTCTCGCAAGACAATCCTGAAATGTAACCACGAAAAAATGGAGTGTCACGCGCCACACGCCTCTGATTTCTGATCTCTTGTGGGTTTTGGGGCTGCACCAGTTGTTTTGCCCGCGGCATTCCGTTGAGCCGCAGACACAGTGCAATCGCTGTATGAGCTCGTGGTTGGTTGGTTGTTCAGTGTGTGTGTGTGTGTGTGTGTGTGTGTGTGTGTGCAGTCAGTTTTGGGCACGGTGAAGGAATAAAACTCAGACTTGCTTCAGAAATAGAATGAACCATTGGTTGACCCCAACCAGGTGAACAAATGAAACTTGAATTTGGTCCAGGGAGAAAATGAACCATTAGAGTCCAGCTTCCCACCCCCAGGCGACAAATGAACGGTTCGTTTTGAATTTTGGCTCAAGCAATTGTTCCTGGCAAGCATTGCCTGTTTGCTGAAACCATTCGTGTTGTGAGCACAATGACCATTGTTTGATGCCGCGGGCTCGCTGAACAAGGAGCTCTTGCTCTACATTTCTTCAGTGGTTCGAGATTACGACGGTTACGTGTATGTGAGGGAGTGGAGTGGCGGCATTCTTGGTGGAGGCTTTGAACCCGTTGCAAAACCAGTCTTCCACGATGGAGTTCCACCCGACTTCGGGTTTCAGCTTCTCAACGAAGATTGGGACCATTTTCGTAAGTTTTTGTTGTGTTTGGGGAGGCTGGGGTCCTCGGGAGAGGTAACAATTTGATATCTTGCAGCACAGATCTTCACGAAAGTGACGAAAACTGACGTTGAAGGAATGTTTTTCGGAGAATAATTTTCGTACAAAATGAAGTGGCACCAGTCAGTCAGTCGTGCGAAGATCCACCTGCTGCTCCACCAACTTTTTCTCTTGTCTTCAGAGATATTGTTGGAGCAGTTACTACACAGAATGCCGCAGTTGGCTGATGCAGAAATCCGACAAATGGTCAACGGTCCGGAAAGTTTCACCCCTGATTCGAAGTATATCTTAGGAGAAGCGCCGGAGGTACGTACCTTTGCAAGGTGTGATTCTGTGTGTCTCCGAATCAATTGCCCGCTGTCGTGTGATCAGAGCCAGAGTTCTTTTGGCCGTCGAATTGTTTTGCAGCGTCACATTTTGAGCAAGAGGTTGGGTTGCTTGAACGTCCTTTCGACTTTGTGATGTGGTTGATGATTGATTTTGTCTTTCTCAGATTCGGAATTATTTCGTCGCGGCTGGAATGAACTCTTCGGGCATTGCGGCAGCAGGTGGAGTGGGAAAGTACTTGGCGGAGTGGATGGTGGAGGGACAACCCAGTATTGACCTGTGGTCTGTGGATATCCGACGCTTCATAGATATGCACAACAACAAGAAGTTCCTGAAGGATCGAGTGACTGAAGTTTTAGGTAAGAACCAGGATCTGCCGAGAAAAACACACGTTTTCACAAAAAAGCAGCGAGTCTAGCTGCTGACAAGGCACTTCTGTGGTGGGTCACTGTTGGACTTCAAGATCACCAAATAAACCTTCTTGAAATCCACTCGAGACTGCGCTCAACTGTTCAAGCACGCATAAAAAGAGCTTTGTTTCGTTTCACACCGAACACGTTTTGATTCATCACCTGTCATTTTCAGCCCTGTCAGTTGCAAGTATTCATTTCTGGGATTGGAAGCACACGGTGTTTAACAGAGGGCGAAAGCTGAGGACGTCACCGTTGTTCACCCGGGTCGAGGGTGACGCGATTTGCGGACAATTCAAGGGATACGAACGTCCACTGTATTTCCTCTCTTCATCCAGTCCGGCCGGAACATACACATGTACCAAAAATCATTTTCGCACGATTGCAGAAATGTGGTGTCCGCATGACAACTCCTTCACGTTGACGGCATTCTCATTTGCATCCCTCTTATCTGTTCATAATTTGCTCGCCTGTTCCTCACAATGGTTGCATTTTTCAGCTTTTTGCGGTGTCATTTAGCCTGCAGTGCGAAGAAGTGATGTCATTGACTTGAGAGACTAGAAAATGCAGCCGAAAGGCTTGCCAGGTTTCTCACAATACCATGCGGTTTTCTTTGTCTGTTTCGAGAGAACTCCAGCCAAAGAAGGCGCAATCGATGACTCTTCTGCAGAACGATTGAACCATATAGAACAGTCATAAAAATGAACTGCATTGTCAAACATGGCTGTCCACTGCCTTGTCCTTGGTGTCAGTGCGTGGTATTCGACCTCATTTTCTGGTCCTTCAGTCAGTGCCAAATGTAACTGATGTTTGCGTTGGCAAATGCATTTGTACATTTGTGGCGTGCATTTAGGAAACCACGCCGTTTCCAGTTGTGGTCCAGTTCAGCACTTCGAGAAAGGGCGACTCCTGCGCACATCCCCTTTGCACACAAGACTGAAACAGGCTGGTGCAGTTTTTGAGCAGCTGATGGGGTTCGAGAGACCAATGTGGTATGACACTAGAGAAGCAGGTAAGAACAGCTAAAACGAAAATTTGTGACAATTCATTGAGTTCTGTTTTCAGATCCACTAATATTTCTGCATGTGGTTATTTGTTCTTTTTGTGTTGATTGGAACTTTGAGCCTTTCAAGAAAGCGACTTCCGTCGGTGCCTTGACGCACCTTTTTGGTGTTGTTTGGAAGTGATTTGCATTGCAACTACAGTTCTCCGTGTCATCTGCTTTGATGGCAAGCCAAAGAATCAAGAAGTTTGTCGTGCATCGTTTTCCACTGGTCTGTGAGCGTTCTGTATATCAACGAAAATTGCTCGAAAAGCCACCACACCAGCGTGTTGTTTGTAGACGAGTTCATGGATGTCGACGACACGCACGACGGTGGATTTGGGAAGCCAGTCTGGTTTGACCGGGTGAAGGCGGAGTACTGGGCGTGCCGGGAGGGCGTCTGCCTAATTGATATGTCCACTTTTGCCAAGTTCGAGCTCACGGTGAGTGCGTGTTTTGGTCGTTCTTCTGTTGCTCCAGCGAACGTTGCCTTGTTTCGCTTTCTGATAAGCTTCAGAAACTGCTCGAATGCAGAATGCAATGTTTCTGAGTGAGACTGTTTTTGCAGTCTGCTGGAACTGAGGTGGTGGATTTCCTCCAGCACATGTGCTCCAATGATGTGGACAAGGCGGTAGGCACTGTTGTTCACACAGGCATGCACAACCACCATGGCGGGTTTGAAAACGACTGCAGCGTTGTGCGAATGGCAGAAAACAGGTGCGTCTGAACGGGTTTGTCAGTCTCCGGTTTCAAGAGCGACAGAGAGGTCCAGCCCAAATCTGCAGAAAACATACGCTCGTCTTGCATGTGAATGGCTGAGTCGTGGACAGTCGTGGTGCTGGTTGCACAAGCTAAAGGCACCCAAACTTGAACAAATTTCTTTTTGTGAAGTATCTGAGGGCAATCAAACAGAGAAATATTCGGGCACAATGGGATCTGTTTCAGATTCTTCGTTGTGACTTCAGTCCCACGATGTGTTTACAGATACTTTATGATCAGTCCAACAAACCTGCAAACTCGTGCTCTGGCCTGGCTTCGCAAGCACGCGCCGCTGGACGGCTCTGTGCAGATCAGCGATGTGACATCCATGTACACCGCCATCAACGTCATTGGACCGAAGGCTCAGGAACTTCTCGGAGAGCTGACAGACACCCAACTGGAAACGAAAAATTTTTTCAGCATGACTTGCAAGGTGACAGTGGAATAATAGGTGACACTGCACCTTTCCAGTTTGTCTCCGTGCAGCTTGCCCGTTACTCACCACAGAAAATCTGCGTTTTTCTTCAGGAAATTGACGTGGGTCAGGCGAGCGGTATCAAAGCCATGAGAATGACGCATTCGGGAGAGGATGGTTGGATGCTCTACATACCGTCCGAGGTGCCATTTTTACGCACACACGCACGTACACTTTGATCAATCGGGTATCATTCGCCTCTTGGCTCGAAATTGTTTTTACGAGCAGCTTCGGCTTGTATTGGTTCAACCGTGACTGACTGACTGAGGCGAGGTTGGGGGTTGGAAGGAAATACCCCCAGCATAAGGAAATTTCACTGCAAGGGGGGTTGGAGGGTTTTTTCCCTCCAAGGTGGGGGGTTGGAGGGAAATTTCCAACGGTTGGAAGGAAATTTCCTTCACCCCCCCCCCCTGCGCACAAGGAAATTTCCCTGCAGACATGCGGCTTGTTTTCCACTTGAAAGTCTGGTTGTTTCATTTTGTAGTACGCTTTGCACGTGTACGACAGCCTGATGACAGTTGGCAAGACGTACGGCGTACGTAACGCGGGTTACTACTGTCTCCGAGCGCTGCGCACCGAGAAATTCTTCGCGTACTGGGGCACTGACCTCACACCGTACACAACGCCTCTGGAATGTGGCAGGGAATACCGTGTCAAATTCGACGTCAGTACCAGCGCGCATTGGAACAGCCTTCATGACGAAAACTTTGTGGTCTTCAGTGATTTTTTTGTGACGAAAGTTTGGGTTTTTTTGTTTTCACAGGTTGGCAACTTCATTGGCCATGGTGCTTTGTTGACACAACGAAATCAGGGAATTCGGCGAAAGCTGGTTCAGTTGCTGTTGGACGATCACGATGTCAACAACGACCTGTGGCCCTGGGGTGGAGAACCGATCTACAGGTGAGAAGCCGCGTTGACCTCGGGTTTGATTGCTTCGTCGTTTCAACGAGGTTCTCGGCCGGATTGCTGGCGCATCCAGGATTTACCTGTTTCAATGTGCATCGTCTGCCACTTTGTGGTCCGACATCGATTGCTGTCACATTACAATTTGAGGTTTTGAAAGGAGAGGTCGCCGGAATTTTCGGAAAAAAAACAATCAGTCTCAAATTTCAGGAACACAAATGTCAGACCCTCATCCGCGGAGATCGAAATAATTTCACCTCCAATGACAAATTGAGGCTGCCACCTCGAGGAAGACCTGTTAAGATTTCTGGTGGCTCGTTGAACTTGAATCGAACACGAATTGATGTTTGACACCCCCGTCCCCTTGAAAAGAATTTTGCAGGACAGGCCAAAAAAAAACAACAAATACGTTGCAACGTTCACGGCAATCACGTGTCTTTTGGTGTTTGAAAACAGCTTTTATCGGGTGCATCTGTTGCAGGAACGGCAAATTTGTGGGGACGGTGACATCCACAGCGTACGGTTACAGCTTGGACAGGCAAGTTTGCCTCGGCTACGTTCACGACTTCGACGATGTGACTGGAGAAGCAAAGGTGCTCACGTATGACTATGTGCTGAAGAAGGCATTGTACGAAGTGGACATTTGTGGCAAACGATTCAAAGCCAAGGCTGGAATCTACCCACCGAAGCTGGCTTCAGCTGCGATTGTGATCCAGAGTCAACCACGCAAAGCTCAGACGACATGAACGGTACTGTGATGTTCAATTAATTGACTGTTTTCCATTGTTTCCTAGTTTCGTTGGTTTTTGTTGCCAGTTGAACAAATCGTACACTTTTTTGACACGCATCATCCCGTCATTGTTGGTACAAGATCAGTGTGTTTGTTTTCCCAATGAGCGTGTCCAGGAGGTTCCTTACTTTCCACCTGACAGTTTTGCAGGAATGGAAAGGTTTTCCACGCAAATGTACAGCCACATGGGTTCACTCTCACGGTCAGCCTTTGAAACAACCAAGCAATTGCAATAAACGAAAGGAATCTGGACAATAAACTGAAAAGTTTTAAAAATTCACGTCTCCGTGCGTGCCCTGCTTGAACTTGATGGTGAATTTGGAACAAAAGAAAAACAACGTTGATTTAACAAGTTACTGCCGGCACTTTGAAACATTCGGAAATATTTGCCACATTGCTGAAGGACACCTCGAACGTTCACAGAGTGGTGACTTGGCCTGCTTGGTTCTTCAGATAGAATGCCTCTGGCACTTTCCCGCCATAGCAAATCTGTGGGTTGAGAAGGATAAAGTTTCACAGCGGCTTTGTTAAAGACGGGGTGAAGAACCTGAAAGTGGGAAATTTTTAGCAAATTGACGAAGAAAATAACAACGACCGTCCAACACGAACCAGGGTCTCACCTTTGATTTGCACATCGGATCTCCATCGGGATCCGTCAACGTCCCGCCGTAAAATCGTGGCAGCTCAGAAGCGTCAATGTCATGGAGAAGTTGCTCCTTACCGCAGTCTGAAGAAATTTATGAGGTTCTATCAACTCAAAGTGTCTCTGACCATGGTTTGCGTGCTGCTCGCGGTCGTCACGGCAAACCATGGTGAAAGACGTTTTCAGTTGATAGAACCTCGTACGAGTATGAGGCTCTCAAAACAGAGGTGTCTTTTCAAAAGATTTGTGGTTCGACTGTGTCCACTCGCTTTGTTGAGGCAAATTTGGCCAGCAGGGTCACCAGCTTCACAAACGGATATTTATCCTTTCCAGTACGGATTATTTCCGTCTCAGTTTGAACTTTCAACGTTTCGCAGGTGGTCCTAGTGTTTTCAAGGGGTTGTGATACCCACTACGCCCTTCGGTTTTTGTCTCAATTTGCGTACGAGGATGTATCAACAAACGAGGATGTGTCAACATATTCTGGCACTCTGCGTATTCAGCGGTGAAGTCACTTGGCCAGTCTGCACTGGGGAGAACAAATGAATTGGCCAGTCTGACATTGTCTGGAATCAACCACCCGTGTCTGTTGCCAAACACGCTGAACATGCAGAGTGACAGAATACTCGTACTACAGAGAACTTCTTGGTGGTGGTCACTCGTCAAGGCAAGTCGCTGCTTCTGACCTTCCAAAATGACAAATTTATTTCTCGTTTCTTCGTCCATGATTGGCCTGAGGACTTTGTACGCAGTGTTGAATACTGCTGGTGCTGAAATTGGAAAGTTGTGCTTCTGACAACTGCCATGGGACCAAACCGCAACTCCTGTGTACGATTGCTGGTGACCTGAAGAGGTTGAGGATACCGACCATTGATGATGTACGTTCGTTTCATCATTTGAGGATAGTTGTTTTGCATGAGTTTGAGAAGATTGGTGTACAGACTTGCAGCTGAACAAAAAAAAAAAAAAGAGCTTCTTGGCAAGTGTGCAAGAAGTGAAACATTTTTGATGGTATCTTTCACTTGTAAAGAAGTTCCAAAACAAGTTTTTAGTTCAGTATCCTCACCAGCCCAAGAGATGTGCTGCATCCCGAAACCTTCCAGGTCCAGAATCTGCGCAACTTGGTGCACTCGGACGCCTGTTTCGATACTTCTGATCCTGAGGTACCTGCGCGAGGATTCCAGGTTGCGAATGATTGTTCTTGTGATGTCATCCTTTGTCGCTGACGACGTTATTCCTGCAGGAAATGTGAAAAATAAGAATTCTTTGAACTTTTCACTCGATAGTTTGTTCGAGAAGCACTTAGTCGGTTTGTCGACATTCGTGACCGTTTTGTTGGGTTCAAGAAGTGCAAGGTCCTCTTCGAGCGAGTGCCGCAACATTACCGTGAATGTCGGCTCGACCTGTTGGGCTGATGTACAAAGGATGTCCTTCTTTGTCGTGCCCAACAACGCTCATGACAGACGGAAAGTATTGCTGCAGAACACTAGGCACATCAAAATCATCAATGATCGTGTCGGCTGACACACTCTGTCTCCATTTCATGCTCTGGAACAAAGTGAAAGAAACACACAATTGGGGGGAAAAGAGACGTTCAGAATGCGTTGCCATTGCCATTTTGTGCCGGGTTGCATAACTTCCTGTCACTTCCAGGTCAACCTGTCACTGACAGCATTGTGTTGCCCACAATGCAACCCAGCGCAAAGGAGTTACTGCTGGCATGTAGCATATGAAAATCTGTTCAACCCAACTACAATGGGCTCTAGTGGGTTGAACATATTTTCATATGCTACCCAGTGTTCTCAGTTGCACTGTGTTGCATATATGCAACATGGGGCTCTGCTAGGTTGTATAACTGTCAGTTCCACTTCAACCTGACTGTTTCTTATCAGAGCACAGGAGTGCTGGGTTGCCTATGTATACAACTTATTCAACAAAGTACTATTAGATGTAGGGGGTGTTGCAGACACAGTGTTCAAAAATGGTACCCAGCTGCAAAAAGTGGAATGTTGATGTTCTCAAGTCAAAAAGAGTACTTCTAGAAGGTTAGTATGTTCTCACTTCCAGTCAGTTACATCTATGAATACTCCAGGCATTTGCAGGAAGAGAGATTTCTGCTTGCCCTAATATTTCTAAGGAGAATAGTGACTTTGAAACTTTAGGTCTTAGCATTTCATATTTGTACCATTTCAACTCTTGCCACACAACTGATGGATAATTTTGAAAAAAACATTATACATGGAATATTTATCTAGGTCTTGTGCACATCCCCACACTTTGTTTCAGTGAAGTTTTGTAATTTTTTGTCAAAAATTAGAATTGAGAATTAGGTTTCTGATGGGTTGCATATGTATGCAACATATCAGAAACAGTTTCACAGAGTTGTGTTGAACACTTTATTGATCCTGATGGGTTGCCTGGGCTATTGCTGCCATGTTATTGTGTTCAACCCATCTGTGTCAAAGCTCAACTGGGTTGCATAACTTCCTATCACTTCTGGTTCAACCCATTTCTCACAAGCTATGTAACACTTTGTGGTTTTGTGCTTTTTGTGGGCATTTATTTGTGCCATGTTGCATAAAAACATCTATTCAACCCAGTTTCAGTGGCATTTCAACCATGTATGAGACCCTTCAAACCTGTGCCTGACAAGGTCCTGACATGTGGGAGACAAAATACAACCTTTGGCATGGACCAGAGTACACTTTGTGTCACAATGGACAACCTTGCAAACTTCTGTAAAACAGCCAAGCAAATGCTTCTTCAGGACATGCATAGGGTAAATACTGCTGTATTGAATATAGTCAACCCGACAGAGACAATACAATGTTGCTGTGTTGCATGCAGTCAACCTGGCTCTGTTGTCATGGACATCTGGATATCACCATGTGAACTACATCTATCGTGTTCAACCCATCTTTCAGGGAGATTTGGAGGCTGCTGCCAACCCTCCCCAACCACCCCCTTTCATATCAGGTACTCTACAGATGACATCTGCTTCCTCCAAGGTGACAGTCATGTTACACATGAGCAACCCAGTTTTCTTGTCCATCCAGAAATGTGTGTGACATGTTGCCTATATATTCAACTCATTGCTCTTGCAGAAAGTGATGACTATGGCAAATATGTTGATAATGTCATCCTTCACTGAAGCTTCCAAACTTGGAAACTATCTCAGGGAGAATTTTGATCACCAAGTGCAAAAAGTATGTTTGCGCTGTGTTAAATACTATTCAACCCAATCTTACCTGTGCAATGTGACCATGTTATACATGTGCAACCCATCTATTTTTCAGATCCCAAACACATGCAACAACTGCCTGATTTTGAGTATTCTCACAACACTACATGATGTGCCACAGGACTTGTCCTGTGGGCAAATTCATTTGATGGTTGCCTTGGAGGCTCTCCAAGGCAAACACCAACTGGTAAGTTCACTGTCATGTTGCCCAGTATGCATCCTGCCTTTGTGATGTCCATCAAGAATGTGTTGCACATATTCAACCCATTTCTTTTGCATTTTTAGGGCATCAGAATTGCAGGCTGAGCTAGCTGCTCTTGATGTGTCTCTGGTTAATTGGGCCATCTCCATCTCTGATGAGAACTTCATGTGAGGCATGCCATTCCTATGCATATTGGTGACAACTTGTCACATAAGTTGCCACAGCTGGGTTGACAACCTGGTGACACCATCACACTGGACTTCAACATGGACATGTTGCATGGAAAGAGTATACATGTGCCATTCAACCCATTTTGAGCCTGTCATGCCTGTTGTGTTGCATACAACTGTAGAGATATTCAATCTGACTATTTCATTTGATTCTGCTGTGTTCTGCTATGTTCAACCTGTCTATACTGTAGGTACAGTTTATTTTGGTTGTGCCTGGTGAGTCTACAGGCAGGGTGAGTGTCACACAGGGAGAAGATACCAGCAGACAAGTAAGCTGCCAACCTATGAGGCTCAAGCAAGTGAAGGAAAGTTTGTACTTGCAAGTGGATATCACCTCATCCTAGCAGGAGTTGGAGTGTCAACTGAAGGCTTTATTGCAAGAAGTCTTGGCTGTGTTTTGTTATAGAATGGCCACATTATGCACTGACTCACCTGTCCAACTGCACAACAGATGCAGCTGATTTGCTCAATGACATGATTGGCCATGCTCTCCAAGCATTCAAAACATCTTTGGCTGTTCACAATGAGAACCTAAGTGCTGAGGAACTGTAGTGCATTGAGGACATGTGAGGGGCCATTGTGAATTTATTTGAATCGACTGGCCATCAGGATGTAATTGAAAATGTCATGGCCTCGATGAAGAGAGACATGCCAAAGGACCACCTGGCATTGTTGGCATGGATTGCCAAAGATCTACAGAATGCAGAGGATGCCAAGGATGACACAGATGATGGAGCTGCAGTGACTGCAGGATGACCACACAAGAGGAGCTGGAAACAGGTGCAACCCATGAATATGAAGAAACACTACTGCTGCAAGCAACAAACCATGAACAGTGAGAAGTCAGCCATGATGACATGCAGGCAATGCTTTTCAAGTGCAAGCCTTCTGAACAGGCACAAACTCTTGAGTTCATGGAACTGGATGCCAGTATGAATGCCCCAAGTGTCAGCAGAAGTTTCCATACACACATACCTGTGATTGACATGTGAAAGGAGTATACCAGGCAACTTTTCCCTGTGTGTCAATGCTGCAAAGGATGTGGCTCAAAGACACATCACAAGGATGCTTTTGAACATCATATGTTCAGCAAATATGGAGAGGGGACACCCAACTACAAGTGTGTGAAATGCAGTGTGTACTTCCCATCATGTGACAAATATTGTCACCAGCAGAAGACATGTGGGATAGTAGAGGATAAATGCCTCGCACAATGTCTGATCTGCCTTTGACATGTGAAGAACCAGAAATACCTTAAGATCCATAATGCCACTCAACACAAGGGCCACCCAAGTGTGCCTGCAGATCTGGCTGGAGGTGAACAAGAAGTTGAGTATATGTTTTATGTATGCACAAAAGGATTTGCAAAGAGATCCAACCTTCATAGGTACATGAAAAATGTTCACCCAACAGTTGAAAGTTATGCCAATGACTCAGGGAGCAGTAGCCAGAGTGAAGACAAAATCTCAGGACAATGTAAAGTTGTACAGCCATTTTGTCAAACTCAAAATTTGAAGAATCTCTTGGGAATTTGAAGAATCTCTTGTGAACAGAACCATGTTGACTATATGCAACCTGACCCAGATTTCCAAATAGGAGCTTGCATTTCACTTGTGAGCTGAGGGGTACATATGTGCACCCTGATGCAAACAGCCAATGTAATGCATTTGTGAGCTGAGGGGTAGATATGCGCACCCTGATGCAAACAACCAGTGTCATTTTTATTTTAATAACAAGTTGATTTTTGAACAAAGCTGCCATGTTGAACAGGTTCAACCCATCTATTCTGACCATCTCTGTGATGTCCAGTACAGGATATCAAAGAAAGAAACACCAACACCATGTTGAATAGGTTCAACCCATCTATTCTGACTGTCTCTGTGATGTCCAGTACAGGATATCAAAGAAAGAAATGCCAATGCCATGTTGAATAGGTTCAACCTGTCCATTCTGACCATCTTTGACAACAGTGAAGAACACCAGAACTGTGTTGAACAGGTGTATGCAACATCAAGTTCTGAGAGCAGAAAGCCATTGGGTTGCCCATGTGCATATGCCCCCAAGGATATGCAACCTGTTTTCTGGCTCAAAAAGGTTCAGAGAGACTGGTTGCACACATTAATGTATGTAACATCACTTTTTGTGTCAGGTTGCAAAACAGGTTGACCTGGAAATGACAGGAAGTTATGCAACCCGGCGCAAAAAGGGTAATTAATGGCAATGGCAACGCAGTTCGAAACACATGGGGAAAAACAGGTTCAAGCCTGCATGTGCTGTACTTTCAGCGGCGCGTGCAAATACTCGAAGACACAACAAGCACAACCGCAATTTGGGATGGACGCAGGCTTTCGTTCAACAACAAACATGAAGAAGAGCCTAACCTCTCTGTACATGGTCTCAGCTTTTGTGAGATTACATTTTCGAGCTGCAAAGAAAAACACAAGATAGCGGGAAAGATCGATCGAAGTGTTTGTGCACGCATGTACGCAACACTTCTGGGTGCAATTCCAGCAGGCGTTTTGAAACAGTTTTGCCAGTTTGCATCCACTTTGTGGATGTTTGGTACGCGTATGTCCGTTTTCAAATTTCGAAAAGGTTTCACGTTTGTTTTCAGGTGATTCGAGGAGGTTGCTCAATCGTTTCATGTTGTTGCAGTTGGCGGTGGCTTGCTCCCTACTGCCATGGAAACAAAACCCAACAATTGGTTTGCACCCCACCCCTTCCAAGATGAGGGACAAAACCAAGAGTTGGTTCTTTTTCAGTCTGCATGCATGGCATGCGTGCAGGCAATCTTGGCCTGCAGGTATGCTGGAACAATGCGTGTTGTGAGCCATGCACGGGCTCGGTTGTTTCTTTGATCTCCCAGATTGTTCTGGTGAGTGCATGTGAACCAATTCGTTTGACTCACCTTGCAGCCATTTGAGCAAATCCAGTTCATCATGCTCCGGATGCAACACATCAGCAATTCGTCTGCGAAACTGTCAAATCGTACGTGCAATTTAAGGCCTCAGTGTTCGGTTGACCCCACAACTCCCGAGGGTCTGGGTCCACACAAGCCTCGGAGCCGCACTGTGTTTTTAAGTGCAACATTTTGTAGCAGGCAAATTTACTTCTATTGCAGAGCCCACTTTGTAGTGGGGGACAAGGCGGTTTGGGAATTTTTCTTTTGGATGCACAGGCAAATTACGGCTTTGAGTGTGTGGTTGTACGACAGCCAGTGATTTTATTTCTAATTCAACACACACGTATATGCAAATGCACTGAAAATTTCAACGTCACACAATGTCGGAGGCTCAGAACTCCTCGGTTGTCAAAACTGGCCGTGGGCAGTTTCCAACAACTTCTTGAAAAAGTTAGTGATTGAGTTTTGCTTTTGGCATTCTTTTTGAAGCCTGTACATGTTGAGTTGGGGGGGGGGGGTTAACACAACATGGTTAAATTTAC
>JAAUXT010020978.1_pt1 | contig 18469 bp, 20 predicted proteins | sample 7278171 | NCBI WGS metagenome assembly JAAUXT01 (sample SAMN14350112, study PRJNA611818) | marine sediment metagenome | isolation source: surface marine sediment (1.8m) | place: French Polynesia: Moorea | collected 2018-08 | reverse complement strand
ATGGATGATTCTCGGCCCGTCCACGCAACTCGGACCGGACTCACCGATGGTCACGTGGAAATCTGCAGAAGGAGTGAACCTCCAGCGCATTCAGGTGAACCAGGGGCCTGGACCCCCCCCCCCCCGTCTTCATCTTTCGCTCCTGTGCTGGCGCCACATGCGCACAAGCCTTTCCTCTGTATGAAAGATGAAAAGGCTTGCGCTCCCTCACCCCTGCTCTACCTCTGACCTCAACCCTGGATCCGCACGAGCGAACGTCTGCAATTGTGCACGAACAGCGGCCCGGGCTGCACCTCAGTCGCCTTCAGACTCAATATCCCGCCGCGCTTCCTGGACGACGCCAGAAGAGCCTTTCACACAGCTGCTCCGGGCTGCGCATTCTGCGTAATTTGCCTTGACTTCATCTCATTGCTTTGCGGTCTGATTCCGTGCAGAAAAGCCTTCCACACAATCCATTTACAGGTTTCTGTCAAAACCTCAAAAGGCTCGCCTTCAAAACCAAGGATACGAGATCACGCCAAGTTGCATCAGGGAACCTCTTCGGGATGGGACGCCTCGCGATGCAGACCGAGTGGCGACTCCTCCATGTTATGTACTCGTATGGAAAAGCATTTGCACTGGCTCAACAAAGTGTCTTTAGCAAGTTGACAAGTTGCACAGAAAGAAAAGTGATGCTTGCAGAGGCAGAAATGTGCTATGCATTTCTTGTGCTGTCACCCATGTCGTTTCGCAGCATCTTCAAGGGCAGCACTTTCCCAGTCCAATTGAACTACAGGAAATCAGGGCGTTCTGGGGCGGTCCAGGTTCTCAGACAAGTGTCAAATAAGGCTCACACATGTCAAAAGAAAGGCCAGTGCCTGCTACTTTCCCATTCTCCCTCTCCGCCTGTGCGGCTAACGGCGACAGAGCTCTCACGGAGTGGCTGATATTGAGATGAACACTTGGATATCGGTCAGTGTGTCCTGTGACCTTGCAAACACTTTCTTTTGCACGTGCACATCAGAGTTGTTGACCTTCAAATCCTGCAGATTGTTGTGGTCACTCGTGTTGCTGTGCAGGTGTACTCGCCAAGAAGCCCACGCACCGACAGAAACCAAAGGAACGGAAAGTGGCCAAAGTCCGTTGAGGGGGCAGCCGCAGATTGACCAGAACTTTTAACACAACGGAACTGTCACCACCAGAACAAAACAACCTGGAGATGACCAAACTGACAGAAACGTGCACTGGATTTGGATTATTCTTTGTGGTTTGCTTCGGGGCCGCTGTTCACAAAACACCATAACCGATACCCGAACCAGGAAACACGGATGTGCTGGCTTCAACAGGTTCAACCCTGAATGGCCCAACACTCACCAAGACTATGAAAAGAATTTTCAAGGGTTTGTCTGGACATTTTAGGTTGAAAATAGAACCAGAGATACGGGTGTCTCAACAGACCCGTGTCTCATCATTTTATTCCACTGGCCGGACCGGATGTTCCTGGGCGCACGTTGTCATCCCGCGTGGATTTCTGCTTTTTGGCCAAGAGACACTGACAAACGCAAGTGTGATCTGGGGTCTGCCTTTTCAGAATCCAGCACAACAACCGAGTGCAAAGCAAGAAAATTGCCATCGATAGATCTACCTCGTAGATCAGCTTGTTCACACGTTGAGTGATCATTTTGAAAAATGTCTGTGTGCATTAAGTTCTCACCAATCACACCTGAATAGCACCACACACAGTCCATTTCAAATCGACGTTCGTGTCAAAGTCAACCTTGTCTGCAAACAAAAGGAGATCAGGGGGGAACCACGCGGGGACCAGGCGAGATGCCCCCGGGACCCCGGCGGAACGGGACCCTGGAGATTTCTGTGTGCCGCGCAATGCGCCAGTGGAAGGGTGGAGAACCTCGCGCGAACAATGGCGACAAGCCTCTGCAGCTTTGCTTCCAGTTGAAAGACCATGGAGATGGGTTTCTACGAGGCACAGGAAATGTTGAGCATGAGACAGTGAGCGATATGAGCATCAAGCAGTGTTGGAGAGCGGCCTCAGCATCGTCTTTTCGACACCAAACCAGCTTCTACCGTCGGCAGTGTTTGGCTGCAAACGAACAGGATATTGATCCAGTTCTCCACACCGTGAATGTGCCTTGATCCTCAGAGGTGCATAATTTTTTCATGACTTCGCTGTCACAGGTCTTTGTGCTGTTTGAGCCTCGCACTCTTCACACAGAGAACCTGAGCCTCCGGCCCGACCCAGCTCCGGCTCCGTTTCACTGCTTCCGTAGGAGCAGGAGTCGGATGGTTTGTGCACAAAGAGCCTTTTGTGGCCTGGCCAGCATCCATCAACCCTGGTTGTGTTCCTTCACAAGCCAACGCCAAAGTCAGCTCCACCGTGCCCCAGTTCGGCCCTGCATGTTGCGTGCGACAGATTCCTGCCGTATTCACCCGTGTTTCGTTACACCCGAGTGAAGAGGCACCCTATCAAATGCCCATGTTTTTTGGGATAAAGGCCCCATTGAAATGATACCAAACTCGTACAGACACACCCCGTGGATGGGTGATGTTTTCGGCGCAAAGGGTGTCTGTTACAAAGGATGAATACGGCAGTCTTCTGCAGACAACGAGAAGTGCAAACGTCCACAGATGTCTTGCGCCAAAAATGGCTCCGTTCGTCGATTCCTCTCACGGTAAGCCTTGTCTCACTCATAAGCCTTGTCTTCACCTTGTCCATGTTTGAGACCCACACACTGCTTTTCGTTGCGTTTCTCGTGCTCCAAACGCGTGTTTTCCTTGACTGCTGTGTCCACGCCGTTCGAGTACATGGTGCTGCTCACGATCATCGCCAACTGTATAGTGCTCGCCCTCGAGGAGCATCTCCCCGAGGGCGACAAAACACCCTTAGCCCTGCAACTAGTGAGTATGCTGCGTCCTTCTCAATCCGTCCTTCTCAAAGACGACGCCATTTGGCTGGTGGTCCTCAAGATCTCAATGCCTGTGGCGTCGGTGCCGTTTTGACAACGTAAAAAACCTCGTGTTTTCATCACTCTCAGTTGTAATGGTATCGTTCTGGCCGCCTTTTTTGCATCGAGTAGAAACTGAAGAGATTCTTTGTTTTCTTTTGCAGGAAGAAACTGAAGTGTACTTTTTAGGAATATTTTGTGTAGAAGCTTCGTTGAAAATAGTTGCGTTAGGATTTGTACTGCACAAGGGAGCCTACTTGCGGAACATTTGGAACATCATGGATTTTGTAGTGGTAGTCACCGGGTGAGTACGCATCTTCTTTTCTCTGCCAGATCTGCTAAAAAATGGTTAAGATTGAAATTGAAGGACCCGAAACTTTTTCTGTCAAGATGGTGACAAAGGGTGCAATCTTGAAAAGCTCAACAAATGCTTCACAATGTTTCTGTCTCACGATTGTCGTCGCATTGATGCCTGAATCTGGTTTCAGCATTGATTGTGTGAATGATGCATGTGACAGGTAGCGGAAGCGGAACCTTGGACCACGTGTTCCGGTCACGTGTTGACACTTTTCCCTGAGCATTGCGTTTCAGAGGACGCCACTTACGCGCCTGACTCCGCGAACCTCAAGCTTTCAGTGGACCGTCGTGCATGCTGTGGCCCCTTGTCTGTTATCAATCTTTGTAGGTTTTAATTTTGGCGTGTTCTATTTACCTCAAACGCTGTAAACTTTTTCTACTTCAGGTTACTGTCAATATTTATCCCAAATTTTGATCAGCCGGCACTAAGAGCAATAAGAGTCTTGCGACCCCTGAAACTGGTAACGGGGTTTGAAAGTAAGTGAAGCAGCTGTGCAGACACCATGTGTACAGTTGTCCGCAGGATCGTCTCTAGAAGGACGCACTCCGTCACCCTCTGCGTTCACTGTGTTGGTCCACCCCCACCCACCCCGATTGTAGATGTGACTTAGAACTCAGCATCCTTCCTTTGTCGACCTCCCTGGCATCGTCGTTTGCACACGAGTATTGTAATAACCCAAAATGTGTCAGCTAGTAAAGTGTATGTGTGTTTTGAGTTTTATCGGTTCGTTTCTTGGTGGAACCAGGTGACACAACGTGTCTCACTCAATCACGAAACAAAGACAGTTTTTCTGAACAAATTCTCACGACACAAATCGCACAGCACGCACCGTCACGAGTGCAACCCGAAACCTTTGAGCCTGGTTCTACCAATGTGTGTAGATGTGACACCCATGTACCACCCTTTTGTGGCAACTAACCCCTGCAGCGCTGTGAACGGACCTGAAGATCTTTTGTATGGCAGTCGTACATGCAGCTGGCGTTCAGACCTGCAGACAGACCGTGTACCAGCATTGTGACCTGGACGGCTTTTAACGCTTGGCTCTCTTCTGTTCAAACAGTTCAGGCTTTCATTTTGTTCAGCTGCTGCTTGTATTGTGCTGTTTTTTGTGCGCCTGCTGCTGGCCTTTTGTTCCGTGCATTGTATTTGACGCCACATTTTCCCAGCAGTTTTAGCATTCCACAGGCACGCACATGCAGAAGGCGGCAACACTGCAGCTGCAAACCCTGTCCCCAACTCGGGTGTGACGTCCCGAAATCAGAGTCGGACACCGCATTCTTCCCTCCCTCACAAACTGAACTTCAGACGTGAAGATTTCTTTGTCAATCAAGCGTTGAAATGGTCGCAGTCGAAAAAAAATCCTTGTCGCACGAGGATTTTTCGTGCCATGTGTACGGCAGATAGCCGTCTGTGTCCCTATTTGATGTAATGACCCTAATTTATCTCATCAAAAATCTCGCAGAAGCAAATTTACAAAACGTGACCTTTACATGGATGATACCCGCCTCTGTTGAGATTCCCCCAAGTGAGTCTGCAGCACAAAAAGCAGCTCCCGGCTGGCGCGGTGTTTCTCTCGGAATTTTCTGGTTTCGTCACATCCGTGAACAAACCTGGTCTTCAGACCTTCAGTGTATTTGTGTTGACGAGGCTTCTCGGTTGTCATTCTGATGTATTGTCTTTGCTCCTTTCTCCCAGGTTATTTACATTGTTAGCTAGTGGTACTAGAGGTTCTAGTTTTGATTTGCGAACCCTGCGAGCGGTAAGAGTGCTACGGCCCCTCAAACTAGTCTCCGGTATACCGAGTACGTATTCGCCAACGCTTCATTGCGCCACGTTATGCCAAATGTCTCTGCGCTCTCTGTGTATCTGCTCTCCTCTTTGAGATGAAGGCCTGTATCGTGTTGTCGGTCGCATTGCAGAGGTCTCCCAGACTATCGGGCTGTGTTTTCGACCTTGCAAATTAAGTTCCCTCTTTCTTGCAATGGGATTGGGTTGAAATCAAACTTTCGCGCTTTGTACTGGAAAAGCATGCACTGGACAAGCATGACGGCTTCAGAAGTGACTGTAAATACTTTAGTCTCTTGGAAGACAGTTCATAATCGAGCTTCTTCCTGAAGGCATTTTAATTGGAAGAATGGAAAACAAAGCAAAGCAACAAATCTCAAATAATTGAAAGTTTTGAATACCTGCATTCTCACTGCAGATTTTTTTCTTTGCAAACACAAAAGATCGAAAAGAAAGGAAAGCATTCGCCCAAAGAGTGTGTTTTGGGATGTTTGTTTTGCAGCAAAAAAAGAAAGGGACAATACAGGCAAACCTGGGGTTCTGTGACAAATATGGATGATAAAAAGTGCAGAAGAAAAATTCTTGTGTCGACGTAGAATTTTCAGTTCTTGTTTTATCTTTTGAAAAATTACAATTGCTTTTTGCATGGAATAAGGGCATGGTTTTGTTGTTCCACACCTGACTTAGCTGTCACAAAAAACACAAACAACAACTTCAGATCAGCAAACCAAACTCTTCTGCCCGCAGAAAAAATATGGGCACGCAGCACTTCACCACAAATGCGGTAGTCGCTGGCCGCTTGCACGCATGCGACTTGGGCTCACAACACATTCAGACAAAACATTTGCATCATGAGCAGCTTGGATTTGAGAACAAAATAGCCATGTATAAAACACAGACGAAGGGAAAAAGAATGCAACTCAACATCCACTCGTGTCTAATTTCCTGGCCTTTGTCGCTTTTGCGATCGTTTCCTGTCTGCTTCAACTCTGCCTTTTTCCCAATTTCCAGGTCTACAAGTCGTGCTGAAATCCATCATCCGGGCAATGGCGCCCCTACTGCAGATCGGTTTATTGGTGCTCTTCGCTATCGTCATTTTTGCCATCATTGGCCTCGAATTCTACAATGGTGCTTTTCATACTGCCTGTCACAAACGAGACACAGGTATTGCATTACATTAAATAATCCAGAGCAGCACAATTTTATGGCAAAAACAGCGAACAGTTAAAAGCTCCAGTCTGTCATTTTGCCACGACGTAAAATATGAGCAGTTTTCATGTGAAGCTGGGCTGCGCTGCCTTCCTTCCCTCACCAACAGCAAAATCAAGGGTTTCCGTCTCAATAAAACATCTGCAGGAGGTTCAGAAACTCTGCACACATTGCAAGAAAAGAACCTTGGTCACTGGATAATTTGTCAAATGCCTGAACTGCCAATGGCGCCGATTCTTTTGCTGGCATTCCGGTGCAATGAAATGGCCAGACACCCAGAACTAGGAGACAAGGGTGTCTGGTCCTTTCTGGTTGATCCTGAAATCGCCAAGCACTTATCAAGAACTCCAGAGCATTTTGATTGTGCCTGGTCATTCCAACTGGTACCTAAACCCCAGAAACGTCGGTGTCCTCATCAAAGGTTGAAGTGGTCCAGTGTCTAGAAAAACGCGTATCTCGTCTTTTCAATCCACTTGTGGTTTGGTCTCCTCCAATTGATGCATTCTTTGATATCTCTGCATTTTCCAGGGGAACTTGACGATGCTGGGGAGGACAAGATGACACCATGTACGCTTGACATTCAGAAGGCTCCCGGAGGACACCCGTGCCCAGAGGGCTCGGACTGTCGAACCTATTGGGAGGGTCCAAACTATGGTATCACCAGCTTCGACAACATCATCTATGCCATGCTCACCGTCTTCCAGTGCATCACCATGGAAGGCTGGACCAACATTTTGTACTACGTATGAGCGCTTTTCTTTCCTGACATTGTTCTTTTCACTCGAGTCCACATGAAGGGTGGTTGTTTGAAAAGAGATGCTCCTTTCTGCAGGACGTTTTGGATTTTGGGTTTGCGGACGACTTTGGCCCCCTTCAATGCTTGTCAAAGCAGCAGTTTCCACATTGAAATTCGCCAACATTTGTGTTTCTTTGTTGCAGACAAACGATGCACTGGGCAGCAATTTCAACTGGATATATTTTATACCTCTCATCATTCTGGGATCCTTTTTTATGCTCAACTTAGTGCTTGGTGTCCTTAGTGGGTAAGTAGAACCTTCGTACATCGCTCTGTGATTTCCTGTACATATAGAAAGGTCAAATTTCTGGGGTTGAACAATTTGGACTGACTTCGGTTTCACGCGCAAAATTTGGGTTTTTGGTCAGCGCGTCCTTCAAGCACAGGTATTCTGGTTTCACGAACCATGCGGTCTGGTGCGATGAGATTTCGGGACAATCGGTGCAGACATGTGTCTGGTTACCACGATCATTGGCGCCCAAGGAACTTGCGTCTCAATTTCGTGGGTTTGTCTGGAACTGCAAGGTCGCCCTGCAGAAACAGTGAAATATGTGTTCAGCAAAGAGGCGCAAAGCTCGTTGCGGTGCACGAAATCAGCTGCCGACTGTTTGACCAGGACCCTGTGTCACGTGACCCAGGTGACTTTGTTCTGAGGCTGAAACCGCCTCGGTACAGCGCTTTCTACTGCCCGTCCCAACAATCAGGGTCAGAAGCGAAGTGCAGAGTTGCTCCAAATCTGAAGATTTAATCAGCTTATCTGCATTATGAATGTTCTTTCCTGTGATTCACGGATGAAATACAACATCCTCACATTGCCGGTATCGATTTCCTCCTTTTGTGTGCTTTTATAAATACGCAAACACTGTTTGACTTGAAAATCAATCGGGGGGTACCTTGATGTATGATACACGAAATACAGAGTGCAATTAATCATTGATAATGCACGGATAAACTGGAGGTCTGTCGTGACTGACATGCAACGTTGCACGAAGCAGATTAATCCTTGTACTCGTATTGCTAATCAAACCGGATTCGGGTTTGTGGAGGAGCTGCATGTGCGAGACTGACTCAACTCGCTCGGGGGAGGGGGAGCGGAGGGGTGCAGACGATACAGCTTGAAAACTGGATCAATTCCACAGTCGTGCCATATCAATACTCGAAGGTGCAGTCCCTTCGAGCTGTCCCAAAGAGACTCAGCAATTCAATGGGCCGATCATGTCCAATATGGGATCTTGAGTGAATAATGACTGGTCCGGGTTGAACGGATGGGCCCGTGGTGGATGTTGGAATGTGAAGACAACGAGAAGGCCGCAGCGCGTCACTGGAGACCTGTCAGACTGACCCGCACCCCACGTGTACTGAGACTCGTGGTCGCTCTGCACCTTCTCCTGCATTGGAAATGAGGTCAAGCAGATGCTTCTTCATTCCGAGCCACACGGCGCCGTCATTGCGGTCCACGCACCAATGCCAACACAAGGCTCGGAGCCGATGCGGCTCTCCCTGCCCAGCAGCAACGCTGATTAAACACGTAAGGCAGCCAAGTGGAAGTAACGAGTTAAGCTGCAAGTCAACACGGAAGTGTTGATTAGACAAGGCAGAACGCGATGTGGAGACGTGGTGCGTTATTGATGTGTTTGGGGGCCAGTGACCATCTATATTGGATGGCTGTGTGCTGGTATGTTGCTTATTGATCAGCCGCTGTATCGTATCATAAGGCTGCGAGATGGAGCCGCTGTTTGCACTCTTAACACACAACTGCTTTTGTACTGGTTTCCATAGAAACTTAACTCCGCTCGCGAGTGAGCTCGTACAGCCATTGCTAGACAACTGTGCAGCTGCTGTGCATGTTACTACTCTTGGTGGCCCCTCACTCTCCTCTGTGGTCTGTCTCGTGGTTTGCATCAACAGGATCAATCGTACTTGTTCAGCGGCGCTGGACTCGTGCTCACAGTGACCAGAACGTCGCCGCCGACGCCCGCGTGATCAGACGCGGGGGGCCGGGCGATGCGCGAAACCCATCTCGCAAATGTACTTCTGTCAGCATTACTCTCAGACAGCCGGCCATTCTGCAGCGCATAGGGAGGAGGCTCAATGTTGCAATTGCTTGAGTAACACTTCTGTGATGGCTGATGCTATTCTGGGCTTCTCAGACGAAAACGTTTTGTAGAGTTGCAATGCACAACAACAATTCAACACGTCAAGTGTTGGTTGAGGACATGTTGCGCATTTGTGCACGCGGAGTCTCACGTCGTCCTTGAGTGAAACTCAAGCTGTGCCAAGCCGAGCCGCTTGTGGGTGTGAACGACGTTCAGCACAGACACTTTTTGGAAACCCTGTTCGTATTTTCTGGAAACTCAGAGAAGTTGGTGGGGGTGGGTGGGGGTGGGGTGTGGGTGGCAGAGAGCCTATTGATGTCAGAATTTCCAGATTCCCCCCCCCCAACGATCTTTGTTTTCTGATGCGTCTTCACCAGAGCACTGAAGCCAACACCAACATGCGTTCACCACTCCCATGAAAATTAAGCTTTCCTGGAAACTGCGAACCAAACACCCAACACAGCTGTGCACACAACTTGCACAAAATTCCATTTCACTGACATGCAGCTCACGCCAGATGTGCTGCAGATGTGAAGATTCGGTTCCTGTTGGGCTGTGGTGCCACCTGACTGTCAGCTGAAACTGCAAGTCTGTTCACATCCTGAAGAACCAAAAATGACTCGTTGACTAAATTTGGGCATCAAGAAGTCTCAGTCCACATCTGTTGAAAAAGTGGACTGAGGTGTCACAAATCTGTTCTGTGTCACTGAGTTTGCAAATCCAGGAGCCTTCCCAGGCTCCGGTGTGTGCCTCAATCGAACGGGAAACTCCACTTTGGGCGAAGTGATGCTATATTTTGGCAACAATCGATAGAGTAGCAGCAATTGACAATGTGGAGCCTCCCCCACTCACTGAAAATTGGCAGACGATATTGCCGCGTCGAGGCGGCGGGTGCGTTTGATGCGACGAGTCGATAAGGGTTGCATTCCGAGCTCGTCGTTGTGAGGTGACGTCAACGCGCCACAGACCGACAGCGGAGCGCGAGGTCCAGGGCGAGATGGGTTTTCAGGGCGGGAGGCGCTTGGTCCCTGGAAGCCTACGCGTACATCAGACGCTGGATGACTGATCTGCAAATGAGGCTGTTATTTATGAGGAGAAAACGTCTTCCCAGCGGTTCAGTCAGGCCTTTCTCACCACCCACTCTCTCTCCACCCATGCTGCTCCGTGCACTTACGCCTCTTGTTTTAATCAACCGTGCGCTTGTCAAGCGCACAACTTATCACGCGGTCTTCTTGTGAAGCTGAGGACCGGCAGTGCGGCTCGGCCTCTAATTCTCTGTGTGAGATGAATGTACAGCGTGTTCTGAAACGTTCATCAGAATACACATGCTTCTGCAGATCTGACAAAGAACGACTTCAATGGCTCCTACTGTGCCACGGGCTGGAGAAGAAAAGCTCCGGTTGAGAAGAATCATGATTGGAATACTGGAACAAAGTTACTGACTCCAAAATATTCATCACTATTGATTCTATTCATGCAGGAGAATCCGGCGCCCGGGCCTCGAGTGTGGTCCTTGTTCACCAGACAATTTTTTGAAAACGAGTATTGTTGATTCTGATCGTTACCTTTGCTTTTCTTGTTTTGCAGAGAATTTGCGAAAGAAAGAGAACGAGTAGAAAACCGCAGAGCTTTCCTCAAACTTAGAAAACAACAGCAGATAGAGAGAGAACTGAATGGCTATCTTGAGTGGATATGCAAAGCAGGTATTGTGATTCATCTTCGAATGCCGAACATCTTCAGGAACCAGGGAACCAAGTTTAGACCAGGGTTTTTTTTTGTCGCGTTCCAACCAGGAGAAATTTCTCAATCTCTCGATGAAAAAAACTGAGCAAATCGGAGCGATCAAGAGTGTTTTTTGCCGCATTTAATCGACATTCCAAAACCAAAGGAGAATCTTACGGGAATATCCTTGTGCGTTAACTTGATCAATATCAGTGTGTTCTCCTTGCAGGCAGGAATTCCCCTTTCAAACTCATTTCTGTTAATTTGTAACAGTTGCACCTTCGATTTTCGTCTCAGCGTTGGAGCCTCACAAAGTGCAATGTGGATTTGAGCGTTTTCACGTCGGTCACCGTCACCGCTGCATGAGGAGGAAGATCGGCATCGGCCCCCACCTCTCACCCTTGATCACTGCGTCCAAATCCAACTCCGATCACTGGCGTCTTTCACGTACTGAGTAGAAACGCCTTTGCCGATCAACCGTGATCCCTCAGCGCCAAGTTTCTTTCGGCGGTGCCAACGTGAAAACGCCTATCCCTTGCGACAGTGTACTGGTAGGTACCTTCCGGAAACCTTGACCCGCGGTATTGACCGTGTTCTGTGGAACTGTTACAGAGGAAGTGATACTCAACGAGGAGCGAACGACAGATGAAGAAAAGCTCAAAATTATCGAGGCCAGGCGGCGCGCCACTGCGCGCAAAATGAAACAGATGAAACAGAGCAGCCATGATACCGACGAACAGGAAGCAGATGAGGAAGACCTCTTTGCTGATATAGGGGGTAATGCGGCTATAACACGTAGATTACAACCTGAAGATCTCTTTGCTAAACTAGGAGGTACGGTTTTAATGCTCTAGCTTCTACTCTCCTGGTGCTGACGACTCTATCCTGAAGCAAAACCACACAAACCAAAAGAAGCTTGTTTTTTGTTGGGGGGACGCAAACAAAACTCTTCTCTCTTGTACATCTCACCAGTGTCCTGGGTCCCCTACCTTTTTGGCGGAGGGACATGTGGATGTCTGATCTGTGTTCACTATAGATTTTTGTATATACTTTTTGTAGACGTTGGTTTTTGCTGAAAATATCCCTAGGGGAACTTTGTGATTTGATCCACCCGTAGCAAACCACCCACTAGCTCACTCTGCTTGAGATACTAACTAGGTGGGTGCTTTGGCGCCCCGGAATAATTTAGTGAACACCCGTTTAGATCACATATGCTTCATAAGGGTTTTTGCTTCATTATGGTGTCAGTACTTTATTGTTTACGAAACATATATACATAGCCCATATTATCCAACAATATAAATAGTAAGTGTAGCATGCACAAAGAAATGGTCTGTAACTCTGGACCATCTGGTTTCAATGCGTAAGCGTAGTCGTTAAGGAACACCCGGCGAACCAAGCATATAAGTTCTATTCTGTACCATATCAAAATTAACAACACCAAGTTATCAATATTGTGCAAATCCCTATTTTTCACGTCCATAAGGAACAAGCCTTGTAGCAGTTTTATTGAAATTCACGGATATTGTTTCTCTGCCAAAGTTGTTTCTGTTCTATTTTTCGTAGCTTTAGTGCGATACACACTGCTTTAGTGGTTTTTGTCTTTTACACACTATCTCACTTGATGAGTTGGATTTTTCTAGAAGTAAATCGGCAAGATTTCTGCATTGGCATGAAAATTGGGATTTACTCGTTGATAGACTTGCTGCAACAGCCAGTTGCAAACTATGCTTTAATTGAATTCCATCTACTAAACGCATGACACTGTTGATGTATATAGTTTGACTTTTTCTTGGTTTCTTGAGACATTAATCACCGTACCGCCCAATTCCTGTTTTGTTTTGGAACGCGTTTTGATCCCGTCCCTGTAGTGTGTTCGATTGTTTTGTCTCCGTTCGTTTCGTCTTGTTTCGTGCCATCATTTTGTAGCTGTTCGACATGGTAAAGTACAACCTTTATTTGTTACAAAAATTGCAACACATTTTGTTCACGAAAAAAAATCGAAGCTGTAGAGTAGAACAGAGTAAACTCGTTGTTCAATGTAACCTTGTACTCGGTTCACTGTAAACAACGTGGCATTGTGTCTGTGGCAAACACTGTTTACATTATATGCACCGTTTTTGTTGAGAGAAGAGATTTTATTTTCTACATTGTATATTTGGTTCGTTCGCTCTTACGTTACTGACTGTTCTTCTGTTAAAATTCAGCTGTTCATTCGTCCTTTGTCTTATTTGTCGTATCTTTGTTTCATGTTCCCTATGTGTGCAACGCTGGGCTTGGCAATAATGCTTAAAAGGATGTTCGACAACATTGAATTTTTCAGGAAATCCTATGTATACAACTACTCGCAAAAAGAGATCTCAGGGAAAGTATGCCGCACTGTGGCGAGTAGAGAAACGCTTCAGGTAAGTGGAGAAGCCAATAAAGCACAAATTGGTGGAGAAGTGTCATAACTATCATTTCTCTCTCACACACTCAATGTCCTTGGTGCCAAAAATGCACAGCTGGTGAGTCTGAAAAACAGTGCAACATGGAGTTTGGTACCTTTGTCAAAGTCAACACGGAAGCTGAAAAACGCATTTGGGGAACAAAGAGTCCCAGGGACGGGAAACTCGAGACACACATCTTTCTCGGCCTGGGTGCAAAGATTCCTCGCTGTCTCTGGGCAAGAGGAACATTTTCCGTTGCCTTGATGTTTGGAAGGGTGGTACGATGAAATTGCCCACAGTTTGTACTGGCCACCATTTAAACGCACTTGGTTCTGCTGAGATCTGAGGCCCAGTGTGATTGTGCCAAACTCATATTGCCTTGTTAATCAGAAGCCCAACTTTTGTGGCATTTTGTAGCGTGTGGATTCATAATTTATAAGGCAACAATCCACCTCCTTTGTGCAGTATTGACAATGTGCAAGTGAAAAGTGTGTTGTGCGGCAGAAATAGCAGCTGAACGTCTTGCTTCTCGCGACAAACAAAAGTGGGGGATCAATATGCATTTTTGACACACGCCGCTTGGTTGTCCCGAGGATGTCTTTGCGTTGGCGATGTCTTTGAACGGGTCCAATGTGTCCGAGACCCAAATGCCCCTCTGTCTCAAACAAAACATTTGTTGCAATTCGGCTTTGAATCGGCCGATTATACAGCTTCTGGTCACGAATATGCAAGCAGATCCCTCGCCTGCTTTCTATTGCTTTCCAGGCAGCATTTCTATATTTAGTAACAAGTAGATTCCAATACACACTGCGACGCAGACTGTGGCTGTCCCAGCCATGAAGCCTCCCCGCAATGGGAAGAGAGCGCAGAGTCAGGACACATGGACCTGTGATGCTCACAGTACAAGACGTTCAGCTCGCGCACCTTGTCGCAGACTTGCACAAACATCTGATGCTTGCTGTTTGTGTCGTGTTTCATCGTGTCTTAGCCAGTTTTTCAACGCAACAAACGCATTATCTGTGCTACAGTATTGGTTCAGGGAGCAGGCAATGTTTGCACACTTACGAGTTCTTCATTAGCCTAACTGCACTGAATGGTTGTCCGACTGCTTGGTGCACGACTACAAAACGAACATTCCCCCATGGGAACACTCACTCACAAAGTGCTTGTCATTTGATTGTTGACAATTTCGCACTTGCACCACGTTTGTGTGGGCCTTTAAGTTGCGGAGCCATGCAGCACATTTTCTTGGTTCCGTTGATTTCGTAGCCATTTGCTTTTGCGACAATAGGGGATTTGCGGTTGGAATTGTAAACCTGCGGTTGCAGCTATCCATCTCCCTTCTTTCCTTTTCTCGTGGTCTGCACTCAAGGCAATGCATCACTTTATTTTGTATTTCGCAAATTCTCACTGGTGCAAAAGTAATTTCAAATCTGTGTGCATGTTGTGTTCGCACTTGGGAACCACGGCACGAAAGTAGGTCACCCTCATCCATCCCGAGAAACAAGGTCAATTTTGAAATGATTGTCCTGTTCCTTCTTTCATTTGCAGCAGAAAATGTGATAAAACCCTCTTCAATCTGATAATTTCAGGTTTTCTCTCCGGCGTCTCGTCAAGTCGCAGGCGTTCTACTGGAGTGTGATAATGCTTGTGTTCCTCAACACCATTTGCGTGGCGGTCGAACACTACAACCAACCCGATTGGCTCACCGATTTCTTGTGTAAATGGAAAAACTTTTATGTTTCAATTTGGAAACAAAGAGTTCGCTCTGCTGCAGGGCTTTGTGATTCATGTCTCTCTTTCTTTTTTGTTTCCAGATTATGCAGAGTTTGTGTTCCTTGGACTGTTCATCATGGAGGTGATAGTCAAACTGTATGGCCTTGGCATTCATATGTACTTCCAATCATCATTCAACATCTTCGACTGTGTTGTGAGTACTCGAACATACTGCACAACTTTTCGATTTGAGAGAAACGTCAGGCCAAGTTGACATGTCGATTTCAACCGTTGTGATATTGTACAAAGTCTCCTGAAACAAGATTTTGAAACCTGACAAACACAACTGAACAATGACCTGAATCAACACGAGACTGACCAGCACGACGCAGAAAACCGAGCTGACACAATCAAAACCAAACAATTGTTGTCGTGCTTTGAGATTAGAGTCTGCGTTCTCTATTTGATGTTGAGTTGATCTTTCTGTTTCGGCCTCCTTATTTCAACACAACGTGAATGATCTCAGAAAAAATATTTGGAAACGGCGTTCTAACAAAAGTCCTGCTGAAGTTTGTGACTGTTCAGTTTGTTTCGTCAAATGACTTTTCTCTATCTCCTGTGGACATGAGTAAATTTATGATGGCAATTAAGCCAAAGCCTACTGCAGTGTGCCAACTTGAATCATTGTGATCGACAACCGCCACGCTACCTCCACGTTCATCCTCTGCTCACGCTTCTCTCACTTCTTCCTTGCATGAAATCGGGAGTGTACAAGCAGCACACGGCGCGAGGTGAACCTTGCTCAAAAATGTTGGAGACTCAAGACACATGATGCTGCATGTACACTCCAAAATTTTCTCTGTCGTACTTTGAGGAGTATTCATTGTCTACACTCCACCCTTCCCTGTTTGTAATGCCCCGTTGTCCTGTCGAAAAATGCCCATGTTAGGCTGCCATGAAAACCCCACGTTTCAGAGCTGTGATGGTTCCCGCACAGCAGTCGCAGTCCGCAATTGAATATGCGCCGCCCATCCACCCATCCATCCTCGCCCACGTTTGTTCTCTCCTGTGAATTTAGTGGCAATGAAACTACCTACAGAACATGAAATTTAACAACCTCCTCTGTCACTACACAAAACACACAAAATGCTCATTAACTTCTCTTGCATTCGTTTCATATTTATGAGCAACGTTTTGATATTTTTTTGCTGCTTGCCTTTATCTCGTGATGCATATCTCTGCATCTCTTTCACTTTCTCATTTGTCACTCTTTTCCCACATCACGAATTCAGTTCGTCACCACGGACACACACATCACCGTCTCACGATCGTTGGTTTAGGCTAACAACCTTGATCTTCACCTTGCTATGCTTGACCTTGAACCCTTTAGGTCATTGTGGGCAGCATCTTTGAGGTGATATGGTCCGAAATTAGGGAAAATGCTTCCTTTGGTGTGAGTGTTCTACGAGCATTGCGCTTGCTTAGGATATTTAAGGTCACAAGGTAAGCACAACCTATTTACCTGGGTGGGGCCTGCACAGCCTGAAACGAAAGCAACAAAGCCCCGGCGTTTTGAACGCTGCAGATCCACTGACCCTGAAGCAACTTTCCACACTGTTTGAGGCAAATGAAACTCGTGCATGGGTTAAATCTTGCTGTTCGGACAACCCCCGTTAGAAAATATTTTCACTAGAAGCAAGGCACTGTGATCACTCCGTTTAGAGGTTCAGCACCAAGTCCAACATGAAGCTTCCTTGACCCTCCCCTGTACACGATTTTAAGACGTAACCACTTAAGGGCCTTGCCTGTCTCACACGGTGTTGGTTTTTACCTTTTCCACCGAGTTTTTATGGGTGTGCTGGTGTTCCTCAACTCACTGCCCTGCAACCATGGCAACCATGGGCTTTCGAAACGCTCATTAATTAGTCCACCATCGTCACCAATTACTAACAACCCACGGGTAGTCTTGAAGCACCACTGACATGGAATTGGAACCCTTGATTTCCACTGTACCTCAGGTTGGCTCACTCTGATGGCCGGTGGCCCATAGCATGGCAACCCTGGGCCTTGGTACCATTATCTTTGCCTCCATAACAGGTTGTTGTAGGAAGCCTCTTTGAGGTGGTCTATGGCCAAATAATGCCTGGCACATCTTTTGGTGTAAGTGTGCTGCGCTCACTCCGTCTACTCAGGATCTTTAAAGTTACCAGGCAAGTATGTGTGTTGGTTGGGCTTTTCCCAACAAAGGACCCCTCCCCCTCTAGAGATGTAGGCCAACGAAGTGTACATCCTAGATCAAACCAGGGTTTCAGGTTCAGTTGATGTGAGTTGATGTTAATCCATGCACTGACAACAAAATTCTCCAGCACACGTACAGAGGTGATAGTTCTGCCGCCCTGAACGTCCTTACCGAAAGTCTTCCCCAGACCATTGGCCTTTCTAGCTCCATTTCCCTGCCCAGTAACGGTGGACAAACTTTCAGGTTTTTGGATTCCAAGGTAAAACCCCGTGCTGTTGTTAACTAGAAACGTATCTCTTTGAAAGGCAAAAGCGTTGAAACATAATTGGGATCGTGCCACTCAACGATTCATTTCATCAAAGCAAACTTGAATTGTTCAAATGAGTTTTTGGCTGCTGGTTCCCCTGCACGTGGCGTGACTCGGGCTTGATTGGCAGGTACTGGGCGTCCTTGCGGAACCTGGTGGTGTCACTGCTCAATTCGATGCGCTCCATCGTCTCCCTGCTGTTCCTGCTCTTCTTGTTCATCCTCATCTTCGCACTGCTGGGAATGCAGCTCTTTGGAGGAGAGTGAGTACTAAAGCCCTTCCCTGAACCATTACATTACGAACTGAAACAGCAGCGTTTATGTGAAGAAAAAAATTCGCAAATCTGAAAAGACAGTTTTGGATACAACTGAGACCAGCGAACACAGTCGGTTCTCCGGCCCCTCTGCGGCAAACAGGTGATATTATTGAGTTCACTTGGACCTTTTCAGGTGGAATTTCCCCTCCGGGAGACCTCCCAGCAACTTCGACACGTTTCCCATCGCGCTGCTCACAGTGTTCCAGGTGAGGAGTCTCGCTGTGTCGTGCACTGTGTTCTCGAGATCTGTCTTAGAATTGGTCCATCGGGCACAAAGACTTATCCAAGAAAACAAAAAAAAAAGCTTCTTCTGTTGGGATTTGAAAACCTCACACGGAGAAATTTAGCATTTGCTAAATGAGCAAATGCACATTACGAGGCACGCTTTTTATATAACCGTTCCACTCAAATTTTTCACCGACACTGAAGTTTTTCATCACCAGTCTCCTTGCATTCTCAATGTACAATATATGATCTACAAAAACTATAAATAGCAAGTTAAAATTATAAAGCAAACTGATTAAACAAGAGCTTCAAAGTTTGCCTTCAAGTGT
>JAAUXT010121714.1_pt1 | contig 18471 bp, 5 predicted proteins | sample 7278171 | NCBI WGS metagenome assembly JAAUXT01 (sample SAMN14350112, study PRJNA611818) | marine sediment metagenome | isolation source: surface marine sediment (1.8m) | place: French Polynesia: Moorea | collected 2018-08 | reverse complement strand
GTGAGTACAAGTCTTTTGGACAGAGTTCCATATCTATCTTATTGTACGGAGGCTGTTTCTGTCGAGATTTGCCACAAAATTCGAGACAGAAAACGGCCTCCGTGCAATAAGGAAACATCATAAAGCGATACCTAAGTTGGGAAATTTAACCGTTTGCTGAAGAACATCTGTAAAATTGCCAAGTTCTTCCTCTTCGTTGAAGTATCAGAAAGGCTGGCCGTGTGGCAAGCCTTACTGCCAAGACATACAACCAAGAAGCCACTTTGCCAAAAAGCAAAGAACACAACGAAGACCACCATTGCAGGAGATGCTTTGAAAAGGGACATTTTGTTGTTCGGGAATAAAGCTCAGTCTCTACAGCCTACATCGTCGCGAAAACCGTGTCTGCAGTGCACTGTGCAGCAATTCTCAGCGACTTGTCACACCTTTTACGTAAGATTAAGGATGAAATTGGTACATTTTGTGACTTATAGCACCCCGACGTGTCTCTTCGTTGCTTCCGCCTTGAATAAGATGCACTTCAGCCAATTAATTTGCAAGTGTGTGACCTGTGTCCGGAGACGGAAGCTCAGAGCAAGATTTACTGCCGATCTGCAGCCTGGTTATTCTCTGTGAAATTGATTTCCACATTGAGCACAGCTTCATCCTCCGACTCGACTCGCGCTACCTGTGGAGGAGTTCGCCGGGCGAGCAACGTCTCCGCCGCTTGACCCAAGAGCTCGAAGCAAACTCTTCCTGATTTGAAATGAAGCAGACCACGGCCAGCAATTGCACATTTTGAGGACAAGAATCTCGTACCAGTGCACAATTTGCCGCAGAAAAGTCCTTTTGTGGTGTGAATTAAACGAGAAGAAACACTCACAACTGCGATCAAGCCCAACACAAGGAAGTGAACAAGTTGGGTCTGCACGCATGTCCACAGCATCAGCCGTTCTGACAGAGCAATTTTTGCTGCCCTAGTTTGATTGAGAATTGGTCGTTGAAAAGGGTTGTGAAAGTGGAGTTTTTGTGGAAAAGCACACAAGGCATGTTGGGGTTACAGCTTCAAGGCGGAATTCTGGAGTGCGGCCTCGGTTTGCATTCCGTCCGTTGACTTGGCCAATCTAAAGTGCATCTGCGTTTTTTCGTGCTTAGCAGGACGAAGTTGATGGCTCACACCTGATCCCGAGAAACAAACAGCAATCCAATGAGTTTCACGCGTGAGTCTTTTGTGCGTGGGACGGTGGTGAGTTTCTGAGATTCGGGGGCGTCCTGGCAGGGAGACGTCGGGATAGGCAGGTGAAGCTGACAACAGTCACATGTGCGAGGCGCTTACGACTTGGGCAGCCGCGTCATGAAGTAAATCTGACTCCCGTGGAGGGGGATTCGACCGTAATCTTTCGTCTTTAACCAAACATGTTTCAATTTACTGAGGCTTTAAATCTCGTTTGTTCTCCTCACAAAAGCACAGTCTCTTGCTGTTCACGGGTTTCTCTGTTGATCTGTTTCTTACGACACTGTAATACGGGAGCGACAGCAGTTCAGCATGTGGAGTGGGAAGAGATGGAATCTTAAGGGTTGGTGCAACTCAGCAACTTCTCGTGCCAATTTCACTCGGGCACCCGCCGTGGATATTTATCTCTCACTAATTTGGATGTAAACCTCTCCGAGTCCGCCCACTCCTCGCGGGACTTCCTCTGGTTCCACGCTGCCCACGGACGATAAGAATGAGTTGTGTGTTTCTCAATGTCTGACCTGGCTGCTTCTGAGTTGAAAGGGACTTTGTCTGCGGCACTGCAGGCACGGGTATGGGCGTACTGGTGAAGAAAAGGGAGTTTGGATGAATGCCTGAAGAACATTCAGTACAATGCAGTTCAATGGGCACACACATGTCAATGGACTGACCCCAGCCACAATGATCAGTGGGATCTGCTTCACTGTCGATTCTACGGAATGGGCACCGGAAGTGAGGACGGGTCGATCTGCTAAAAACTCTGTGTTTGCGTGGACGAGCATTCTCGGTGTTCATCACAGCGGGAAACACTAGGCTGCTAAATGTTCAATTTTCCTCCCAAATAGGGACCATTGATCCGCACATTGTTTTCATCTGAATGTCCTTGTTCCTGGCAATGGACCCGGTCGTCTCAAATCCAACGCCCTGGAACAAGGAAGGTCACATGACTCGCACTCGTACGACTACACATGCAGCGATGACGAACTGAGAGAGCACGAGGCTGACGCTCACCGCGCGTCCTTGCGCAGACACGATGACGGTAGCGACTAATGAGAGCGAGGCGAGCTTCCTTTGACTCGCTGTATATTTACCTGAATTAAAAACGACAGGAAGGAGTGCTTCAGATTGGTTCCCTTTTATCGTACTTAATTGAATTACGTTCACAAAAGAACTTTTGTGGCAGTGGCAAAGGAAATGAGATTTGGTCTATGATCCAAAAATAGGCGTAGCAACACGTTCCGTTCAAATTACACAAGAGACCCAACGACGACAAGAAAGACGTCTTTTTTGCATTGGAAATGAACTCGGAGGCAGGAGTCGCACCATAAAAAGACCAGAAATGAAACCAGGTTTACCATAAGCGATTGTTGGCTCTGCTAATGGATACATGAAGCGTTCCCTGAGGTTACCTCGTCTCGTTTTGTGCGAGGATGACAAAAGCTTTGTCATCACGTAGCTTTTGTTGAAGGCCAAGGCACAGCAGCAGCAATTAAATTCACATCACATTCTTCTTCATGAAAGCTGCCCCCGGGAGGGTTTCTATGATTTAGACAGTGACGTTCTTGAAGAAGAGCTCGTCAATCTGGGTGCATATTTTGTGGGGGTCAGTGCTGTAGGTCCTCGCGCCGGCACCGGGCTCCGGGGCGGCTGTGATTCCTGGGTTGCTCGTCCTCCTCGCAGCTTCGGGCTCCGTCACCCCGGACACGGGGTAATCACCGCTGCAGTCAAAGTCGCTGAACGCCGGCTTTATCCCCGAGCCATGACAACTCAGGGAATTTGTACTGTCCTGGTTAAAATGCTGCGCCGTCTGACTAGAAGCAGGAAATCCATCAAGGCGCCCATTATAATTTGAGGATTGCTGCAGCGCGCCACCCGAGTCCGCCTGATGACCCGCGCAGCCAGCACTTAAGTCGGGGCAACCGCATGCCTTCTCGTGATCAGGTTTGCGGAATGTGGAGCACAGATCTGGACCCGTCTGCTGCGGCTGGCTGTTTGCGCTGTGATAATTAGCTTTGCTGGGAGACACGTGAATGTATTCGCCGTTTGAACGCACTGGTCCCGTCTGGTTCCGCTCCGAATTCACGTCAATCTGGTCTGGAGACGCGAAGCCGTTCTGCGCGAGTTTGAACTCGGTGTCGCTCGGCTGCACACTGCCGTCGCCGAAAGTGCCTCTCTTCGGGGTGCTGAACGTGTGGAATTGAACGGGAGGATGCGCGAAGCTTGTGAAGTTGTGTTCCGACAAGCTGGGCATCATGGAGTAGGGCTTGTGTTCAGGTTTGCTGCTGCTCGGGTAGCGGGGAAGGCTGTGAACGCTGTGCTGACTTCCTACAACAGACGAAAACGACTTTTGTTCAGCGTCACCGTCCGATTTGGTTTTTCGCCATTCTGCATGCAAGCCACGTCGAGCGTGTGTGTTATGTATCTGGGTTTGTTTCCGAACTTGGTCCACACCAGGTAGACACAACCTGCCCGAACCGAGCTGAAGTCCGAATTTGATCCTGAGACGCATTTGGCGCAGCAGGCTCGTCAGTACCTTGCTGCCTGGTATGATAAATCAGAAATATAAGAATGCCATGTTTCACCTATGACCCTGTGGTGGTGTTCACCCTCCTCGCTGGGGCCGCGCCCGCTGTCTGTGTTGGAGCCCTCGCCCGAGTACGCGCTGTCCGTGTCGTGGTCTGCGCGCCGCAGCATCTCCAGCAGCTGGTGCGTCTGCAACACACGAGGCACCGTCAGGGGAACGTGGTGCGTGGCGACGTGGCACTAGGGGAAGGAACGCAACACGACAGAAAGACCGTGAGATGAGTCCAGCCGAGTTCCACTTTCTTGGCCTTCCTTGCACCAATTTTGGACGCACTGCAGACCATCTCGTGCTCTCATTTTCACTTTGTCACTGCAGTGAAAATTTTATGGTTTCAACACGGGTGGTTTGCATCACAAAAACCTGTCAGCTTTGTCATCACCAAGCAAAAACAACAGCAAAAAAACCCTCCAGAATAGAACTTCTGTTTTCAAGATGTTTTCAAACAAAGATGCTGCTGCTTACTTGAGAATTTCGTGAAAACAGCTGACAACGGAAGTTCACAGACCCACTTGAAAACAAAATGCCACCAAGGCTACACCAGCCCAGCGGAGAAAGGAAAACAACTACGTTTCTTCTACCTTACCCTCGTATGTTCTAATCAAGCGCTGTTTCCTTTTCTTTTTCTTGCACTTGTATCATCACACTTGGAACAACAGAGTCAATTCTTCAAAGGAATGTCTGGCGAAATCATTTGGAGAGAACTCGTGCACGAAAGCGCACGCTTGAAAGTGAGAGTGGAACCATACCAGAAACTCAAAAATGCTGCTGCGAACCTGCTCAAGTGAACAAAAATGAAATGACAAAGTTACACAGAGGTGGCGACAAGACAGAAGCGGCAAAGAAAGCAAGTTCGTGCACTGAGGCTGGAATCTATCTGACACTCGACGAGACAAAGGAATCAGACTGGAGTGGCAACTTCACACGTTCCAACCCGAAACGCTCAAAGCAAATGTTGAAGAGGAACCTCAAAGCTCAGATTCAGATAGACTCAAACGTATGTACAGCCCTTTCATACACTGCATGTACAATACTGGAGATCCATGCGTCAAGTAGACAATCTTCACAACAAAAAGGAACATTGACTGAAATTAAATTTACCTAATCATTTCGGTTACAGATTTGTTACTTTACAAGTTCTTCTCATGGTCTGAAATTTATGACACAAAAAGTTGGCAATTTCACTTGACTATTTTGCTCAGCTTGGACAATTATGTCAAAGCTGTTTAAAAATTCATCTGACTAGAAAGACTGCCAGATAAGGAAGAAGTCTTCATAAAGATTGATTGTGTTGACATGCAATGTTCAGGTCATTCAGTTGAGTCTCGCTCGGAGGATTCGTGAGATCACCGCAGATCAACAAGCAACACTTTGTCTTGACTTCTCAATCCATGCAGGTCAGATCCACAAAAGACCTCTGGCCACAGAGGGTGTGGGACAATTTTTGACGCCGATTGAAGAAAATCTGCTTTTTTCTGTGAAGCTGGACCTTCAAGACTTGAGCACAGAGTAAGGTAGAAGAAAATCTAAGTACAATCTACAACAGTCTGGGGAGCCTACTAATGTGGCATGAATTGAAAATTGCTGCCCAACATGCCAGCGGAAGATGCTTTACCTCGGCCTCTGACGTGTGAACGGGCGTGTACTTGTGATTTGTGTGCGCGGGTACGGAGGTCCGCTGCGGAAGCCTGCTGCTCCCCGTCTGCAGAGCCTGCCTCTGGTACGGAGTCCGCGGCACCACACACCCTTCTGGTATTCCAGTGACGACCGCTGCTGGACCATCATTTCTGACCCTGGTCAAGGTGGACGTGGGACTGGCTGAGGCACCCAGCGTGTGGGTCACCCTGCGGATGTCTCTTCCTATCGCAGTTTCCATCTCTCTGGGCCCGGCGTAGTGGTGCACCGCCGTGACATCGGGCTCGGCCAGGACACCTGCGATCGCTTCGTGCTGATGAAAAACAGAGATACGAGATTGTGCATCAAAACATACTTCTGAACATCCGTTCTGGAAGAGTGTCACGATGCCGGATATCTGCGTCGTAACATGGTGCAATGTTGGTTGATGTGATTATTCAATTCTTTGTTTCAGTTCCCAAGCTCTGGCGCTCTGTGTAAAGAGCCAAAAGAGTAAAGGTACAGGTATCAAATTGCGGAGAGTGCAGCACAGGCTTGTCAACTAGAAGAGCTGGTGTGAAGGGCTGAGAGAGTCTATGGTATCGTAGGCGACAAGATGCAGTTCCGCATGTGGCGTCGCCTGTTTTCAAAGTTTCCACGTTTTCTGCGCACACTTGTCTGCGTTCAAGAAAGAACCGTTCACAGCGATTGACTTTCAGCGGTGATTACAAGCACACGGACAAAACGTCCACCCACTACACATGCCTGCAAAAACATATAAATGTTAGTGAGGGTTCAGTGGCAACGAAAATTAATGTCAATTATAATGAATGGAAGCAAGTGCAAATAACCAATGGAGTCCCAAAACAACATGTCAATAGTACCACCAGACCAGACATCAGGATGATTGTGCATCTAGCTAAAGGAGATGTTTTGAATGCAATATTAATATTTAAAGTCACGCTGCTGGAGAGGACATGTGGGTTTTCGTTTATGCATTAAAACAGACAAGTCGTGTGCAAACGGACCCCATTTCAATGCAAACGAGTCGTTTTCTGGTGTTTTTATTTCATGAATATGCAACAATCCCAGGATTGCAGCTCTTTGAGGCTCTTGTCTGTTTTACGGCATGTGAAAAACCCGGATCTACTTTTGGAAGTTCGACGACTGGCCTCACCTTCAGTCAGACCACGACTAGAATTTCATCCCATTCTAGAGGCGAATTGCCATTTTTAGGATCAGATTTGTTGGGTGACGACCCACAACCATAGCATTTTTCCTGAGGAGCAAGAAATATAAAGTGACAATTGACAGGTTACAAATTGTCAGGTTACAAATCTCAGATCATATCACTGGTGGGTTCGAGTGTTCACTCAATTCAGGTGTCTTTGCTGCGAGAATCTGCGTGAGTTGCTTCAAAAACAAAAGCCTTTTTCTTCTGGGATGGAGACAAACAAGTTGTTTCAAACAAGAAAGGCTGTTTGGTGCGCAGAAATGCCTGCACTGCACTGCCCTTCGTGCTGCGTCACTGGCATTCCTTTGAAACAACTCTTTCTGCAAGAATATGACTTCAGCAGTAGTTTTGGTTGGGATTCTCTCTTCGATCGAGAATGTTTAGATCTTTCGCATCCAGCCATAATGCACGTGGGAAAAAGCAGATGATGCAGATGGTTTTCTTTATGGAAATGCGTGCTGGATCAATGACGTAATCTTGTTGTCAAACAGTTCAGTTGCATAGTTTATATTTCACAGCATCCGTCAGATCAATCAACACACTCGTGGGTGAAAAACAACCTGAACTCCCACTGTCATATTCCATTGATTTCATATTCATTTCTGGAATTTATCGCTGGAGTCTGGTTACCGCATGAAAAATTCAGAGCGTGCTCAAACTACTAGTGGGTCCTTAACACTTCTCGTGGTGGAGGAATACGCTGGGACAACACAAGTTTGGCCCACACAGTTCTACTCGAGAGTTTAATCTGTTCTTGGTACCTAATTATGGAAATGACAGTGGAGATTTGGGATTTGTTGATGGGTTTTAAATTGCAACTAAAACCTTTTCCATGCATTTAGTATGAATATAGAGACACACAGCTGAAGACATATTTCACAGAAAAAAGAGACTCCGTCACTTGTACTGATCTCCAGACAAACACAGAAAATTCAGTGGTGCAGAATCAAAAAGCTCAGAGAAGGGTGCAGCAGTCATCATCACCACGTGATGAAAATCACTTTTTTCCTTGTATGTACATGAATCAATGCAAATTGTTGCGTTCAAAATGCGCACATAAAGTTTTCACCACCCAATCAAGCCTTCGTCAATATTTCAGTGAGTTGGTGTGTGTCATTGCATAAATTCACGCTTCTTTGGGATGCACACTGTGGTTATCCGTCTTTTCAAAGCGACTTGCAAGGATTTTTGAACAGGGGCGTGATTATTGTTTTGACTTCAAACTACAGATGTCCAATGAAGACAAGTTTCATGAAGATCAAGGCAATCGGTGTCACGCAAAGCAGAGACACAGTTTTCATCTGTTCTGGTGTTGTTTGCTTCGTGTCGTTTTTGTGAAAAACGGGTTTCGAGAACGATTTGAAAAGATCCACAGCTCACAGTGTTCGCATCAAACAGAGGTTATGTGTGCAACTTGTAAATTGTACTTACCCTGGACTTCCTCTGTGATCGAGGGGACAACCACGAGGCTTTCTTCTTCTCTGGGGAGCCATCCGGGAACTCCCCGTCGTCTATGCTATCAAAGCGAAAGGACACTTCTTTGCGATGTCGGTCAATTTCCACTGATGAACAGCTTCCATTGGAAAGACCCTGCAGAGGCAAGAATGACAGCTCATGTTGAGGATACGAGTATCAGGCGGATTTCAATCAGTTCGTACCACTGTTGCATTCCTAGAAATCACGAACACGACAAAAAAGCTGTTTCCAAGTTCCTCATCTCTCCTTCAAACAACTCTAAAATTATGAGGACCGTCGCGATTCAAACCGTGTCCATTTTCAAACTCAGTGGGACTCTTGCACGTAATTTAAGATGACGAATTCTTTGAGTGCCTTGTTTCTTTTGTCTTGTTGCAGAAAATATAGCAAACTTGTTTGCATGTCACAGTCGGAAGTCACAGCCGGAGATTCTTCTGAACGACCAACAGGAAATGCAAGTCCTTTCAAACAGTAAACCTGCTTCACAAAGTGGACGCGAGTGTCCGCGATGTGTATCTATCACGCTGGGCCTCGAAGGTCGCTGAGGCCTCACAGAAAACCTGTCCAACTGAAGCCAGGACCCAAAATCCTTCAAAAATTACTTGGGATTACATTTCCAAACGATCAACGACAAGCTGTCTGGTGCAAATGCATTACACACAAGACTGTTGTAAATTGGATCGGGGAAGATGTACGACTTCTGCTGGACCAACACTGAAAAGAACCGCACGTTGTGCTGACCAAACGAGGAAACACTCTTCCTTGCCATCTTTTCTTGTGTTCAACCGAGAGAAACTACTCGTACAACATCTGCGTTGACGTGTATTTTAGAAAAATCAGAAGCGTTGTGCCAGACGCAATCACATTCATTGACATTTGACTCCCGAACAGTTCTCAAGCTGATGATATTTTCCGCGCACAAGCAGATTGGCCCTTCACATTCTTCATACTGTAAGCTTTCTGCGGCCTCCCATGCAGTGTGCACATAAAACAAAAAAAGCCGCCCTGCCAATGTCGGCAGTTTGCATATTTGATGAATCCACAGAATGCACAGTTTGTCTTCAAAGAAAGGAAACATTGACAACCGTTACCGATTCGGTCAAAATTGATACTGACTTTAATGACGCCGAATCTTTTAGGATGATTGCAGTGGGGTCAGGGAATTCCGCACTTGGCCATGAAAACATTGAGGGCGATTTTCCAGGGACCATCCAGCGCTCTGGGGAATTGCAATTTTCCGCTCTAGATGTTGGAAAAACACGTTGTGGACTGGATGAACAGCAACTGGATTGACTGCAACATCTAAATTGGGACGGTGCCTCCTCCAAGACGGTGCTCACGTGTTTGAAATTTGGCGCAAACATTTCGTGACCAGTTCCGGGCTACATTTGGATAAACTCTCGCTTATGGTTCTTTGTTCACATCTTTTTTGATGGAGCATTGGGCTCTGAGAGTCAAGAAGCTGCCTGCTCAAAACAGCTTCAGTCAGAGCATGATTATCACGATGTTGTCTTTTTCCACGAAGCCAAGACGCGTGTGAGGTCCAATTCTCGTGTTGCGTCAAAAGGTAACTTTCCAACTTCCTTGTTACTTGTCAAAGGAAATTATTTCATTGCACCTGGTTTTGCATATCGGATGCCTGGTTGCTCGTGAGCTTCTTCTTTATTCTTGTTGTGTTGGCGTATCTATTCTCCACTTGGACACAAATTACGGACACACGCAGGACGCACATACACGCACACACCACCACCACCACCACCACACAGGCAGACAGACACGTACCTTTGTGACACTGATGTTGTCGTCGCAATCCTTCGTCTGTTCTCGGGTCGTGTGCAGAATTTTTAGGGCTTCCATTCTGCAGTTGTATTTGTGGTTCCTTCGGCGGGCCTCTTGTCTGCGAATGGATATGACGGTCACACACAGGATGACCATCACAACTCCGCTCAGGGTTCCCAAACACACCACGATGGTGAAGTTGTGTCCGCTGAGCAGAGGTTCCTTGGGAGACTCCACTTTCATAGAGAACGGGATGGAGCTGTTCACAGCGATGTTGACGACGTGTGAGAGCGCGTGGCGGGGCTGCGGACCCTGGTCCTCAGCCTTGATGGTCAAGTCGAATTCGCGGTAGTCGAGTTTCGTGAGGTCCGTCTTCACGATGAGGGCGCCGGTGGCCGCGTCGATGCCGAACAACATGCGCCCAGTGCCCGTCACGAGCGAGTAGGAGACGTTGCCATTGGGGCCGATGTCCTGGTCGACCGCCTGCACCCTCGCGAACAGGTACCCGCGGGGCAGCAGGTTTGAGATCTGTATCGTGTTGTTGAGCTCAGTGGGAAACTCGAACACAGGCGTGTTGTCGTTCTCATCCGTCACGTGCACGTCCACCACCGTCGTGCTACTCATAGGTGGGTTCGCGGTGTCAATGACGGCAACCGGTACGTGGTACAGACCCTTCTCCTCTCGATCGAGCACCACTTTGGTCTGGATGACGCCGGTGTGTGGGTCAATGCTGAATGTCCGCGCCACCTCGCGATCCGGCAGGAATGAGAAGCGGAACTCATTGTGCTCGTTGCTGTCTCGATCCTCGGCATGCACAGCGCCCACATCGGTCGGTGGCGGCGCGTTTTCGGGTACACTGAACGAGTAATGCTGGCGTGAGAACCGCGGATTCTCGTCGTTCATGTCCTCCACGTGAACGACGATCAGCGCCGACCCCGACTGCGCCGGGAAGCCGTGATCGACGGCGTAGACGAGGAACTTCATCTCGGCGCTGCGCTCGCGGTCGAAGACGCTGCGCGCTGTGACGGCGCCGTGTTTCGGGTCGATGTGGAAGTGTTCGAGCGCGTCGTGCTGCAGCTGGTACATGATGCGCGCGTTGTCGCCCGAGTCTCGGTCCGTCGCGTTCACCTGAACCACGAACGCCGCGATGTAGTTGTTCTCCACGATGGTCGCCACGTAGCGAGGCTTGCTGAAAATCGGCGCGTTATCGTTCATGTCCTGAACAATTGCGCGCAAGTGTTTCACAGACACCTGAGGCTCCCTGCCTTCATCCTGACATGTTATTGCTAAATTGTACTCTGGAATCTCTTCTCTGTCCAGTTTGGCACGAGTGGTGATTTTGTACTCCGTATCGTAGAGTTTTTGCAGGGAGAATTTGCTGCTGCTCAAGTGACATTCGAATTGACCGTTCACGCCGGTATCGGGGTCAGACACAATGAGATGCGCCACGAAGGTTCCCACGTCCTCGTTCTCCAGCACCTCGGCGGTGCTCGTGTCCGCCTCCGACAGCGTGTTCACCGTCACTTCGGGCGCGTTGTCATTGGTATCCAAAACCTGAACGATCACGGTGGCATCAGCAGGCAAGGAGTCCGGGCCCCTGTCATGGGCTGTCACCACTAAATGATAAACGTGGTTCTTCTCGTAATCCACAACACCTTTTATGAAGATATCACCCGTCGTGTTTTTAATGCCAAACAACTGGCCGTAGGCGCGTTGCGTCCGTGGGGAGAAACTGTAGAGAACCTGACCGTACAGCCCCGAGTCTTTGTCTCGTGCATTTACCCTTTTTATCACCGAGCCGATCTCGAGGTTTTCGGGGATGGTGCATTCATATGTGTTGTTCTGAAAGCGAGGGCTGTTGTCATTGGTATCGTGCACAACAACATTGAGATTGAGAGTGCCTGATTTGGCCGGGTTTCCTCCATCAATTGCAACCACTTTGAATTTGTAAGAGTCCCTGCGCTCGTGGTCTAATTGCTCTTGGAGGACCAATCTCAAGTCGGTCGAACCGTCCAGTTTCTTCTGCACATCCAGCTTGAATTTGGACGTCTTGGGCTCGAGATGATAGGTTTGCACGGCGAAGGGGCCGCTGTCTGGGTCAATGGCCGTCGGGATTACAAAACTGCTGCCGCGGACGGCCGACTCGAGGATCTCGTGAGTGATGTCGGTGTCGGTGAAGAAGGGCCAGTTGTCATTGACGTCGAGGATCTCAATGATCACCTTAATAATCTCGATGAAGGTCATTGGTTCAGGCACCAGGGCCACCACGTCCAACTTGACCTCACATTTCTTTTTATTTGCACAGATCCCATCCCGGTCGATGCGTCCATTTGTATTGATGATACCGTTGTTCTCATCCACTTCAAATGCCATAGACGACGGTGCCAGGAATCTGAACTTGAGTTGGTTGATGGTGCTCGGATCGTGCCTGCGCTCCATATCGCTGTCCCTCAGTACATCCCCGACAAATGACCTCTCTGGAAGCTCCTCCGAAATCTGGTACCTCAGCTCCATTTGGTTTTCCTCGCCGCTGTTGGAATTGGCGGAGCCCGGAACCCTCCTACCTGCAGCCCCGAGGTGTGTGAGCACCATCCACAGCAACACTGTCACTCGCGCTGCAAGCATTTTGACGTGAAATGCCTCCGTTGCTCTTCACTGCAACATCCGCCACACTCATCGGTGCACATGCAACACGGAAAGCCCTTATCCATCAATTACTTCTGCAGAAGTGGGCGCTTCCCCCGCCAGGCTGACAGGGCCCGCCCGGCAGTTTGGGAGGTTCCTGAGCAGTTGTGGAAGAAGTTGCCATCTCTTCACTGCCGCTCCGCACTGAAGCTTCAGGTTCATTCAGCCCTGTCGTCGCTACTTGTCAAGCAGAATCTGCAGATGAAAGAAAAAGAAACGCCACTTAAAATTTCAAATGCACACTCGGGTCTGGAAATTGTTCACATTGATACGCGTGAAACAGACGGCGCGAGTACGTCAAGGAGTTGCAGAGGTAGTCCGCGCTGCAGAGAGAAAAGGGGAAGCAAGCTGTGGGCCACACAAAAGGAAACCAGAACTTGGGATGAGACGAGAACATTCCAACGCGTGGTGACACAAATGAAGACTTCAAGAGAAACTGAAGAAATTCCGACCACATTGTGGAAAATGTTTGTCATCAAAACTGGAAGGAACATTTCGTGCTCAGGAAGGAACATTTCGCGCTGTTGAACAGTGTGATTCAGATGCATTTGCACTGCAAACCCCGAGACAAGTCTTTCTGTCTGTTTTGCTCCACTGCGCGGCAATGAGAAAGACGCATCGATGGAAAATGGAATTTCGCGACAGAGCCTCGTTTTTTTCCAGAACCCAGGAAGAACTGAAGTGTCCTCACGACGACCTTCTGTGATGCTCGGCTCAATAAGAATTACGAGAGCGACTTTCAGGAGCTGTTTGAGAGAGAAGCACCAGGAGCATCAAAACTTCCGCAGAATTTATAGATTTCTTGCTTGTAATAAGCCGTGGTTCTTTCCTTCACAGAATTTGCGCTGAAAGAGGTGGATCTTTAGATATTTCTTTGAGCAGTTCGCTTCAGAAATTTTTTTGACTGCCTTCTTCGGACAACACTGTCTTCTGCAGCAGAAGAATCCAGTGACGAAGAAAATCCTTGTGGAAGGCACTTTAATTGCCACTTAACATGTTTGTTCAATCCAGATCACTCGAACAATCGCAACCGAGATTTAGCTTCAATTACAAAGCAGCTCAATTGCATCTTGGGCTTTTTGTTCTTTTTAATTTGAAGGTGTAAGAGAAGCCAACGATCCAATAAAGATTTCAATTTAATTTGATTGTTCGTCTCCTGGTGTGTTCCATTGAGGTTGTTTGAGTGTTTCGCACTGAGCGTCCTCATTTGATGACAAATTTGATACATCAGCCTGTTTGGATGATCGAAGATTTAATTGGCCAGGCTCCTTTTTGTTTGTGCTCCTGCATCCTTTCTCGGATTTTCGCACTTTACAGCTCCTCTTTACCCAAACATCACAATACCAAAACTAATTCCCAAGAAAGTTGACCTTGCACTTGGTCAGGAGGTTCCTCCACATTTTGTTTTGCAACACTTTCCATCTGCACATCGGTCGAGCTGTGTCCTCCTTCCGAACTCGACGCTCACGACTCAACGGCAAAGAAATTGTTTTCGCAAAACAATTGACGTGCTTGATTCCTAAGAATTTCCTGCACGGATTCGATTTCTATTTCCACCCGAATGGAGTTAAATTTCTCGCCGCCGTCATCGGAGCAGCAGGAAGCGAGGCCAGGACCGCGACGTGAGGCCGCGGAACAAAACGTCTGTTCGGATCACAATACTCGTTGAGTATCGCGTTGCTCCGCAGCTCGAGGCAGTTCGGCGGGTTAAATGCAATGAGATTGCCTCAGATTTCACTGACACCAGTCAAGTTGCTCATCACATTATCTCCGAACAGCGGGAGTTCACAAGACACATTGGTGCGCAAACACCATATAAATCTGATTACTGTATTGATCCTGGACCCGGGGAGCCAGACTTTATATCAGAGGTGCGCATCACATGCTCCAACTGATACCGGGCAATAGATCTGAAATAGCCCACTGTGCCGCGGTCCCTCTTGTGTGTGTCTGAACGTTTGGTATGTTTCAGTACAAACATGCAGCTTCAGTGATGAGGACATCATGACCAGAAGTTGCTGTATCTCTGTGTTTGTTGTGTGCACAAAATATAATGTTCGACCGAACGCACACACGGACACACACACGCACAAAAAAAAAACGAAAACCATAAAGCCGCAAACACAAGTCAGTGAAAATCCCTTGGACACCCCACGTCACGGTGCGTACGCTGAGGGTGACAGTCACACAGCTGGATCCAAATGGACAAAACGACACCGAACATAGACTTACGAACCCGAAAGAATACATAAACAACACACGTGTTTTTTGCGACAAAACCGTCCAACCTGTTGTTGCAAAAGTCATGCATATCAAGTGCGCTAACACATGTTGAAAGAAATTTTGGCCGATATCTGTCAGTTCCTTTATGTAAATTCCCAACTGAGGACAAAGCCAGATAACTGCATTAAATCTCTAATGATCTCTGATGGAGTAGGTAATTAAATGGCGAAATAGAATTCCAAATCCAGATTTTATTGAAATTTATTGCAAATTAAAAATGCATAGCTTTCGCTGAGCCCTACGTGCTGATGTTTCGGTGAATGCGGAGCTTCACACACGTGAGTCGCTCTGGGCCATGTGCGCTCGCACCGCGCCTCGGTCCAAGGCAACAAATGGCTTCATAATGACGCTCAAAATGCAAATGGAGCTTTTATCTTTGGTACCAAAAATCTAGTCGGTGCCTCTTCTGCTGCTGATGAGTGTATGTCGTGCGGGGATCGATTAAACAGCGCAGATTACGGTGACCGCGGCGATGAGTTGCGGCATTAGCGTCGCCTCTGCGCGAGGACCGCGCGACAAGTCGTCCCGAGCTCATCGAGTCTGTCGAGACACAATTGAGTGTCGCTCGCACCGGCGTCGCACGCTCATCGGGCACGCGCAACAAGCCAAAAATTGTGGCCACTGGCTTTGTTTTCTGTCGTGTCACTCGCAAGATACCAGAATCATTTTCTTGTGGTTGCAAGAATCTTCGTCCTGAGGGCTCCTGTCGAAAGCAAAGTCCGGATTTTGCTGATCCCTCTTCCCCTCACAACAGTTGTTTTCTGTTGTTGTCTGCCCGATGAGAGAAAGCTGTTGACAAAAAAGTGGTTTCGCGTGCAATGCACTTTTTTTATTTAGTTTCAAATTCATTTGTCCTGACCACCAAGTTCGACGAAATGAATTGAAACGGCACTGAAATATTGATAGAAGTCGTCCGTAAATCAATGTACAAATAGGTTCGATCGCCTTTTCCACACCTTCCACCTCCACGAAAGTAACCAGTTACACAGAATCAGATCTGGCTCGGCCTGTAGCTGGCTCTTTCGGGTCTGAAGGAAGTCTGCCTCTTCATTGTGTCCGCACAGTTGTGTGCTTCCTGAGGCAAACTTTCCTCTGAGAATCAGGCCTTGTGGTGCAAGTCTACTCCACTGAATTTGCTCGGACACACCGTCAGACCAGTTTTTGGATGAACCTTTGTGTGTTTCAAAGTACTTGCAAAGAACGTGTGAAGGTGTTCATCCCGTGAAATTGGTCTCCACGAACAATGCCGTGATGCTGGGAAGCAACAAGACTCAGAAAATGAGAAGTCACGCTTTTTGCTGCGATCTTTGTTGAAGGTCCAAGTAAGTCAGCATTTACAGTGCAGCCTTGCGGCTACTCTCGACAGAAAACTGAGACTGTCCTTGCAGTTTTCTGTGTGCTTTCTTTCACTTTTAAGCTTCTCTCACAAAAGCTTTGCCTTGTGGTTTCCATACAAATGACGGTGATACGTATTCAGCTTACCTCCAGCTCAACACGCTCTGTTTAAAAAGAGGAGCTCACTGTGCCTTGAGCAGGAGTCCCAGCCTTTGAAAGCGAACGTGACTCGCTTGGTTAATCCCGCAAAGCCTTCCATTAAAATAGCCGACTGTTTACTTTCCCAGATGTTTGGTGAAAGATGTGTGCAGCTCGATGGAAGTTCACCTACGTTCGTTCAGGTGAACTAACGCCTTGCACGTGAAATATGTTGGAGATTGCCTTTCCAAAGGGAACTGCAAAGCATTGTACCTTGGACGACAACTTGAGTTCTTCGCTGGTCAACAGACTCATTCTGAATCACTGAGAGAGAGAGAGAGAGAGAGAGAGAGAGAGAGAGAGAGAGAGAGAGAGCGAGCACACTCATTCAGTCTAGATGACAGGGCTGACTGCAAGAAGAAGAATGCAATCCTCAGCAGCTTTGCCTCTGCCACCAAATGTGACACAACAAGGAGGAGAAGTGGTCAGGGAATGTAGGATATTCACAGCGACTACTCATCAAATGATACAGATGGTTTATGTTGGTTCTGAACAACGAGAAGGCTGAGATACGCTTTTGCAAAGAGAAGCGGACAACTGTTCCGTCTACGAGGTCCCACGAGTTTGACTTGCCTTGCTGGTTGATGATTGAGTGTTCGAAAAGGATGCCTCTCAAGTCCTTCCAATCTCAGACTTGGGCATTGCCACACTTGTAGACTGAAGATTCTTCCACTCCAAGAGAAGAAAAAATGGGAGCAGATTATTGTTCTGTGCCACCTTGTGTTCCATGTTTTGTGCATGGGAACACTTCACGTTTGAACTGCAGCATGCAGCTTGAGTCTGCACAGGACACCCGCTTGTGTCTGCGCATAAAATTCCAACAACTTTGGAAGAAGATCTAAAACGTGCAAGACAAGAACCGCTTTCGAGGAATGTCTCTCGTGAAGAAGGACACTCACAATGTACACCAAGAAGTTACAGGGATTGGAGACGGCTTTCCGAAGAAGACACAGATTACATCGCTCATGAATACTCAACCACGGTTCCTCGGCTCGTGCTTCTCCCTTCCTTTGCAATCTCTCCCTTTGGAGTTCCCTTCTGTGATGCATGTGTCGTCATTCTATTGCTCAACAGATTCTTGTCATAATAATAAATGCTTTGAAAACTGCTTTACATGCAACGCTTCTTCCAGTGTGCAGAAGAAGTCCGTTTCTGTGAGGCGACCTTTTCAGCATTCCAAGGTGGCCCTTTCCTTCTGGTGTCAGAGGGAAAACTTGCCATTGTGTGTACTGGAGCAAGAAACATACAGAAAATAAGCGACTAATGTGGGCAAATGGATTGAGTCTCGTGAAGCTGGAACAGACGAAGACTCACACATATGTATATCATAAAGTCGAACTGGGTCTCAGCAACGATGCGAAGATCCTCGTTGCGCATGCATGATGTTCCTCAGTTTTATTTTCCCGATGAACTCTATTTGGATGTTTAAAGTGAGACAGCTTGTTTTGGAACGACAACAGCTGAAAATTATCGCGAGTGCTCTTTGCTGTGAGAACCAGAAGCAGAACGAGGTTACAGTACAGCTCAAAAGTTTCGGCTCACCGATGGCTTGTGTGCCTTCAACAGGATCGACTTCACTCGAGCGAACGACATCCTTTGGCACAAAGCCGCTTCATTTCAGACCTACCTTTCACCTGTCAACTTCAGAACAGTTTATCCAAAAGGCGCCATGTACTCGTAAAAAAAACCCCAGCGCATCGTTGCAAAGGTGCATTCTGCAGTTTTCGCAAAATGTCTTCAGGACTCGAGCGCTGTCCTGGTCCCCTGAAGCCAACGTGCATAATTTACTCGAGAAATGAACGATAGCAGTGCAACACACCACCCACTCAGTTTCACTGCAAGACATTTTGTTGCAACCTTGGTGAGAGGTTCACATTTCTTATGCTCTCATAATCCATTTGTAAAACCAATAAGTTTGCACTAGGATTGAGCAACCCGTTACAAAATCAAGCTCAGACTGATGCAAAAAATAGCTCCATGGAGCTCGCGGTGATTTGAGGAAATTTCAGTTGCTCTGATTTGGCTTGCTCTGATTTGGCTTGCTCTGATTTGGCTTGCTCTGATTTGGCTTGC
>JAAUXT010023018.1_pt1 | contig 18475 bp, 21 predicted proteins | sample 7278171 | NCBI WGS metagenome assembly JAAUXT01 (sample SAMN14350112, study PRJNA611818) | marine sediment metagenome | isolation source: surface marine sediment (1.8m) | place: French Polynesia: Moorea | collected 2018-08 | reverse complement strand
TACCTTCTGAGATACAGAGACATTTCTACATTCACACCCCATTTTTTCTGCACTTCCAAATTTGACCTTTTTAACCTCAGAAACCTAAAAATTCAAAATTGACAAATTCCTTCCTCGCGCATTATCCCCAACTCAAAATGAACCAAAAGAGCCCAAATGATCCCAAATCAATCCTCATCTTGACCATGAAACTGCTGTTGACATACTTTTGGAAGAGGCTGCCTATAGGTGATTTGATTTCACTCACTCTGATTTTGCTGGCTTTTTCCAAAAGCTCACAAATCGGACCATTCTCCTCAAATCACCTAAAAAGTGGCTGCCAGACAGGAAAGACTTTTGGGATCAACCTGTTGTACAACCAGACGGTTTGTTCATTCCCAATATTGTCCGTGACAAACCACCTGGTTTTTCTCACCTGAGTACACACCTGCCACCACCACGAGAATAGTGGAGAACCAGAGAACATCGCGAGGCTCCATCTTTCATGGGAAGGAACCAGCCCTGCAAGCGTGCGTACTGGTGTTTGTGTTTCTGTCTGTGGTTGTGCCAAACTTGTGCACTGAAGAAAGTGTGCTCTCTATCATTGAAAGTGATCCGTTCACGATTCTTCAGACGTGATCCAGATCAAGATCAGTTGGATCACGGAGGAATTGTGATATGATCACCAATATCAATCAATACTCCACAGAAAAAAGCGATTGGGATCAACATGACGGAGCGTGGCCAGCGTGGAAAGGATCAGATTTCGCACACAAACCCAAGAAGCGTTCTCCACTCCTGCAGCACACACTCACACACACACACACACACACACACACAGAATGACATCCCTGATCACAAGGACAGCACCAGGGAGTAGCTGTGCATCATGAGTGCAGAAACCAGCCTCGCGAACTCTGTGATCAATTCATTGTTGTTTTCAGGTCAAAGACAACATAGATGCACAAAAAACATTCCAAAACAAAAAGCGAATATGTAACATGTTTTCAGAGTGTGTTCGTCAATGTTTATTGAGAGCAAAATTTTACAGCGTACCCAGAAAACTGTACCTGTGTTCTTGTAATGCATCCCATGTTTTACAATGTGCCAGTTGTTTCACACAATTCTCTATCAAACCCACACATCAACAGCATGCCCAAGATTGTCTGTTGTATTTACAATGCACTACACAAATAACAGTGTGCCATACTTTTTGCAGTGTAGCCCTCCAGAAAAGTCTTTTTTTCATCTTTTGCTGCAAACATCAAAGCCACAAACCCCAAAGAATCCAAATCTAACCCACCAGGTGTACATTCCTCAAACACAAACATTCACTGTCTGGACAACTTGAATAACCAACCAACAAACCAACCAACAGCATTGACAAGGGTAACTGAGCAAGAAACAAATTGTAAAAATGAACAGAAATTCACAGAATTTTCCTTGCAGATTGTTCAGTCAACAAAACACAATGAAACAAGAGTCTGGGGTCACTCTGGAATATATGCCAAACTTTCTTTTATGTTTAGTGGACACGGTCAGGAGTACAGGTGTTCCTTCTCATTTAAATTATGCCAAAGTGTACAAAAGAACCCTTCTTGTGGCAATTAGTTGTTGAAGTTTTCATAATGAGGGTCATTTTGTGCAGAAGGGATGTGTTGGTAAGGTTCAGGGAAGATTGAGCTGACCTCAGTTATGATAGAGTCAGGCCTCACATCAGGGTGTGGCTCATTGACAGTTGCCAAGTGAACATGTAGATCTCTGGGACCCTGGGGAAACTGGTAAGGCTGATCATATAGGGAGCTGGCTTGGGTTGTGATAGATTCAGGCCTTGGTGATGGCTGTAAATATTCATCAGGGCTCACAGGCTCTAAGTCATACTCTGAAGACCTGCCATTCCCATCATCACTGGTGAGTGTGTTGAGGGGAATGATATGGAGTGTTGTGTAGTGTTCATTGTCTTGTCCCTCTGGTCCTGGTTCTGGTCTGGGGTTCATGGCTCTTGCTATCTTCTGCTTCCTGCAAAAAAAATGCGGTTCTGTTAAATTTTTGGATGCAACCAATGAGATTGCAAGTGTCCAAGCATTTTTGTAGTGGCAAATTTTTTTGTCCATTGTGCATAAACAGAAATGTTTTCCCTCTTTTGAAGACAATGTGAGACACAAAATTGTGCCATAGCTGTTGCACTGACCGTTTCATGCACAGAAATACCACCAAACCTCCAGTGATGACACCAATGACAAGAAGTGGAACTCCGACTCCAATCCCAGTCCAAACTGGAGTCAAATTAGCTACAAAATAACATCCACGACAGGAAATGCAAGTTGACAATGCAAGTCAAAGGAAGACGCAGTTGCTTGTGCCTAAGAACTCCAGCCGACTGGTCCCCTCTCTTTGGGTCCTTACCTGAATCCCCTTGGCCTTCGCCAGGAGCTTCTTTTCCTTCGGCTATTGTTGTGGTTGGTTTTCGTCCATCACTGGTTGTTGGAGTTGTTTCTGGAGCTGTTGTCATCCCTGCAGACACTGGGTGTGTGGATGCAGTTGACGGCCTTGGAGCCTCTGAAGATAAAATATTTATTTGCATGCAAAATCTTTTGGAGCAGCCCACTCACTTAGTTCTGTGGTTGTTTGGTTTGGTTTGCAGGTGCAACTTGAAATGTTGGTCAAATCTTTTGTGTTTTCCTCTTCCAGCACATCTCACCTGGGCATGTTGGTTTCTGGGTCCAGTCTCCATGATGCTGACACGTGATGGTTTCTTGGTCTCCATCATGGCAGAAGTATGTGATCTCAGATCCAGGGTTGTAGGGTCCGTTGTACATGGTTCTGGTGGCAAAGGGGACACCTCCAGGTTCTGGACACACACCTGGGACAAATGATCATCAAAGGAATTTTTAGCAGTCACATTTTAAGGGAACAACAAACATGACCTTATCATAGTTTGACATGTCAGAGATGAATTTACATTCATTGTTCTGTCAACTCTGATGAAACTGATTTTGTGTGCGTGCCAGAATAAAATGTGGACTTCTGTCTCTTTGCCAGCATCAACCAAACTCCAATTCAAAAGTGACCAGCAACAAACCTGAGCTCCAAAATTGTGTAAAACCTGAGTTACCTTCTCAATGGTTTCAAGGGATCGTGCCTGTTGTTGAATTTCAACAATGTGCTGAAAAATATATTGACCTTTGTGACTTGGTGGACAAGTTGCCATTCACTTACCAGGGTCTGGGCACTCCAGGACACTCCAGTTTCTGTCACCCATGCAGAAGGGAAACCTGGTGTCATCAAAAGTGACAGTTCCCTTTTGCTCCTCTTGTTTCAACCAGCAGAGGGAGCTGCATCTCCATTTGTTGATCCTGTCTCCATATTTGTGGTCACTCAGTGACAGGGAGAGTGGGCGGGGCAGGTTCAGAAAAAGATCTGGATTCAAGGTGGTCAAGGTCCAATTGGTCATGGAAAAGGCAATGAGAGAGTGGAGATCATCAAAGGCTCCTGTCTCTATATGAGAGATGGGATTTACAGCAATGGAAAATGATTTGAGATGGTGAAGTCCTGTGAATATTCCTGATGGTACAATAGATAAGAGATTGTAAGCAAGGGTGACATAAGTGAGAGACAGAGGAAAGGTTTCTGGTTCTATGACAGAAATTTTGTTGTGACTCAACCACAGGAGCTTCAGTGATTCCGTCCCACTGAATGCCTCTTTGTCCACAGATGAAATCATATTGGATGACAATGTCAGTAAAATACAGAAAGACAGATGGCTGAAGACTCCAGCAGGAATAGAAGTGATGACATTGCCAGAAAGAGTAACTGATTCGGCCTCAGCAGGAATGTCATGTGGCACCTCAGTAAGATTCCAGTGGGTTCTGGCAAAGTTCTTAATTCTTGTGTACTCGTTCTTGCATAAGTGCTGGTTGGTACACTCAGTATGTGCTTTTGGCAGTGCCACAAGCAGCAGTACACCTGAAATGGGGCAGACTAAGATCAGGAAACAAACACCTCCAACATCCTTCAACTTGAGAAAAAACAACAGAACATTTTGTGCCGCAAACATTGGTACAACAAGCACCTTTTTCCTGACATACCAACACAGCGAGAAAACTGCTGAGTCAGCATCTTCACGTTCATGGTGTCTTCAATCTTCGTGAACGATGAACAATTGATTGACTTCTATGTTCACGTGTACATTTTGGTGCTGACACTCCCAATTGTTCGCGCGAATTGGAAAACCCGAAGCTTTCTGTTCAAACATATTTTCTCAGAATTTTCCCACGCTGTTGGTAACGTTTCGCAAACACCTGCCAAAGGACCGAAAAGACCCTTGTGATCAACAAACAGGAAAGCGCCGAGTTTACCACAACTTGGAGACACCAGTGTCTGGTTGCTGATCTACACACACGCACACACACGCACGCACAGTGAAGAAAGAATCATTGTTGGGCGGAAAGGACTGTGGGCTCTATTTCGTTCAAGTTTCCAGCAACATTTGTATTTGTCTTCAAATATGTGGACCACAAGGCACTTTCAGCAGACAGTACTTCCCCAACCACCAACCGAATCCTGGATGAGAGGGGAAAACTTCAATATGGCTGCCAGATTTGGAACCCAGCTGGCTGGCCAAGCAAGGGCAAAATATTTGGCAAACCAAGTTCGAACCTTGGAACATTGAGTTCCGCAGTTTCTCTGTGGAAACCTGAGGGGTGCTTTCACCCCAAACCTTGTAATTCAGTGAATAATTTCCCACCAAGATCCACCTCAGCCCATGCATAGTCTGCGTAAGCAGAAGAAATTTGGCAGTGGATTGATCCTCAATTTCCTTGTTTGGCGTTTTGAACTGAGTTTCTTGTTCGTCTTTCTCCTGAGATTTGTAAACGCCTTTCTGTTCAGCGCCGAACTTTCGCGCGGCCACAGAAGACACTGGAACTGAAAAAGAAATTGGCAGGTGACTTCTGTTTTTCGTGAGAATCTTTTCCTGCGATCTCGGTTTCTGCCTTTTCTTTGAGCCCTTGCCAAACCTCACCCCTGCCAACAAGTGAACTTGGTCGTGGGAAAGTTGAGCAGATGGCACACGCACGCGTTGTGAGACGGAAAATTGAACACGTTTGAGATTTATTCCAACACGACAAAATTGACACAAGTTGACACAACTCTCAACAGTGTTCCGCGGTTTGTTTGCAAAAACTCAAAAAGATGGCACTGAACAGCAACTCTGTTTCTGCCCCTTCCATTGCCAAAAGAAATCACGGTATTGACTCAGTGTTGCCACGCAAAGCTCCGACCTGATTCCCCCCACACGAAACAAAACTTCACAAATTTATAGGTGGATTCATATGGAGCTGCGGCTGCGTCCTAGGTTTTGCGGCATAGCTGACACCTGTGTCCGCAAGTTTCTTGGGTCAAGAATCGGCTGCCACCAATTATCTGCGGCAAGCTACGTGCGGGCGTCATGTTAAATTTTGACGCTGCCCAACAAAACGCAGAACGCAGCTGCATGCCGCAGCTCTATATGAAGTCAGCATGAGAAAGCCACTGGACTGGACAAGAACAAAACATTGACAGGTGTGTTTTTGGACAAATTTGGGGGTAAATCCTCTTTCACTTTCACAGAACGAAATATTGTGTGTGTGTTTGCAGTGTTTATTTCGCAAACTCCATTTTCAAGAAAATGGACAACAGATCAGCAGACAAGGGTTTAAATTTCTACAAAATTTTGTTTTCATCAAAATATGAAGCAAGTTGGATGAAAGAGGCTGGTTCTTTTTTGAAATATTGTGGTCAAATATGTGATCATTTGAAAAACACCCAGGGTAACCAATGTTCAGTTTACAGACAGAATGTCAATCTGATGTGTCAACATCAGTTTCTGTAGATAATACTGTGCTTCAAATATTTTGTTTGCATGCACAAAAATGTTTTGTGCAAAGTAAAATGTGCACACTCATCAATGATATGTCAAATGATGATTTGGAAGTGATCAACAAATAGTCCCCACCCATTCTGTATCTCAGAGAGTTATGGAGTCAAACCTCATCCAGAACCATCTTTTTGTGGACATTTCATTTTTTTGAGCAAAGATGTTGACCCTTCAGTTGTCATTTTCCTGAGAATTTGCATCATGTTGGCCAGAAAAGAGATCTTGTCCTCAGTGGGAGGCCTCCTGATTTTGACTTTTCACCATCATACCTCCAGTTTTTGTGAAGGCCTGACATCTTGTGATGATTTCTGGTTTTCTGTGATGGGATGTAAATGACAGATGATTTTAATTTTGTTCAAATCTGTTGCACTTGTGCTGTTAGTGTTGTATCATCACTTTTGGTGAGGTTTTTGTCTTCTTAATTTTTGAGAAGAACTGAGTGTGTTCAAATTCTGCATTACAGTGCTGCAATCATGGTAGAAGAATGAGGGGATGAATGCACCACCTCATCTATGTTTCAGCTGCTTTGTGGAAGAATACAACAGAGGCACCTCCAATGGCCACAACCTGTGAAGAATGCTCACCAATGTTCATAAAACTGTCCTCATCAGTGTTGTATTCAGTAACCAATCCTCTTCCAATGGCTACAAAACCTCCTGGATCAGTGGAGGGCACAGCAGCATATGGCAGATCATAGATAGGTGGGTTGGCGCTTGTTGCATTTTCGTACTCATGAGTTAGATTGGCATCATATGGTTCATCATACACCCGGCTCATCGCATCATCATGTTCAGGGTTGGCAGAACTACCATTGGAAATAGTGGTGTCAGACTGCTCAATGTTTGCATAGTCATCATCGAGGGGTTCCTCACCTTCCCCTCTCACTGCTTCTTGTGCTGCATTCTGCTGTCCTGCTGGGGCCAAATGTAGAATGTTTGCCAGTTTCTCTTTCCTGTTGAATAAAGTGATTTGGAAAACATAACACACAACACACAGCTGGAAAATTCATTTGACACCTTACTTGTTGGAAATGCACTGATCTACAAACCTTTTCTTATTTTGCATCACAATATAACCTCCCAGGACTGCAACAATGACAAGAAGAGAAAGCCCCACCCCAACTCCAGTCCATACTGGGGTCAAATCTGCAGCAGAAATCACAATGTTCAATGGTTCTAAGCAGATATGTACAAAGCAATGAAAACATCCAGCTGAGAGTCACAAATGCTTTCAGAATCAGACTATTTTCTGATGGTGCAGGAAATCAAAGACTTCACAGGAAGCACCTGTGCCACTTTCATCTCCATCTCCACTTGGAACTGTTCCATCCTCAGTGGTAGTTGTACTTGGTCTGCTTTCATCACTCGCCAGTGGAGTAGTTGATGTCGAACCTTCAGAAACTGGGTGTGTAGATGCATTTGTGCTTGTGACCTGCGGTTCTTCTATTCAAAAAGAACAATTTGTCATTGTCAGACGGCTTTTCCAAAGCAGAGTTTGTTTTTCAGGGTACAATTCTGTTGCACTCGTAACTTGTCACTCACTGGAAACCACTGGGCGACATGTCTCTGAAAGGAAAAGAAAATACCTGGGCTTGCTGGTTTCTGAGTCCAGGTTCCACTTCCCTGACAAATGATCGTACTGCTGTTTCCGTCCAAATATCTGTAGGTCACCTGGTCATCTGGGAAATAGGGCCCATTGTATTCGGTTCGGGTGGAGAATGGGACACCTCCTGGTTCTGGGCAAACTCCTTTCAGTGAAGAAAACCAAAGAAACAACATGACCTTCATTCAGTTCTGGGAACAAACGTGAACCAATTTTTGGTCCAAAGAACTTGAGCCAATCATAATGTCTTCGAATCATTTGTGTGGGGGTACAGTGAATGATGGATGAAGCTGATCTTTCGAGTTTGGTGCAGCACGCTTACCTGCCTCACCACACAGAAACATCTTCCATTCAACACCATCAGCACATTTTGGAAAAGACCTGCCCCACCACATCACAGTTCCATGTTGTTCTTCATGTTTCAGCCAACATAATAAGCTGCAGTTCCACTGGTTGGTGGCTGTAGGCTGACTCAAGCTCAGACTGAGATGAAGGGGACGTGGTAAATTTGCAACAAGCGGTGGTAGTGTTGTGAATCTGTTTTGCTTCAAATCTATTTTGTCCAATGAGTGCAGGGAATCAAAAGTGCCATTTTCAATGTTGGAAATTTGATTGCCCCTCAGATGGAGCTCTCTCAGATTTCTCAGTCCTGAGAACAACTCTGGCTGAAGAAGTGAAATTCTGTTGCTGTACAAGTATAGATACTGCAGAGAGGACAAGCTGGTGAAGACCTGCTCATTGATGAAAGATAGTTGATTCATCTCCAGGTGGAGTTTCCTGAGAGTGTTCAGTCCAGCAAATAGATTCTGCTGGAGAACTTTCAATTGGTTGTTTGTCAAGTAGAGAGTCTCAAGAGACTCCAACCCACTGAAAGCTTGTTCGTCAAGAGAAGTGATCTTGTTTGCATGCAGAAAAATTGCTTTACATTGCATCAGGTGATTGAAAACTCCAGCAGGAAGAAAGGTAATGGCATTTACTCTCAGATCAACCATGAGGGCCTCTCCAGGTATGTCTTTTGGAATTTCGGTGAGGCCCCAGGCGATTCTGTAGAATTCCCTGGTGGTAGAGTTGTACTCATTTCTGCACCAAAGTTCGTCTGTGCAGCCTGCATCCACATTCAGCCATGGTGCCAGTGTCAATAGAACAACTGAAATAAGGCAATTTAAATAGTTTTCACTAGGGTGTCAGAAGTCCATTTCTTGGGTTGAAGTCAAAAATTCCACCATTGGGTTCAATGTTAAATTTTGATCCCGACATTGAAAAAAAGAAGAAAAATAGCTCCATGGAGCTCCCAGTGATAAGAGAAGCAACCAAAACACAGCAACTGAAATACAGTGACTGAAATGTAAATAAGTGTAATCAAGCCACCTCCAATTGAACCCTTGAATGCCGGTTCAATCACATGTGATTCTTTCCCGCTCTCCTCTGAAGCTGTGACTTTGCCCCAGCTTCAGGTGTATATAAATGCTTGCAACCCTCACTCTGGGCTTCCTTCTCTGAAGCCAGGTAAGTGAAATAAACAACTCTGAAACCTTCACATGTGTGACTCAGCTTTTGCACCCTGGTCAATGGAGACAGGAGAGATCAACTCCTGTCTCCAGATGAATGATGCAAAACAGGACAGCCAACTGAATGACTCTGGAACAATGCTGGCAAGAACACCCATACACAACACAAGTTATCAATTTCAACAAGAAAATGTTATTGTTATCTGTATATTGAAAGTTGTCACCCAATTGCACCACCAAAAACTTTTGACAAATATCTATTTTGAACACTTTCCTGAGTCCCAAATTTGTACCCAAACTTTGACCACACCCAAAAACCATAAAAATTTTTGAAAATGAAAAAATGAATGACATTCCAACACCCAATCTATCAATTTCCTATATTTCATGAATACAAATCCTTCATCAAATGTTTTTTTCTTTCTGAGAAATTGCTTTTTATGTGCAGTGAAGTCTAAAATTTAATGAGTGCAAAATTTGCGCTTTTCCCTCTCAAAAATGTAAAAATGCAAGCTTATCAAATTCCTTACTCATGCATTATCCTTGACCAACACAAATTCAGAAATACCCAAAAGATCCAAATTTGAAATCTTGACCATGAAACTGGTAAACACATACTTTTCAAAGACACTGCCTGTTGGTGCCTGTTGGTGCTTTGATCATGGTCGCTATGTTTTGGTCACTCTTTGAGCACCCTTCAACAGTGCAACCTCCTCAGATCACCCAAAAATCACCTCACGTCACCAGTGTGAAAACTGCTTGAAAATGGCCACAGAGCACTGGTCAAATACGTTTGGTTGTTTTTGGTACCTTCACGTAAGCTTGTGAAACAAGCATGCAAGTTGCGCTATCTCACTCAATCCTCTGAGTCTAAATCTTCTCGAATTGTTTGAGTTCTGAATGATCTGGGCATTATTTCATTGTGACTGTGATCATCAGACTTGGGGTTGTCACGTTGGTGATGCGCGGTTGGGCGGCATCAGAATTTTTGACACGCGCGTCAAAATTCAACATGACGCCCAATGGAGCGTTTTGACGTGGGCGTCAATTTTTTGACGCGCGCGTCACCAACGTGAAAACCCTTACTGTGATCATCAGACAGTGATCATCAGACAGACTAAGACTCTCCACAAAAGGTTTCACCTGACAAACTGTAAGTTGGAAATGAGCGAAGCACGAACTTACCAATTAAGATTGAAAATTCTATTTCCTTCTTCATCATCTGGACTTCTGATCACCGTTGACGCTGCAAGTGCCCCTATATTTGTTGTTGATTGATTAGTCCCAGATCTACAAAACATTCATTGTGATGAGAAAGTTCTGTTGAAGACAAAAAATCAAAATCCTTTCTCTGTGAGTTCTGCAGCAAAACTAAGTTTCTTGCTTGTTGGTTCTGTTTGGGCCCTTCTGCAAACCTGTCACAAGGACCAGAGTAGAAGAATCACTTTTGGTCACAACAAAAAGTTGGCAGTCGCTCTCATTCTTTGTTGTGATTTGTGATCATGGGCATGCAACTGTCATCGTTGACTGCACGCAGTACAGCCAAATAGGAAACTTGAACATATGGAACACGTTCGTTCATTGACCCTTTTGTGTTGTTACACAAACTTGGTCATGGGTGAGCCTGACACCAAAGGTTGTTCGCAATGAACAGACAATTGGACACCCAAGCAAAACAGAATTTTTTTCAGAAAAAGGCTTTTGTCACTTATTGAATTTTCAGTTTCATGTTCACGCGATGTTCCTGCCGACCACATGTTGTTCTGTCTGAAGTTGCGTGCAAAATCAAAACTTTCCCACACAAACACAACAAATCTTGGCAGGTGATTTCCCGTTTCTCCACGAGAAAATGTCTGTTCCACTGGCAATGCGAAACTTTTATCTCTGGTCTTGCCAACACAGATCATGAAGACGTGGTTTGAAAAGCAAAAATGTTTTCGATTTGTCGTGAAATGCATTTTCAGCTGACAAAACCAAGAGATTGAACTTCAATGGGAAAAGATGGACCTTGTGGAGCCAAGCATCCAGGCCACCAGGAACCACTGTTAAAGGAAGCTCCAGAGGTTTGCTGTTCGGTGATCCTGACGAGCAGCCAACCAAATGCAGCAACTACATTTCTCACACATTTGCACTTTCACACCACATGACAAACATCTCCATCACATTTTCCAAGAACCATAATCTACCACAAATTCCGTCCAAAAAGAATGAACCAGTGCACAATTTGACACAAAAAGTACACACAAAACTTCATTCTGACTTTACACACACAATACACAACCAACTTACAACAAATTGTTCACTTAAATTGGCACTTTTACAAAAACACCAAATTTTACCCCCTGACTTTCACCCACCTCATACTCACATAAAAATTTCTGAAAATCACAAATTGAATGCACTCAAAATATAGACTGACCAATTGCCAACATATGCCCAATATACATCCTTCAGCAATTCTCTGTGTTCCAGCCATTCCCATTTTCCAAATTGACACAAGTGAAAAAGAGACCCCAAGAAACAAAAACTTGCCTGGAAAAACTGGGCACATTCAATTTCAAACTCTTCCTTTATCAGCATCATCTTCAAACATAATTGAATAACAAAAATCAATGATTTCGAAAATTGATCTTTCACCAAAAAAACCTTTGTCCACATGATTTTCGTCCATGATGCCTTGAGGTGGTTTGAACGTCTGGTTTGCCACAATTCGGCTTGAAAAGCCGAAAAGCTTGAAAAGCCGAATTGTGCAACCAGTCCATTCAACCTCCAAAACAGGATGCAAATGATTTGATTTGATCAAGTCAGCTGTCATAGCTGTCGTGCAGGAAAACTTTTGAGATCAACCTGGTACGAGTACAACCAGATATTTTGTTCAATCTCTTGTCCGTCACAAACCACGTGGTTTCTCTCACCTGAGCGCACACCTGCCACAACAAAGAGAAGAGACTCATGAGATCCAGAGAACATCGTGGGACTCCATCCTGGAAAGAACTTCCAGACATGCAGTTGTGTTTTTCTCTGCCATCCTCCCAAATTTGTGCACTGAGAAAGTGTGCTCTCTATCCTTGAAAGTGATATGTTCTTCTTTGAACAGCACAGAAATGCATGATTGTGATCCAGATCAAGATCAATTGGATCATGGACAAATTGTGATATGAGAACCAAGATCAATCAATACTCCACAGAGAAAAACAAGCGGGATCAAGATGATGGAGTGTGGCCAGCGTCTTTTCAGAGTATGTTTGTCAATGTTTATTGAGAGCAGAATTTTACAGTATGCCCAGAAAGCTGTACCTTATCATTTGTAATGCATCCCACGTTTTGCAATCTGCCAGTTGTTTTACAGTGTCTCTGAACAAATATCCAGTACACCCACACATCAACAGCATACTCCAGACTGTTCTATGTACAATGCATTATGTAAAACAGTGTGCTATGCTTTCTGCAGTGTAGCCCTCCAGAAAAGTGTTCTTTTTTGTTCTTCGGTTGCAAATATCAAAGCCACAAACCCCAAAGAATCCAAATGTAACCCACCAGGTGCATATTCTTCAAACATACATTCACTGTTTGGACAACTTGAACAACCAACCAACAAAGTTACCAACAGCATTGACAAGGGAAACTGAGCAAGAGACACATTGTGAAAATTGACACAAATTCACACAATTTTCATTGCAGGTTGTTCAGTCAACAAAACACAATGAAACAAGAGTCTTGGGGCATTTTGGAATACGTATGCAAACTTTGTTTTGCATTCAGTGGACATGATCACGATTGAAGGTGTTTCATCTCATTTATATTTTGCCAAAGTGGACAAAATAACCCTTGTTGTGACAATTTTAGTTGTTAATTTCTTCATAATGAGGGTCATTTTGTGCAGAAGGGATGTGTTAGTAAGGTTCAGGGAAGATTGAGCTGACCTCAGTTATGATAGAGTCAGGCCTCACATCAGGGTGTGGCTCATTGACAGTTGCCAAGTGAACATGTAGATCTCTGGGAGCCTGGGGAAACTGGTAAGGCTGGTCATACAGGGAGCTGGCTTGGGTTGTGATGGAATCAGGCCTTGGTATTGGCTGCAAATATTCATCAAGGCTCACAGGCTCCAAGTCATGCTCTGAAGACCTGCCATTCACATCATCACTGGTGAGTGGGTTGAGGGGAATGGTATGGAGTGTTGTGTAGTGTTCATTGTCTTGTCCCTCTGGTCCTGGTTCCGGTCTGGGGTTCTTGGCTCTGGCGTTTCTTTGTTTCCTGCCAAAATCAGGGATATCGGTTTTGATATTTGATGAAACAATGAGCATGACATGTTTTGCATTTTTCAATTTTGCAAAGGAAGACAATGTTTCTTGCTTGGTTGGACCATGTCAGTAACCAAACAAAACTGTTTCTTCCGCTTACCTTTTCATGCAGCAAAACACCGCGACGCCTCCACTGACAGCACCAACAATGAGAAGAGGAAGCCCTGCTCCAACACCAATCCAGACTGGAGTCAAGTTTTCTGCAGAGAACATTTTTGCACAACAGATACAAAGGATCTGGTAAAACTTGGTGTTTTAGTTCAGTTCACTAAATTGCTTCTTGGGACCTTACCTGAATCCCCAGGATCTGTGTTTGCATCAGGGATTGTTGTGGTTGGTTGTGTTCCTTTGGTTACTTGTGAAGTTTTGGATCTTTCTGTCAGTACTGGCTGCTCAGATGGAGTTGTCATTGTCGGCTTGGGGGCTTCTGAAGAGAAGGCACAGGTGTTCACAAAACTGACTGCCCAATAACTACTAAAATCAGTTTATTATGGGTGACTGCTTGAAGTTGTCTGGAACAATAATTCACCCATGGAGGAAGAACACAATTCTGAAGAGTTGTTCCAGGTGAAAATCATTTTGTTCCCAGAAGAATCTTCCCAGAAAATAGCTCAGGTGATTTGCACCTGCTGCCATATTGTTAGGGGTCAACAGCATGAAGCAAGAATTAATTGGAACAGTGCCAAAACTTATTCACTTCCTTTTGACCAAAATTAGTATGGCTGCATCATCCTGGACATTGAACAAATCTACAGACCAAACACAAACAGAAAAGAACACCATTTTCACAGAGGAAACTTTCTGGATGCCGATAGTGCTTTGCATTCAGCCGGTAGATCTACCCGGTGCAAAGCAGCAAAACATCACCTGTGCAGGTTGGTTTCTCAGTCCAGTTTCCATTGCTCTGACAAGTGATAGTTTCATGTCCACCATCAAAGCAACTGTAGGTCACCTGATCACCAACATTGTAAGGTCCATTGTACTTGGTTCTGGTGGAGAATGGAACACCTCCAGGTTCAGGACAAACACCTAAAACATAATTTGTGCTTTCTATAGAAATCAACATCATTCTTCTGGAAATAGAAAGTAATTCAGATCTGTTATTTTGTATTGGTGTGGGTATGGCAACATGTTTGCCAAAGAAAGGTTCCAAAAGATTGAACATTTTTGTGAAAACAGGATGGATGCACGAAGTTTGTGAAAGCCTTTGGCAGCTGCACACTCACCAGGGGCAAGACATTCAAGTGCTACCCAGTTCTTGCCATCTGCACATGTGGGAAGAGGTCCGGGTGGCATCCGGATAGTCCTCTGTTGATGCTCATGTTTCAACCAACAGAGAGAGGTGCAATTCCACTTGGCATGGTGATCATCACCCAGGTAAAGAGAAAAAGGGTGGGGCAGGTTGAGGAAAAGGTCTGGATTCAGGGTTGTCAACCTGGCATTGGGCAATGTAAAGGTTTTCAGTGAGTGGAGGTCATCAAAGGCTCCTGTTTCTATGTGGGAAATTGGGTTGTTAAAAATGGACAGAAGGAGAAGATTTGTGAGTCCTCCAAACAGTTCTGACATGATTTCAGACAGGATATTGTGGTCCAGAGTGAGGGCTTGCAGATACTGAGGAAAAGTTCCAGGTTCAATGTGAGATATTCTGTTGAAGCCCAAGTACAGGGAGGACAGTGATTCAATTCCACTGAAGGCATCTTGGTCAACAGAAGAAATTTGATTTTGTTCCAGGTAGAGATACATGCAGTCTGACACATGGCTGAAGACTCCAGCAGGAAGAGAAGTGATGGCATTCCCTGTGAGCCAAACCCCCACTGTGTCACCAGGAATATCACGTGGCACCTCAGCGAGACAACAGTTTGTTCTAAGAAAGGATCTGCTGACTTGTATGTACTCATTTCTGCATTGCTCCTGGTCAGTACATTCAGCCTCTGCACCAGAAAGCACTGTTGCTGAAATGACAAGTCAGAACACTGAAAGTATTAGATGCGTCATGTTTGCCAAGTGAACCAGCAAAAACATGAACTGGGCACCCCAGCACAGCCAGTTATTGCTCCTTCACTGTCAGAACAACTTGAAAATTTCAGTCAACTGAATGAAATCAAACAAATTCAATGGGACTGTGTTTGGTCAATACGAGAATTTTGGCTCAGGCAAGAAAATTTGTTGTTGCATTCATCAAACACTGTCAATGAACAACACAAATGTTTGGCCTTACAGAAGCCAACTTATGGTTTATCGTTCATGGTGTTTTGGGTGGCAAATATGTCTGAGAAATTCAATTGGTTTGTATAAAAATGACTGGAACTGTTTGTCCTTTCAACCCCATGTACACATGTGTGAATGTATTCAAAACACAATGACTTACCAAACAGCAGAAGAGAAAAGAAAGTTGGAGTCCTCTTCTTTTTCATCGTCACAGTTTTGTCTTGATTCATCATCAGTCGAGCACAAAGCGTGCAGTGTAACAATTTTGAGAAAATTGGAAAATTGGACTGCAGGTTATAACAACAACAACAACAACAACAACAACAACAACAACAACAACAACAACAACAACAACAACAACTTTTGAACCTGAGTGATGCACAGGTTGTTTGCTTGAACACACTGGCCTACCAGTTTTTCTCTTGTTCCTGGTTGGAACTTCTGCACGACAGGTAATGCCACAGAAAGATGTTTGTGTTTTGGGAGTTTCAACACCAAGTTCTGTAGTCGAAAAATGTACATGCAACACATAGCTTGCTAATGCAACTCCCCTGTGTTGGAAGGGTCCACAATGAAAAAAGAAAATGATTCTATTGTTGGAAACCTGCAAAAAATACCTCAAAACACCTTGAAAAAGAATTACTTTTCAAAGGGCTCACAAACCCTGGAGTTATGTCTTTACAATTTTGTCAACAAGGTTACTTTTTCTTGTCTGTGGAGCCTGCCATACTTATGGAGTTGCATCAAGAAGCTATGTGTTATGTGTACGTTTTGTGGCTACGGAGTGCAGTGCTGCATAGTTCTCATATTTGAAACACTTGTTTGCATGAGCTCAGAAATTTTGTAGCTGATCTCAAGGTTTGCTGCCTGTAAATCTATTTGCACAACAATTTGGTCATGTTTGATCGTGGGAAAACCTGACATTCATTGTTTTCTCACACAACACTGAGCAGGCAATCGGGTACGCAGGACACCTGTCTCTTTTGGCATTGTGGACTCATTCACTCTGCCCAACAAGCAAGTGAAATTGGTGCATAGACACCCAAGACTTGTAAGAAATTTGCTCCGTTGGTTTGATTGCGTGGCGTGAAATCAGATAAAAAACCTGAATCATTCAGATTCCATGAGAGACAAGATTTGTCCTGCAAATGCCACCTGTACCCATCCATGTGAACCAGCAGCGAATGTGCAGAGGCATCCCCCACTCATTTCTTGAGTTCTGGAACGCTTTGCCAGTTGTTTAATTTTCCTGTTTGCTGTTTGATGTTCCTGTCGACCATATTTTGTTCTGTCTGAAGTTGCATGCAAAATCGAAACTTTCCCACACAAACACAACAAATCTTGGCAGGTGATTTCCCGTTTCTCCACGAGAAAATGTCTGTTCCACTGGCAATGCGAAACTTATTTTCTCTGGTCTTGCCAACACAGATCGTGGGAAAGAATGCGCATGAAGACATGGTTTGAAATGCAAAAATGTTTTTGATCTGTCGTGAAATGCATTTTCAGCTGACAAAACCAAGAGATTGAACTTCAATGGGAAAAGATGGAGCCAAGCATCCAGGCCACCAGGAACCACTGTTAAAGGAAGCTCCAGAGGTTTGCTGTTCAGTGATCCTGACGAGCAGCCAACCCGGGTCAATAGGCCACTGCCACCACCACGGGAGTTTTTGGGAGATCCGAGAACCATTCAATTGCATGTGAAAAGGGGTTTCCATAAACCAAGTGGTGTTTAGGTGATTTGACGGATTGGCACTGCTCGGCTTTTCAAGCTGGACAGTGTCAAGCCGGACAAATCACCCAAAGGCATCCTGGACAGAAATCCTGTGGACAAGGGGTTTGTAATGAAATGAAAGTACTGTACAGTTTCCAACTTTTTGGGTCCATTTGCACTGTTGTTGATCCAAGATGCAATGCAGAAAAGGAAATAGTCCAAATTAGGTGTGGCTCATTTTCAAAGGCAAAAAGGTCAAATTTCGGTCAGGTTTTTTGCTGGTTTTGTTTCAGAAATATGAAATTGCTCAGAAACTACAAGTATTGGATGAAGGGTGCATATTGGGCAAATGTAGAGGATTAGTTTGTGCATCTTTTAGCTACATACAATTTGTGATTTTCAACAATTTTTACATGGTTTTGGTGTGGTCCAAAGTTCAGGTGTCAAGCCAGAAAAGTCATCTTCATGCATAACCTGGGTAAATCCTGTCAATCCTGTCAACAGCTGTTTTGAAATGAAAATCAAGAATGTGAGGAATTGTGTTGAAACTTAAGGACAGGATTCTCAGTGATGCCATCCCACTGAAAGCATCTTTCTCAACAAAAGAAATTTGATTTTCACGCAATGTAATGTGGTTTACATTGCGTCAGGTGATTGAAGACTCCAGTAGGAATGTGGCTGATACTATTTCTTTCCAGATCAACAATCAGAGCCTCAGCAGGAACTCAACTCGAAAAGGTTCTGGCGTTCGAAATCTCTGGCCCGAACAATTCGCAATTGGCTGTTTTTTCACGAACACGGACAATTCACAAGTGCTGGCAGTCGTGGCACGAAATTCTCTTGTTGAGATTCCTTTTCAAACTCTTCCCACGCTTTTGCGAACTTTTCACATTGTGGACGGCAGAAAATTCTGATGATTTCGAACTCTCGCAATTCGAAGCAATTGTGTTTCTCTTCCCAGGCTCGCAGTGATGTTCTCTGGATTTCTCGCTCCATTTGATTGAACTTGTGATATTCATCAGTGCTGATTGACGTCTAGGGTTTTATGATTTAATTACAGCTCGTAATTTGCCCGATAAAAGAGAAACAACTGGATTCTGATTAAATAAACTCTCTCTCTATTTATTCCCCGAAGTGTAACATGTTGCTCCAGGAAAATCGATAATCTACGCGTCTTGGATCATGATGTCACATGAATCAATAATGTGACGCCCCTTCTCGGTGACAGACATAACAACATTGTTTGTGG
>JAAUXT010011214.1_pt1 | contig 18478 bp, 25 predicted proteins | sample 7278171 | NCBI WGS metagenome assembly JAAUXT01 (sample SAMN14350112, study PRJNA611818) | marine sediment metagenome | isolation source: surface marine sediment (1.8m) | place: French Polynesia: Moorea | collected 2018-08 | reverse complement strand
GTACTTACCACTAAAATTCGTGGGCCAGGCGCCACACCACATCTTCAATCGCCTGGTGTGGCGCCTGGCCCACGAATTTTAGTGGTAAGTACAACCTATGTCACTCCACAATGGACAGTCTTTGAATCCTTTGACTACGCTTCACATGGTTGGCGAAGTGCAAACACAGCACGCCTTCAAAGTGAATGTTTTCTCGAGTGCATGCATGTTGGTTGCAGATGTCGCGGAAATTGTGCCTTCTGCTTGTCTTGCTGGCGTGCTGTATCTCAGTTGGCAATGCATGCTCCTGCCCTCCGATTCCAGAGTGCAACGGCGAACCATGGTACCAACAGTGCTCTGGACAAGCTGGTTGCTGTGATCCAAGCACTTGCGAGTATGTGTGCATTTCACTACTTGAAGGCGCATAAATTGTATATTCTGACGAAGTGGGCACGCCATGCTCACTTGCCCAGTCTTGCAGACTTTAATCACTTGTTCATGACCTCTCTTTTTACGCAGTACCCACTGTCCCTGGTGTACTGGCCTTTGCGGTGCTTAGTGAGAAAATCCGTCACATTTACAATGCAGAAGGTACGTGGTCCGTCCGGGGGGGGGGGGGACACTTTTCTTCACCAAAGCGTCTGGCACACTTCTGTCCAAAATCGAAAATCGCAACAAGAAGGCTATCGCCTGAAAAGCGCATGGTCTTACGCCAGTTCAGAAAAAAATAAAATAAAATAAAATAAAAATACCCCAAAGATTTTTTGGCTTTTTCAGAAAATTTTGGAAATTTGGTTGAGTTGAACCAGCCAATGTTGAGTCAAAAGGAGGGGGGGAAGGTACTATACATGCTGAAAATTTACCAGAAATATATTCAGCCAATTTTGGAAAAATCAAAAAAATAATTCTATATTGAGTTACTGGGGGCAACTCAACATGGCCAAAAAATGAAAAATGCTTGAAATAGCCAAAAAATATCTTGGTTAATTTTCACCATGCTGAGTTACCCCCCCCCCCTGCAACTCAACATGTACACATAGAGACTAACAGTGATTACAACAAACGCGCGTCCTATAGAGGACCGCGCGCTTAAAAAGTACACGAATCATGTGACCGCAACTTGTTCAAGAACCCATTTCAGTGAGGCACTTGAAGATCGACCAACCAGACGACGAACCGAAACGCCAACGGACAACGACTTTCACCCCCTTTTCTCTTTATTAGCATTTTTCTCTTTCCTCACAATCGACACCGTACATGCAAATTCCAAAAGAAAAAACGTTGTCCCTGTACAGGTGATGGTCTTCGACATTAAAATGGCTGGCATGTGTCAAACTTTGTGTCTTTTTGATACGGCTCTGTCGCTGAACGGTGAACGTACACGCAGTCCTTGCAGATTCTGTATGAACTTCCCTGACCGGGTGCAATTCGTTTCTTCTTCGCGCGAAAGGTTTTCGATATATTTGCCAGATTTGGAAGTTGTTGTTGATCATCCAGTCTTTCACGTTTTCGTTTTGGCTGCATGCATTTTCACTCGACTGTGGCCTTCAGACCAAATGCCTGAAAACACCAGCACACCTACGCCCGCAACTTGGTGTTCCAGGAAATAGGACCAATTTGGGTGGGAGGGGGGTGTTTCAAACATGAGTGCGCCTTTTGCAAGGAACTGAAATCAAACCGCCTGAAGGAGGCTGCCCCCTCTCAACCAGATCATGAACCTGCCCCTGGGTCTGTAATGTATGGGCGATGTTACAAAGTGATATGGAAGATGATATTCAAGTGCAAGTCGATGAGTCGCGATGTATGCACGAGCAGCAGTTTGCAGGCAGTCTTTCCGTCGAGACACCAACAAGTCGTTCCATCGAGAGACCAGTAAAACAAAGTCATCGCAAGTAGCTTCCTCCTCTTTCTTTCACTGCGCGACACAATTTGCTTTGAATGCTTCTGCGATGGCGACACTTTGAAACGCGTCAAAAGTGAAAGTTCTAGCTCGTGGAATGCCAGATTTTTTTTTTCGTTTGGAGAAGCGAACGCTTGTCACACAATTGACTTTCGACCTCTCATCAGAGTACGAACTTGCTAAACAACGCACCAGCACTCGAGAAATCTGCAATGGTGCAGAGTTGCAGGTTTAGACGAGAGGGTAGCTCGCAGCAGTCGCGATGCCGCAGTAGTTGTCGCGGTTGCGCGCCATCTTGATGTAGCCGTTGTCACCCCACGTTTCGCCCCAGCTGTTCTTCACCAGCCAGTAGTCTCCCCCAACAGGGTCGGTCCCGTACCCCACAACGAGCACGGCGTGATCAAGACTGTGCTCATCTCCTGGGCACGGTGGGTCGTAGTACACACCTGCAATGTCAAACGAATTTGACGATCAGATCAGTAATTTTCCAAAACTTGCGGCTACTTTGCATAGTGATGAGCATTCGTCTGTATGCATAAATCGCAGAGTCACGCCAACCAAACTTCAGCTGATAAAAGAGCATATCGACTGCGCACCACTAGAATACATTCTGAATGAGTCTGCTGCAGCATTGATGGCGACGGAAATGGGCCCAACAGTGGCGACGGCAGTTTTGAGATCGGCCTCAGAGCCCTCAGGGAGATCCGTGTAACCCTTGTCTGTAGCTCCCACGTTCCTCTTCTTGAAGAGACAATAATTGCCCTCCTGCAAAGCAACAACCAAATTTGTACAACACGAAAGACGCGGGATTTTGTTTTGATTGGCAAGTCATCTTTCATGGGTAGTGAATGCTGCGGAAATACGTACAACTGCTGTGTACGGGTAGGACGCCTCGGTGTCGATTCCGTGGTTCTCCTTGATGTACTCGAAGGCGAGGTCGGGCAGTCCACCATCGCAGCCGTAGCAGCCCGTCGTGCAATCGACCAGGTTCTGTTCAGACAGCGACACCAGCTTCTTCGTCTTACGAAAGTGCTGTCCCTCGAGCGACCCAGTCGTAGAAAACGCCCAGCAGGAGCCACACTGACCCTGGTTCTTCACCTGAAAACAAAACATTGGAATGGTTGAGAATTTTACCGTCACCACAAGCATTCACGGAACCAATCAACAATGACACCCACATTTTACGCAACTCAATTTGCTCTGCATTCGCGTGTCTCTCTTGCCAAGCTTGCCTTTGACAAAGTGCATTCAACTGTGAAGAGTGCAATTCTGACATTCTTTTGACATCAAGTCAGCGCTCTGGGCACCAAATTGACAAAGAATATTTTTGTTGGGAAGATCTGTGAAACGCGCTCAAAGTACGGTAAAATGCGGGGACACAAACATTTGCACTCGGACCTCTTGGAACGCTCTCTGCTTTGATCAGCCGTCAGGAATCAGCGATATACGCAGGTTTTCTGATTACAGATCAACTCCTTTCCTTGCACTGTTTGAATGTTGCACGGCACTACACACGAAACAACTGAGTCCAGTCATGTGACGCGTGCAATGGCCTGATCCGTGCAGTGGCCTGATCAGCAACTTGTTCAGTTCGTACTTTTTGTACGCAGCGCTTCGCTTCACCTCACAAGAGGACATTCGAAACTTCATGAGGCATACTCTCTTGATGTGTCATTTTACACAAGGAAGCTCAGGGGATCAGGCTGCACCGGAATGACACATCACATGAATCACGATTATCAACCGCAAAGATCGCTCACATGATGTCCGGCACTTTTTGTACGCAGCGCTTCGCTTCACCTCACAAAGAGGATATTCCAAACTTCATGAGGCATACTCTCTTGACATTCCTTCCTGGTGTGGCAAGATGTCAAGAAATGTACTTGATACACAAAAGCTCAATTCGCATGGGTTGCCTTCTTGCGATAACGTTTCAGCTGACAACAAATGTCAATTGACTTGCACAAAAGGACCATCTTTTGCGTCATTCCACTGCATGACTCTTTGACTTCTAGTGTGAGACGCACCCCTGCATTTCTTCTGGTCACCTCAATGGTGGGACGCTCCCCTTCTTTTGATGCTCAATTTCGGGGCAAAATGGTACGCTGCGCGACATCTGGACTTGACCGCCCGAGTAATTGAATTCTCGTCTTTCTCTCGTACACATACCGGGGTGACGTATCCCTTGATCCTCCAGTCGACGTGGTCGGGTAGCTCGGCCATGTTGAGGGGCGGCAGGAACGTGGCGCCTTCAGATCTGCTGCGGTTCGTGGACTTGTACCCGTTCATCACACGGTTGAATTCTTCCCGTTCCTAGAAAATAACGAGAACGGTTTCAGTTTTCCGCGTGTTTGTGTTTTCACGCTCTCGTGAACAAGAACAGAGAAAGAAAGAACGAGCGTACTGTGGACTCACCATATCTGAGTATTCGCTGATTCCAAGTTTGAACGTCTTTTTGCCCTTGGCGAACAGATAGTTGTGCATCTCCACGTGCTTCACGTTTGCGCTGAATATCTCTTTCCTCATCTCCTCCTCCTCAGACGTCGCGTACTTCTTGCCTGAAATGCAATGGAAAGGAATTCTCAGGGTGAATGCCTGATGAAACATCCCCTTCGATCCAAAAAACAAGGTCTCTTTGGCTGAGGAATGGACAATGCAATGGCAAATCGCCTGAAATGGAACTCACTGTGCGTGTACTTAAATTCCTCCCAGTACTCGTCGAAAGTTTTCGTCCCAGCAGGGTTGTACTGAGTGAACATGGTGACCGAAGAGCAGGACACAACAGCCAGCAGCGAAAGAGCCACAAGCAGCTTCATCTTGATGCGCAGAAGATTTCACCAGGAGATCTAAAATTTGAAGAAACAAACTTCCATTCAAAAATTTGTAAGAACTACAACTTTGTTGAAAGTTGAGTCGTTGCTTCAGATCAACTCAATCGCCTTTTAGATCTACCACACGCACCGCGACACTTTTGGCTCACCTCAACGACGAAAGAACGCAGAATGGAGGCACAGCTGCACGAGGCTTTCTTTGTGAACTTTTGGCACCTTTGTTGTCACAATCCAAGTCTTGTGACCCAACTCACCCAACCATCACCGATCACATGACATCACACAGCACAGTCAGCGGAAACCAGTGTTTGGACCTATTACATCGGAGAATTACTGGCCAGAGATGCGACCATGTAAGGACAGTGTTCATCCAACTATCAATCATATGAGGAAATAGTAGCATGTGCAATTAACTACAATGGTGTAAAGGCCACAAAAAGAACAAGAAGTTCTGACAACTTATCACCTCTTGCGACCTGGGAGGGGGAGGTCCAGCTGCGGATAAACCAACCAACGAGCAGAAAAGCATGGATGGAAAAACATCTGACAAAACAAACGACAAAAGACAATGGCGCAAGAAGTACAACCACAAGAAGAAATTCTCATATCAGGAGAAAAGAGGAAAGCTGATACAAAATGAGTTGGATGCTTTGAAAACTTTGTACGACACTGTAAGTTCCTTCGTGGGCGATAATTGAAGAGCCTGGGGCAGTGCTTTAGTTACTCCGTCGTCGTTCGCTGGCAATCAGCTGACGGAGCACAGCTGCCTGATTCCGGTGCAGTTCCAGCGTTTTATGTTCTTCAGATTATGAGTTTTTCGAAGCAATTTCGGAACATTTTCCTTCTAGATTGAAAGTACTGGCGAGCTGAAAGCTTTTGAAGAGTTTCCCCTGTGTGAGAACACCAAGAAAGGTACATCTCGGCACAGCTCGTGCGAAGATCATTCTTCGATACTCGGGTCGATTTATCGACGAAACTTTATTCAAACGCCACTGTCTGGCGCTTTGACTCTTGCAGGCCTGAAGGAAGCCAAATACGATGTTCCGACGGAAATTCAGAGAGAGTCAATTTTGCACGCCTTGCGAGGAAACGACATTCTTGGGGCAGCTAAAACAGGATCTGGAAAGACGTTGGCTTTTCTCATTCCGGTGAGTTTGCGTTTCTTTTTGTGGCAGCCGAAGACCAGGACCCGGTGCGGGCAGTCCGTAGTGGTTGTTTTCCAGATGCAAGCGAATCTTGATTGAACGTTGTCCATCCAGGCAGGCGAAGTCACTGACTTTTCCACTTTGCACTCGCCGAAGGCGCTTTGTAATGTTCTGGTACTTTGTTGTCTGGTTTCAACATCAAGTGAACAACCCCCCCCCCATCCCCCGCAAACACGCACACCCAGTACTCGTAAATATCACGTGAATGGGGGCACCCGACACAGAAAATTTGATGTCACCCAAATTCTGGTGCCCCCATCTCTGGACATTCAAATTTTGCGTGCTGGGTGAGATGCATACTCCGGTGTTCCATGCTGCTGGCAGTTTGCCATGCTGTGCGGCGCCTGTTGAAAGTCGGCAATCCTCCGTGGGACATGAGAAGGGCGGGTTGGGGTGTCATCGACACTTTTTCGTCGCAAGAGGCGCGTTGAAACAGGAAGCATTTCGGACAATAGTGGTGTCTAACATTCCTGGTGGTGGGTTCGTGACAGTTTCACTGTGATCCTCATTGCGCTCGAACACACAGAGAACAATCTTTGAACAGGAAGTTGAAAAGCTGATGGTCACTTCAGTCTTCTGTTGATTTGTCCACATGATGAACAGCGCAATGTGAGTGAGAGTGAGAGCTTTTTCTGTATTGAACAACAGTGTTAGTTGAGTGTATCGCCACAGATATTGGAGCTGCTGTACCGCAAGAAGTGGAACAAGTTTGACGGCCTGGGAGCACTCATCATATCGCCAACAAGGGAGTTGGCTCTTCAGATTTTTGAAGTGCTCAGGCAAGTCGGAAAATTCCACGATTTTTCCGCAGGATATGTCACTGGTGGAAAGGTACATTGATCAAGCTTGTGATGGCGTCAATTTTTCGTGTTTTCCATTTCTTCACAGCGATAGTCGTCCTTGTGCATGTGGTGTTTGTTGTCTTCGAAACAGCATCTGAGGGAGGAGGCGGAGAGAATATTGTCAACCAACATCGTCATATGCACACCGGGAAGACTTCTGCAGCACATGGATGAAACTCCATATTTCAGTGCTGACAACTTGCAAATTCTAGGTGGAATTACGTCAGAAATTCTAGCAGAACCAACAGCAAAAATTTTTTTTGATCTGTGTGCAAAAAATCCCAAATATTTCAACTTTCAGTGTTGGATGAAGCAGACCGATGTTTGGATGGAGGCTTCCAAGAAGAGATGAACGCCATCATCCAGAATTTGCCAAAGAAGAGACAAACTTTGCTCTTTTCGGCAACGCAAACGAAGCAAGTAGATCTACGAGGTGGTATCAGGAAATTCCTACCGTCGTCATGTCGATGGCTTCAGTACACAACACCAGGCATCGACATGACGACGATACGAATTTCCTGATACCACCTCGTATTTGTCATGTGTGTGTGTGTGTGTGTGTGTGTGTGTGTGTGTGTGTGCGACGGGGAGGTGTTTTTGCCCCAGCTATTCACGGGTCTCTTTGTGTCGATTGGTTGTGTGGTTTTCTCGTTTGAACAAGAGTCCAATCTGGGCTCAAAATGCCCAATTTGGTGTTTCAGGTCCGTGAAGGATTTGGCAAGACTCAGCTTGAAGGAGCCGATGTATGTTTCGGTACACGAACACTCGCAACACTCCACGCCAAGTCAACTTCGACAGAGCTATATCGTCTGCGAACTCCATGAAAAACTGGACATGTTGTGGTCATTCGTGAAAAACCATCTCAAAAGCAAAGTATTGGTCTTTATCCAAAGTTGCAAACAGGTATCTCTGATTTTTTACGCCGTAGGATTCTGTCTCTGAAGTCGCCCTGTCATTTTGTCAAATTTATTTCATGGAGTGAAGACATGGATGTTCCTGCGCATTGTAGGTTCGATTCATTCACGAAATTTTTCGGCATCTACGCCCGGGAACAACTGTGTTGTGTCTGCACGGCGCCATGAAACACATGAAGAGAGTGGAGGTGTACCAGAGTTTCTGCAGAAAGGAGCACGCGGTGTTGTTCGCGACGGACATCGCCGCGCGCGGGCTCGACTTCCCGGCCGTCAACTGGGTCCTGCAGCTCGACTGTCCCGAAGATGCCAGCACCTACATCCACCGAGTTGGACGTACCGCCAGGTCGTTGCTCTGTTTCTGGCTCTGCAAAGAGGTTGCTGGTTCAAAATTTTAGTTCTGATCTTTTGTTGCAATCGTGCTTGCTGCAGGTATGAGAAAGATGGCGAGGCCTTGTTGGTCTTGCTTCCATCAGAAGAAGGGGCGATGGTGCAGCGGCTCAAGGACAAAAAAATTCCTGTTGAAAGTATCAAGTGAGTGAAACAAAACAGCTCTTGGTTCATTCTTTGAGGAAGTGTTCATTTGATTTGTTGTGGGATGTTTGTTGAAGAGTCAACCCAAAGAAGTTGTGGAGCATCAAGTCGCGGGTCGAGTCGTTTTGTGCAGCCGACGTGCAGCTGAAGGAGTTTGCGCAGAGAGCGTTTGTTGCCTACATCAAGTCTGTCGCGTTGATGAAGGACAAGAACGTGTTCGACGTCTCCAAACTGGACACTGATGCTTTTGCAAAGTGAGTTGAGGTTGTCGGAAATTGTAACCTTGTTTTATTTGCCTCGTGAGCTGTTGTTGGGTTAGGGAAGGCACCCAAGAAAAGCATGCAGATGTTCCGCAACAAACTTGTGCTTTCAAACCCATCACAAGAAAAGAACACTGCACGATACCACCAAAGCTTTGTGTTTTTCAGTTCATTGGGACTGGCAATTCCACCTAGGATCAGGTTTTTGAAGAAGCGAGAAGAAAAGTTCAACCAAAAGATCAAGACAAACAAATCTGCACAGGAACTAATCAACAAACTGACAAATACGGTGCCAAATCCGGAGAGTAGCGAGCAGTCTGTACCTGAGAACGAATGCGAGGAAGGAAGTGACAGGGAGGAAAGTACAGACGAAGGAAGCGTGGAGAAATCGTTGCCTGAAGGTGGAACAAGTCAGCCTGGTCAATGTTCTGACAGCAGCGACTCAGAGGAGTCTGAAGGAAGCACTGAGGATACAAGCAGTGAAGAGGAAACAAACGCCAACCCAGGGAAACACAGTCTTAGTCAGCAAACAATAGCCACGAAAAAGAAAGACTCAGCACAAACCAGTCATTGCAAGCTCTCTTTTGACATTGGGGAAGCTGATATCAGTGATATTTTCACCATAAAAACATCGCCAACAGTGCAGATTCCAGACATCGTTCAGACAGAGGAAACAGACGAGGTTGGTTCTGGTATTGTCTTGAACAAACACACTGACGCACGGTGATGGATAGGAGGAACGACGGCCATTGTGAATTTTTTTTTGGAAGGATTCCTTTCATTTACCAGTGCGTGGAATCTCTTCCAGGTTGCTGTGAAGAAAAAGACGAAAATTCTGACCAAAGTAGCGGCAGCCAAGAAAGCCCTGAAGAAGAACCTCACCGTGAACTCAAAAGTTGTGTTTGACGAAGACGGCGAGGTATTGAAGACAGAACATTTTCAGTTTTTGATTTGCGTTTCTCTTCAGCTGCTGAGATCAAGTGTGTCCGAGAGAGTGCGACCCACAGGTTTCGTGTGCACTGGCCAGAAAGAACAAACAGCATATTTCAGCGCAGTTTATCTTGACTGAATCGTTGTATTATGTTGTCTGTTGACAGGAAGTGCGGAATCCTCTGCAATCCCAGCGAATGGAGGCGGACAGCGACGACGAAGACGAAGGCGGCCTCGACTTGCTCGCCGCGCAGCAGCGCATGCGTAAAGAGGACGTGCGTGACAAGGAGATGTACCGACAGCGCGTCAAGGCTATGCACAAGGTAGATATTTGTTGTCAATTTCTTTGCAGTTGCGTTCGACACACAAGGAAACAAGTCTCAATACAGTTCTGCCTGTTATCAAATCAAATGCCTGTGGAATGTACAACTGTTCAGAAGGCCCGATTGCGCCGCTGGTTTCCACCAGAAACTTGATGGTGGTTGTCTTCATCATTTCCACAGGAGAAACGGCTGAAGGAAAGGAAGAAGCGCAAAGAAAAGAAGCAGAATGAGGCAAGTATTCTTTGCCTTATGGTTTCTTCACATCACGCGTGTCCAGAAATGCGTGTCGTTGGATATTCCACCGGCAGTCACAATAAATTCAAGCGTCCTTCTTGTGAACCGGAGGAGTTCTATATAAAGATTTTTGCAGCGATTGCGAAAACCTGCCACACACTTTGGTGGGTATTTTGTGATTTTGATGATTTCTCGCTCAGGAAAGTGACGAAGACGACGAGCCAGAGGCGATTCTGGACTCGACAGAGACTGGCTCCGCCCTGGACTTCCTTCCTGATCCAGACAAAGTGTACGGGTCTGGGAACAGCGAGAGCGACATGGAGTCAGAAGAGGAAGACGACGAAGATGATAGGTTTGTGTATTTTGCGCCTGCGGACAAAGTAGACTCTGACGTGTTGTCGTGGCGAGGTACCGGGGGGGGGGGAGGGGGATACTTTTTTGCCAGTCAGCAACTTTGGCGTCGCACGGTTTGCGCCATGGCACACCCTTAGTGTACAGAAATGAGAGCAAGGAAGCAAGTGTCATTGATCATGTGGTTGCTTTGCAGTCGGCCCGCTAAGAAAAGACGAACGTCTGCTCCTCATCGCGACACGGACGAAAGCGGAAGCAGCGACGACGACGAGGAGGAAGATATCACCGAAGGAATTTCTTTGCACGATCAAGAGGCGCTCGCACTCAAACTGTTGAGCTGATTAAACTGTAGATCCAGATCGACTCGGCACAGAAAAAGACTCGTCACAAGCGTAGACGTCTTGGTGCAGTGACGTGTTCGTTGAATTTGAATAAATGATCAACTACAGCTGCAACGTCGATTTGACTTGTTTATTGAAAGCAGCAAAGAACAGAGACAGGTTCAGAGATTGAAGCTTCAGGACAAACCGTATTTGCGGATGAGACCGTCTCGACACGACGTGTAGATGAACTTGTGGTCGGTGACGACGCTGTGCACCGGGTCGCAGTCGGAGCCCGTCAGCTCGAGCGACGCCTGCAGCACCTCGTTCAGCAGGAAACACGAGCCGTCTCCTGCAGCCGAAACAAAACCGGTGATGGCAATGGTATTCAGCCATTCAGACAAAGGGTATTCATGGAGGACTTGAAAGTCAGGTTGAAACTGGATGGAGAGTGAGACTTGCTCACCTGTTCCCACAAACATCCCCTGCTGGTGCGGCAGCAGTGACAAGATGGCGGATCGGTTCTCGTGTTTGTGATACAGAGGGGTTCTGGAAAAACACGTTGTCTGGGCAAACGAATGCACTGGTGGACTTCGTGCAAGTTTTTCGTGTGCGTCACGCAATTGAAGCTGCTGGAGAAATTTACTTTGTTCAGGTGCACTGCAAAGGAACTTACGCAGTATTTCTGACGTCACAGACGTAGATATGTCCGTCCTGAGTACCGCAAGCCATCAAAGTTTGAGAAACAAATGCACAGCAGTTGACTGCTCCGGAACAGGTCACTTCAAACACCTGTCGACGCCGAAAAGAACAAAATCAGAGACGTGAGCCAACGAGAAACCACCCCCAAAACAACACAACACTCCTCGATATGCGAAACGTCAATGCACCTTCTTTCTGCTGTGCAGACCGTACCCTTGAAGTGTTTTGTTTTCGCAGGCAACCAATAACATTTTGCCCTCCGTCAGGATTTCACGATCACCTGAAATGATATTTGGTCAGCGGGTCTTCAGTGCGACCACACCGTTTTGTCATTCCAAGCACCGTTCGGTCCGAAAACGTACTCAAGGCAGATTCCCGTGTGCCAAGATCCAGCGACGACTCTGTTGTGGCCAGAGCACAGCCGTTCACTTCACCACCAATTTCCTCGATAGTAGCCAGACACGCTTTGTTGCCCACATCCCACAGTTTGGCAGTTCCATCTTTTGAAACCGAAACCACATTTCTTCCTCTTTCCACAATGCTTGTGTCTGTGATGGCTTCAACGGCAAACAAAACTTCATTTGCATTACCAATGCAGACTGAATAAATTCTGCTTCTGTTGCAGACAAAACGTGTCGTGATGTTTCCGCAACAGCAAAAGACGATTGTGTAGTACCCGCGCGGTGACCGATGAGATTGGCGGCACACTGTCCAGTTTCTGCTGACCAGATTTTTAGCTGCATATCTGCTCCTCCACTCAATATCACAATGCCGGATGGGAAGAATTTGCAGGTGTAAACGTCACCCAGGTGACCTTCGAGATTTCTCTGAAAAAGAAAACGTGAAGTTCCGGAACGACGGATGACAAGTGAAACACTGGCACGAATTGCGAGTCACGCAGTTTTCCGTGATGATCCATTTGATGTGAAAAACCTCACCCGAATTTCCCCATTCTCTGTCGTCCACACCTTGAGCTTCCCAGCGTTGTCGCACGACACCGCCAAACCTCCAGTCGTCACGTCCAAACATTCAACCTGCATTGGATTGAAACGACAGGTTCAACTGCCACAAGATATTGACATGTTCCCGAGCTTCAGAGCGCCACAGCACGACTGATACCAAAAGCTGTCATGTTCAATTTTTCGAGAAACCTACACTTTTTCTTGCTTCGTGGATCGTTGCAAAACTGACTGAGGGCGCAACGTAGGAACACTGATGAACTTCATCTCCATTACGGAATGAAACAGTGATGGATTTCTGAAAAGTCCGTAAAACAAAGATCTCGTCTATCATTCACCCTTCTTGTTCAAAACAACAAAACATTCTTGCCGCACACCAAGAAACCACAAAACTTCGTGACAAAACACGCCACTCACGCCGGATACATCGTCAACGCAGAAGCCTTCGGTAGCGGACACGTACGGATTTCCATTCGCGGAGAACCCTTCACATTGCAGGTCACCGTAAATACTTTGTTGCCCTTCAAAAGTGTCAAGCAGTCACTAAACATGTTTTTCACAAGAAAATCGCAAGCTGCTGAAGGGGGAAAAGGGGCGGTTCGTTCTTGTGTTCCAAGGGAGTTTGAGAACTTGGGAATGATGAAAACGAACACCAGATCAACACTTACCTTGTTTACGAAACGTGACCCACGCCTTTCTCTCGCTCCCTCTGCAACGAGCAAGATCGCGTACAATGTCATCGTTTCAGGTGTCATTCTGCGAAGGACCCTGATGGACACAAGTTGATAAAATTTTCTGACATTTCTTGCCACACCTTTGCTGCAACGTCACGCAACTGAGCAACTCTGAACCCAAATAACCACCGAACATAAACCACAACATTCCACTGTCTTTCTCTGCAAATTAGATCTTACACCTCTCTGGACACTGTAGTGATATCACAAACACACAGGTTGGTATCTCTGGAGAGACTGCTCCCGGGGGCGGGTACCTCCATATTTATTATGTACAAAAGTGACATCTGGTGAGTGGTAGTTCTAACAACTGGGTCAGGTATGTCACACCACACTCCTCCCCCACCAGGGGGTGCTGACCTCACAGACAATTTTTAATACTCTAAATATTTTTATAACAATTAAGTAGATAGAAAATAGAAAATAGCACAAAATCACTATTTTGCTAGCTTTTGACTGCATCCCTCCCCCCACAGGGGTATCACGTGATTACATGACTTGGGTTTTTCCCTCCCTTTGCATCATAGATCTGATTGAGCTCAAAACTTGGAATTTTCTGAAACAGCAAATTTTGAGAAAAATCTGGGTTTTTAGTCACCAAATGGGGTTGCAGCCCCTCAGTGGACCAGTAATAGATGCTGTGGTTCAATTCTATTGTGCTGGAGCACCAACATGGAATTTCTCAGTTCGCACCATGGTTATCCGCTTGGCGCTCAGCATCCATTTGTCGCAGTACCAACAATAGGTGAGTGGTTTTCCACATTTTTCACGGTTTCATGTCACCCCCCACACAGCCAAATTCACTCATTTTTCGTTTCCCAGTGACACTTCGCAAGACAGCCAAAATTGCACCTTTGGTGCAAGGAGATCACATTTTAGGTCTGTGTCCCAATTCGTCGTTCAATTCACGCGATCTGACAACCCCAAGTTGCAACGAATGAGTGTAGCTACGAGTACAAGCACTTTGGCCAGCCTGGGCCGACCGACTGCAGTGAGAAGGGTTACAGTTTGGGTCGCTTCGGATCGATCGTTGCAACCTGGATTGGTAAATCTAACCCCACCTTGTGTCAAAAGTTTGACAAATCAAGCCTGAGTCACTGACGTTCATCAAAGTGTGCAAACCTGAAAGCTTCATCCCAGTCGGACTGGACGATAATGCGTGGGGATTTCTGCTCGGCTTCCATCTTTGTTTTGCCGTAAAGTGTCACCTCCCGGTCAAGGACTTCTCATTTATCTGGGAAAAAAACAAGACAAGTACTGTGTTATGAAGCTGTATCGAAAGAAATGTTTTATCTTCTGGCACATTCACCTATTCAGTAGGGTTTGATATTTCATTTGTTTTAATTGAACATTTTCAATCGATTTTAGGTTTTGCGACATTGTCCCCATTTTGGTTCAGGAGTCATTATGCACTGTGATCAAAAAGAAAAACGCACCAACAGAGAAAAACTATTCAGAGCACAAAGCTGGCAAGAACTGCGAAAGTTCTTTGAAATTGATAATTTTACTTTCTAGGCGGTGTTGAGTTTGTTGTGCGTAACTGGGGTGTTTCAGGTGCCCAGTAAGCATCATTGAAAATGTAAACACGGTTTCTTCAACGTTGCAACACGAACCCTGCAGGATTTGCACTGGGCCGCCAACATGGCATTCTACGGCAACTTTGTGCAAAGAAAATTTGTGTCGGAGGTTGAGGTATGGTATTCGTTGAGTATTTTCTGTTCAGTTCTGTTGTCTTCTCTTCCCGGTTACGTATCAAACGAACTTGACCCTTGAAGGGAACGCCTTGACTGGCACCTGGAATGAAGTAGACCCCACATGTTTTCTGTAAATGAGTCCCATTTTCGTTACTTTTCTGTAGGAAGTGGCACGGATCGGATACCAACGGGCATACCAAGTGACTCCAGATTTAGTGCGCAGAATTGGGCTCGAGGCAGAGTTGACGGGGCACGGTGGCTGCGTCAATTGTCTCGAGTGGAACGAGTCCGGCACGTGAGTTGAACTTCACATTTCGGTCGAACTGCAACTCGTGCTGTGGAAAGTGATTCTCGTGAGGTCAAAACCTTGCAGGTTGGTGGCGAGCGGGTCTGACGATGTTCAAGTGATCATCTGGGATCCTTTTCTGCACAAGGCGGTGACGACCGTCAGAACTGGGCACCAAGGAAATATATTTTCTGTGAAGGTGAAGAACACAGTTGACACAAAATCCATTGTAGATCTAATCTGCGTGCATGCAGGAGAAGAATCAAGGATTTCTTTCTTTTCGCTGTTGCAGTTCTTGCCAAATTCCAACGATTCAATTGTGGTGACGGGCGCAGCAGATTGCAAGATTCGGGTCCATGACATCAACGCGGCGGCGGACGCTTCCATCACGCACGTGTTCAGCTGCCACGCCGGCCGAGTGAAGCGACTCGCCACCGCGCCCAACATCCCGTTCATGTTCTGGAGCGCGGCAGAGGATGGAACCATTATGTACGTCATCTTTCTCGGGTGCATGGTTTGCACACGAAACGCATCCTTTGGTGCGTGCATGTATCGAGGCTGATTTGATGAAGACAGAGCCAGAGAAGCTTGTCATAGATACAAGACTTACGTTAGATATTCAGGGCGAAATTTTTGCCACTTTGGTTTCCTGATGGCTCAGAACTCTCGACATCTTTCCCAGAAGTGAACGGTACAAATTAACATATCGGTGATTATTTCAGGCAATTCGACTTGAGATCTCCAGACAGTGCCTCAAGTGGACACCCACGCAACGTGTTAGTGAACCTGAACGCTCACCTGGGGCCTCACGCGGAGGCCAAATGCCTCGCCATCAACCCAATGCGACCTGAGCAACTCGCTGTTGGTGCCAACGATGCATACGTCCGCATTTATGACCGCCGCATGCTGTCCTGCAAAAGTATAAAGTTCCCCACTGAAAGTAATTCAAGGTAAGACAAGCGGAATGCAGCTCAGATTGTCGGTGCGTTGTGGATGAAATAAATCGCAGAAAATGATTGCGGCCGCAAACATTTCACAGGAAGGTTGTTGAAAAGCTTAAAATGTGTGACCCCTCATCGCTTGAGCGTGCCAATCATTTGATGTTGCATCAGGCTACCGAGGGAGAGTCCGGTTCTAGATCCAGAGGCCTACACGGGCGACGACTATGATTTACCAGAAAGGAGTGTTCAGTATTATGTAGCAGGTACCGAACGAAGTTGATGATGGAGTAGAGGTCTTTTCTAACAGTCATTTTCAATTCCCCATTTCGTTGGACTTCTGAACTCTGAATGTTTTCGAAGCATGGAGACAGTTTGGGCCGAACATATTTGCTGAGGATTGAAAAGCATTCAGAGTGCAAGTTTCTTCCTGCCTAACACCTGGTTTCTCGTTTGTTTCAGAATAATCCAATTTTAAGGCAGTGTGCGATTTACGAATCCAAACAGTGACTTCGAACCCAACTATCATGGTTTGGCTTCAGATTCATGAAAATCAAACGCCCCTTCACCAATCTGCCTGTCAAATGAAACCAACTTAGAAGGCAGATTGGGCGAACTCAAACTGGGATTCGGATTCGCATTCGCGATCAGATTCGCTAAATCGAACACTGCCCATTTAAGTTTTTGTAGAGCCTGTGCACAACCTTTCTGCTCTTTTTCTTTTGCATGTTTAGATCACCATGGGAACGGCAAAATCTCCTTGAAACTCTGTTTTCGGCCGATGAGTTTGATTTACCGCAAAATGCAGTTGATTACTATGTGGCAGGTACTAAACTTCGTAGATTAATTTTGTGCACCCGCCGATCGCTAAACATCTGCACGTGTGTTGTAATCACCGTGGATGTCCGTCCTTCTGTAGACAAGTGAGATTCGAAGGTCTGGTTTCCCCACGTTTCTTCCTGCACATTTTATTTATGTATTTTTATTTTCCCAGAGACTTCTGTCCAGCAGCACACAACAGCATTTTTCACCCCAATTTCCTACTCTGCAGACCCTCCTCCCGTCTCCTGAGAAATTCTCCATCACGTAATAGTGGAACCTTGTTCACCCAAATTTTCCCAAACTCCAGATGGAGATCAAATTTTCTCCAAGGGACAAATCAGAAAGACCTTATTGTCGAAATTTTCCTGCCCTGGAGGACCTCTCGCTACTTAAGTTCTGTTCGACCTGGTGCAAGTAAAGTCAAGGTTCAAGACAGTAGTTGCATTCAGGTGCGAGTAGAAAAACACGAGGGACGCGTGGCCACGCCGATAAGTGTTCCTGTTTCAAGATTCGCAAACGACCTTTTTCTTGTAAGGCTTCCCTCTTTGCTTTATTCCGCCGCACGTTCCACCAGTAGACTGGCTGTTTGAAATTAAGCGGTCTTTTTGTCCGTAAAAACAACCTTATTTGATGGAGATGGCAACAACAATGCTTTATTGACGCAAGCCACGTTTTGGCCAGTCAAGAAACATGAAACAGCAAAGCAATATACCTATCAATCCGCATTTGTAAAAGATTCTTTGGTATTGTTGTGGTCTTGAACTTGTGCCTTGTTATATCCGAGTGGCTGCACCAACAAAACCGAATCCTGACTCGTCTTCCCTCTCGTCAGGTCACCTGCCGCAGAAGCAACCGGACTATCGGAAGCGCTACCGGACGCTCGCGTCCACCTACCTGACCTTCTCGCCCGACGGCGCCGAGCTGCTCGTCAACCTGGGTGGCGAGCAGATCTACCTCTTCGACGTGAACCGCGCCCGCAAGCCGCACAAGTTCGACATCCCGATCGTGCCTCCCGCAGCCGCGAAACTAGTCACAGGTACGACTCAACTCAACTTGTGCGTGATTGCAAAGCAGTGACCTCAAGGCTGCTGCTGTGGTGGTTTTTTGGACACGGCAACAGAGAATCAGAGACCAGATCACTGGAATGACAAAGGCGAGGGTGGAATGGGGAAGGTGCTTGGGTAGGTGTGTGGACGGCAGATTTTGTGGTTCGGGCTCACACTTGCTGACGTATTCGTGGAGTTTAACGTGTTTTTTTTCCTGAGTGTCTGGCATTCACTCACCTGGGTGAAGCTCGTATGTGTAGCGAAGTTTGATGTATAGAAAACCCCACAGGGAAGCAAGGAAGAGTAGATTTCTCAGGGGAGGGGCAGGCAATTCAATGTGACATCGAGAGAGGCTGGGCAAGGCAAAGCGGTGAAGCGGACAGGGTAGGGTGGGCATAGTCTCTCGAAACTTACACGGACACAAGATGAAATTTGTTTCCCTCGCGGTTGATTTGCAAAGCGAAAACTGAACGTCACACGCCGACTTTTTAAGCGTGTGGTCCCGAAGGGTCTCGACCACACGCTTGGTGTAATCACCATCAGTCTGTTGTGTGTGTGTGTGTGCAATGTGGTTCTGACTGGGGGGGGGGTCGGAACCACATTGGCACTGATCATTTTAAAATAAAAAAATATTTTTCGAGAATTTTGGTGAACCATATGGTCCATGGGGGTGGGGG
>JAAUXT010115709.1_pt1 | contig 18479 bp, 17 predicted proteins | sample 7278171 | NCBI WGS metagenome assembly JAAUXT01 (sample SAMN14350112, study PRJNA611818) | marine sediment metagenome | isolation source: surface marine sediment (1.8m) | place: French Polynesia: Moorea | collected 2018-08 | reverse complement strand
TCTATTTCAACCTCACTTGCAGTAGTCTTTGTATAATTTTCAGTTGTTTGCATCACTCAGAAGCCACTTTTTCGGGACATAAGCCGCTTTCATTGGGACTTCCCACGTATACTGCAGGCTTGCTTGTGTACATGCATGTCACAATGCCATTTCTACGGGGAAGTATCCCAGCGGTTCGTCTCTCGACAGAGTCCGCGGGTCTCCATCGTGCGAGAAATCCCGTAAGGCCGCACGTCCTGCTTGTACACGCCAGCTTTCCACCCAGAATCCAATGAATTGGCGACGCTGAGAGTGATTCGCATTCAAGCGCTGAACCCATGTGCACCTGGCTCCACCGACAGAGCGGAGTTAGCGCGGACCCTGTGTTGTTGGCATGTGAGACCTGTAAACAGCCCGGTAAAAAGGTGTGGAGAAATCGCTGCAGTGAGTCGTGAGAGCAGCGTGAAACATTGATCCTTCCTGCGCTTGAATGAGGAATATTGACGGTGTGGTGCCGGGCTCTCTCGATTGTGCTGGATGTTTCATGGGAACAAGGGAAAAGGGCAGATCAACGTTCACTGCTTTTCGGATTAATTGACCACAGGTGAAATGAAAGAGTCGACCCAGAGAGCTTGCAATGGGTGAACTCACCTGCAAACAGAAACAACAAATTTTGACTTTGTCTGGCCACGAATGGTCGACATGCATGCACAGGAAGGGTGTCGCCCCTTTCTCACACGGTGGCACTTCGTCCATGTCCCGTCCGCCTTTGCAGCTTCACGTTGTGTTCATGGCAAATAACTCCATACAGACTACAGATGTCACTTCGTTTGCTCCGATACCAACAACGCCAAACCCACGCCTTTTCGCGTGGCCAGCGATGGCCGAGAAATGAAGGAATGTCTGCAAAGGTCCAGGCAGTAATTTGTCTCGACACAAAACATTGGATCTGTTCAACTGCTGCACAAATAAAAACAAAGATGAAGTGCATGCTGTGAAAAGTGACAGCGTTAAATTGACTATTTTGACTTTGGAGAGAATGTGAACAGAGCTTGTGGAACACGTGTGCTCTCTTGCGGAACAGGAAGCGCGGGGCTGCGAAAGTCTTGAGTTTGAGAACAGATGAATTTGAACCCGACCCTTCCACGGCGGGGAGGAGTGAGTCCAATGCGAAAACAGCTTCTCACGGGGCAAAAAAGTCGGGGCGAACAACTTTTGTTGACAGTCAGAGGGGGCGACAGGCCTTTGGGCACCCCAGAGATTTTTTCGCCGGCTTCTCCAAGGCATGGCACATGCAACCCTGATCAACCGTCAAACTCGTTATCATGTCACCACGCTTCTCCTTAGTGCATTGGTCGGCACCAATTACTCCCTTGATAAAGTTCTCTTCCTTGTTTGCAAGTCACCCCAGAAAGACATGCACTGTCTGCATGCAGCTGAAAACAAGCGACGACGTCTCTCAGCACAACATCTGATATTGCAAAGCACCAAAGAGATTGGTAAGAGCATTGACGAATGAACATCTTGCATATTTCTTGGTAACCGTCAGATCAATCCTCACGACGACTTAATTTTCACGGCCTCTTTTGTTTGCATCACCAATATGTACCTGCGTCCGTAATCAACTCTCTGCGCAATCTGCAAGCTGCTTTGCTTCTGATATTTCCTCCGTATTTCCATTTGCGTTGTTATTTTTGTTCCCACTGCGTAAAATCGGACGCAGATTGCTCATCGCGGGTGAAATTAAGGCCTCCGTTGACAATTACTCAGTTCGGAGGAGTCACTGCAGCATCGTCCTGCAACTGACTCCCGTTGCAAAAAGGCGCCACGTAGATCTATCTGCCAGGGGAAGACACCAAATGTCTCTCTCTGTGAAGTTGGTTGTGAAAGTGTCGGGCCACACATTTCAACTTGCATAATTCAAACACGCGTCTGTTTGAAGACAGAAGCGGCACCCATGGCAGCATGGCAAGCTGCGGTAGAGTCGTGTCTCTCAGGTGCAGCCAAATTTTCAAACGTAATTGTGTTGCACGACTTGATGGAGCACCTGTCAAAAACGTCCCCTCTGACCAAGACATCATGAGACCAAATTTCAGTGATCGAGATGAAATTTCTCTCAATGATCGTGACACCTTTCTGTTCTTTGTTTCTGCACGCATGTCGGAATTGTTTACGACTTGAAGACGCGTTGTACATTTTCTCATTTTCACAAAACAGAGAATGCTAACAGTGAGATAATGAGGTTCTTCGCCAAGCTGAGGGCGCCTTCTGACTCCAGGAAATTTCGACAATGGAGGTCTGCGTTCTTCCGAGGACACTTCAGACAACGGGAAATCGTCAACAGTTGCTGTCACCACGAAAATGGTTGCAAACAAGTCCTGATACGCAGCCACCGTTTCGTGTTGGCACCATGGCGAAGAAAAACATTGACTTCAACGATGATCTGAGGTCTTCAGCAACCAGAAGATGCAAAGTGAACAACGCATTTTGACACTGGTGTTTCCGTCTTCATCTCAGTGTTTTCCGTCTTGTGTTTCAACTGTGACAGAAGACGAAGCCATTGTTGCCACAGACAACATTCCGTTTGTTTTCTGGGAAAAAATAAGCATAAATCTTTTTCACCTTTGCCCTCTGTCAAAGAACCTTGATCTCTGTCTTTGCGCCAGCGATGTACAAGAAACCCTTGGCAGTAATTTAGAAGTCTTCGAAAATAAAAATGGCACCATCCAACCGATCAAGCCATTTGGTCAAGGTCTCAACCGATTCCATGGTGCAGAAAATTCCGCCAGACTCTTTTCCATGTATAGCACAAGTCCCTGAACCTCATCGTGGTTCGCACTTCGCCGCAGAACCAGGTGTGCGCGGAAGACGTTGAGAGCTCCCACATCTAGTCCAATATCGTCAGACTCTCCACATTTGGCCTTTCGTAGATGTGTTGCGTGTGAGTGGACTACCAACAGGATCTGATAGTTGGCTAATTGGGGTCAATCCCTCCTGACACACTGCGCTCAGAAACGGCGACGAACAAACACAGCAACAAAAGTTTCTCTCGAAGGGACAAACTTAACTGTTGAACTGTTGCCGTGGCGCACTCCCTTGCCGTGCAGAAACAAAAAAATTTATCCTTTCTGCAAACACGTGAAGGCTTCGGCAACTCCGTCTGCGCAAGATCTTGAGCTGTCGTCAGACAATAAGCGCTGCGAAGGCTGATGGAAGGCGCTTTCAATCTAGAGAGTGAATCAGCCCGAGAACAATCGGAGGAAAACGACGTGAGCAAAGATGGAAACCTGCCCCATTGGTCCGACCATTGCCGAAATGTCTCAGCCCGATTCTCAAAAGGCCGCACAGGGCTGCAGCCGATTCAGGAGTCGTCTTCCCACAGAAACAGGCGACATTGCACAGAAACATTCAACCGCGCAACTTTCGCGACAGAGGAATTTTGTTGGAAGAAATGAAAATACTGATTTCTGTGAATGCCAAACAGATGAAACCGTGAGACAAGATTGCTGCCATGCGCTGCATTCATTGGTAATCTGTGTACATTTCCTGAAGACCTGAGGTACAATGCTGCTGCTGTCGAGACAGCTTTGAATTAAGTCTGACTTCAAAGTGTGCTGGTGGCCATCGGAACCTTTCTTCGACGAGCAGTTGTGGTCCGAGGGACTCAGGCTAATTGGTCAGTAATGAACTACATGTAACGGTCAGTATCAAAGCGCTTTTGAAATCGGACTCCGCTGCTGAGTTTGGGAAACAGGAGACAGACGGCTGAAAATAGGACACAACAGTCCAAACACAAAAACTACTGCATTTGTCAAGCAACAGAGTTGCTCATCAGAAAGAAGGTCCCTGGAGTCATGTGGATCGTCCGGATTATAACCAGATTTGGCAAGAAACATGAGCGACCACTTTGCGTCAGACAATCGTTTGTGAGGACCCTCCTTTTCACAGTTGACGCACGTGCGACAAAAACTCAAATTCACAATCCAAAGATCATTCACACCGAAGCACTCACAGACGGAAGTCATCAACCTTCACGCGTCAGCCAAACCACTGAACGTGATCAACTGTCGTGTTCTTCCCATCAGGCTACGTCCCTAAAACTCACATCTCACGAGGGATGCGCCTCAGCACCCACAGGACGCGTGAACGCACCACATGCAGATGGTCTTGGATGAAAACTCAATATTTCTTCCTTCAGATACATAAATTTGAATTGATGTGACACCATCAAAGGCAGTCCGAGACCAGAAGTTTCTGAATTGGTCCCTAAGTGGGACTTCGTCCAAGCCGAGCTGTTGAACAAAATTCACAAACATCTGTTTGGTAAAACACTTCTTGAACAGCCCTATGTAAATGCATGTCGCTCGCAGACAAACCACCACCAACAACTGCACACCTTGGTTGTGTGACCAGAAGAGCAGACAGCTCACGTCTTCTTCCAACTCGCGAAGCCAGAGAACCACCTCTGTAGATTCCATGACTCTAGACACCATCCACAGAAGAAGAGCACAACATCCCGGGGGCACACCCTGGACGGCGAGCGCTGTTTCGCCGGAAGCATCCGTCATTTCTTCTCATCTCAAATGTAAAACTCATTCGAAAACAACCGATGAGGGTCAGTTTTCGCACGCGTGTGTTTAGGGTTCGCGACTGTTTGGAGACGGAACTTGTGCAGCAGGTCAAGAACCACGAAACTTACACCACTGCCGGCCGGCGATAGTTGTGAGCATCCCGGACTATTATTTTTATGAATATGCTTTCACAAAGGACTGAACACCTAATTACAGCAAGCCAACATTTGGAGAGAGTCCGTGGCAGCAGTGATCAGAAGATAATGGCTCTGGTAGCGCACCAAAAACAAACCCAAGAAAGCAATCGCTTTGTTGATACGGAGCACAGGGTTTCCACAACGCGAAGAGCTCTGCATTTCTTCCGTGTGTGTCCTTGGTCTGTTCATTGAAAAACAGAAGAAAACGAAACAAGCAAGACGTCGTGAACCAAACGGCACAGAAGAACCAACCAAAGCACCTGCGCTGTGTGGTTTTGGTGTTTGAGTAGCAGAAAAGCCACAAGAAACTTGTCTTCGCAGAGGTCCCGTGTAGCCAACGGTTTCTGGACCGAGGCACTCTCATCAGAGTGTCGATGTCGTTGTGTAAGTTGAGAAAAACACTTTTGCCCTTACAATCCCCAACCCACACTACCTCAGTTGCTGTTTTGTCAAGTTGTCCACTGTTATGTGCGTCAATTTATTCTTGCTGGGTCTCACAAGCCAGTTGTTGTTGGTTGATCGTTTCTCTCACACCTGAAGCCCCATGCCCATTCAGCAGCTAAACTTGAACGAAAGATCCAAATTCTCTGAAATTGGCACCTCAGCGAGGCAAATGGAGGAATGGCGTGTGATTCCAGCATCAAGACTTTTGTGCTCATCAGGAAGAGACAACATCTGGCTTTACAGGTGCCTCTCCTCGAGAAGCTGCGTCACGTCTCGCGCGTCTGCGTCGCGTGTGAGTTGTATCCCCTCCAAGGTACACTGCAGCTGTTCCGTTTTACCAGTGGATCGTGTCATCCAGGTGACCTGGGTGCAATGCTCGTCCAAAAGGCCAGAACTGAGATCTCAGGACAGTTGAGTGCCTTACCAATCTTTCTCGGGATTTGAGTCCCATGTTTTTTAGGTCAGTTGAATCTTGCTGTTTGTTTCAGGTTCAGCCCAGCCAAGGTAAGCCTGAGCCTCCACCCCTGTCCCGAAGCCGGTGTGTAGGGTGGGGGTGGGGGTGGGTCACACTGCTGCATTCCCGCTGAGTTTGCGGGTTGAGTTTTTTGGTCAGGGTTCTGAACCTCGCGTTGGTGAACAATGCAAGGGGGCAACAGTGTGACTGAATCATGATCACTGATGACTGTGTCAGCAAAACTGTCGAAGGTGTCTGCATTCCTGCTTTTGGGGACATTTCAGGTCATTTGAAGAGTGCGCATTCAGGTTTGTTCTTCAGTGCAACCGGATTGAGCAACTGAAACATCACCTGTTGGCACTGAAGGTGATTTTCTGGCGTTTGAGCTGTGGGCCAAGAAAAGGCACAAAAACGGTCTGCTTGTTGTGTCTTGGGTGCAACGAGGTCTTGAAAAACAAGACCGAACATTCTTGATTTTCAAGTGCAAAATGTTCAAAATGGTAGATTGAAAGATTTCTGTTTTGTACTGTCTTGAAAGTAAGCAATATTTGGTTTTCTAAGAACTTCCATCTCCAATGCTTGCTGGAATTGGGTACGCTCTTGATTAGATTCCATCAGTACTTGTATGTCATTTCCAAACATCAAACTGAGTACCAAGCACCAATGAGAGATTGTGAAGCCACATGAACAAACTGTTTATGATGTCAGCTAAGCTGACTGAAGCACTTTTGGTGATTCTATTTGTCCTCAGGCACTGATTTTTGTTGGAAGAAAAATGACTGAAAATGTCCAATTGACAAACTTTTGTAACATTGAGTTCTTGGAAACAAAATTTATAAAAGAGAATTGCACAACCCAAATTTTCTGCCAATGCGCACAGAAATCACAAGCAACACAATTTCTGGTGTGCATGCATTGCACGAAGCCGAGGCCGACAAGCTTGACTGAAGGAAACCCTGGTTCTGTCGTCTGCATGGCTCATTTGCAAGGCACAGAAGAACATCTGGGAAAAAACCCTTTCTGGCATAATTTGTTTCGTCAAATTCCACTGAATTTCCAAATAGATTTTCTTAGGGCTCTCAGCAAGAAACTTTCGCTCCCGATTTCTTGCGTCAAAAGATTGTGCTTTCACTTGTCAATTGGCGGACAAGCACATTGATGTGTGGAGTGGTATTGAGTGTATTTTGAGGGTGTTTCCTCCACACACTTCTGAGTAATTCGCTGTGGCACAGAGTGCGCACATCGGCCTTTGGCGAATCTCACGCGATTTCCCATCTCTGCTGCGACAATTCTGTGCGCAAAAAGCAATTTTGAGCGCAAATGAAACGCGACATCCAGTTACTTTGACGAGCGAAAGTTTCTTGTTGAGAGCCCCTCGCACTTCTGTTCGACTCGTACAGAGGTCTCATTTCAAGTTTTGTGTGGGGAATCAGGGAGACTGTCACCGAGTTCTCCCAAATCCATGGCATTATTGACATCCCACGCAGCTGTTGACGTCTGGATCACGTTGTCTCGGACAATGGTAAAAACAAAACAACAAAATTGTGACCAGCGCAAGAGTGATTATGATGAAGACATTTCTTTTCCTGTCCTTCACAGTTCTGTTTTCCATTCAGATTTTTGGCTTGTCCCATTTGGTGTTGTGCCTTTTCACAGTTCGCTCTCACAGCTGACTGAGACGTCACTGAACGTGTTGTCGCGTACCTTTCCTCTGCAATAGATTCCTGACAGGTGGTATTTTGTTGCGAGCTGATCACGTTGTCACTCAAAAGCTGTCAATTGGCCCTCTCTCAAAGAACAATGTTCCACGGAGAAAGATGCCCAATTGCCCATGGTTGAAAGCTCTGTGCAGCTCGAGTGCAGAATTGGAATCAGTTTTAGCCCACAACCGTCTTTTTTTGGGAATCATCCAGGGAATTCAGAACTTGAGGAAAGAGGTATTCTTCACATCACACGCAGCATTTCGTCAGCGAGGGTTATCCATCCCCCCGTGCAGTTCGGAGGTGTTTGGGGTTCTTTGTGCGAGATTAATTTTTTCGTGCGTCTGTGCAAGTCTGGTCTGTCAAACAGTACGAGAACGTTATCCACGGACAGAGTCAACTCATACAGATCACGACAGAGTTCCACAATCGATCGTCTGGGCTTCAAACTCGTAGATCCACGACTATCTGGTGAATCACACAATAACTTTTCGAGAGTTGTGTGATTGAACAAATTACCTTTTTTGTAACCTGGGAACCCATTTCTACCATGATGCGAGCACATCTGACAAGTTTTGTGACCGTACAGTTGTTGTCTTGTCTTTCACGAGTGTGTTCGTGGACGGTTTCACTGTGTGGATTGCACTTCGTCCAAGTTGAGGAAAGCTTCGTCCGCTTCAAACGCGTGAACAGAAAACATTCCACAAGCATCGAAGGTGCTCAGCGCTCCTGGTCACACCCGAACCAGCGTTTTTACCAACTGCTTGACTCAGGACCGCGGACCACGACGCCACCACGTGAAGTCGAGACGCAGTCTGTGGGAGCCGTCGAAGATCAGCGCTTCTCTGAGTTCAGAAAAAAAACGAAACAGAGAAAAGTCAACACCAAGACGAAGCTTTACTGGCTGCTTGGTTTGATCAATATGAGGTCTGATGGTTGCAAAAACAGCAGCACAACTGTGTCCTCACAGGGAGGCAAAACGTGGACGAAACCATTCTGGGCACCAAGCACGGATATGTCCCGAGGCTGAGTTCACTGAGGAAGTTTTGAGAACAGCAGAAGAACGAGTTGACAATAATCTTTTGCGCACCACCCAATAAAGAGAGATTTACGTGCTTGTATCACACCCCCGCCACTGCTGTGGTGTCTGGATACTGACATATTTGGTCACCAGGCCACCACATCAGTCGTTAGCCTGTCATGTGGCCATCGTGTGGCTCCCCAGCTGGGAGAATCTGGTTACGTTCTTGGAATAATCCGAAGTGGCAGTGTGCTGGAAAATATTGACAAATTTCTCTTGAACATGTGCAGTGCAACTCAATTAGTCACACTTGTCAAACTTGGGCACCTAAATTGTGACATCGTTTTGTTGAGTGACCAAGTTTCTTGTGCAAAGTTTCACTCTGGGCAGAAAACATGGACGAAGGCGAGCAACAAAACCTGAGATCATCAACATGGGTTCGAGATGTGTTCGAGATCTCAGGACTCCACACGCATCAAAATGAATCTTAGCAGGTCGGGAGGTCTGTGAATTAGACGGTGACAATTTCCTCCACAGAAGGTGCTGAAAGTTTGGTCTCAAGGATGCCTGCCAACACAGCAACGGCCCAGGTGGTTCTCCAAAAAGTTTCTTTCAACAAACACGCAGCTCCAGACCCGTGGTTCTCAACTGACTTTTCTGCTGAACAGATCACAGCATTTGGCCAGATTTGAATTTTAAGGAATACCAGGACGGGCTGCAGCAGCACTTGGCCTTTCGCGTGGATTTGTTCAGTTTTGTTTTCCTCACCCTCCAGTGCAACTGAACTGGTTGGATTTATGCAACAACTACACAAGGAAGAAAATCTTTGAATTCCATACACTCTTTTACTTCAGGTTCAAGGCTCTGGTGTCAGAAAACTGAGCGAATTCCCTGTCCAACTGAGCTGCCACTGAATCAAAATGAGTCTACTTGACAAAAAGCTGTGTCTCTGGAAGGACCAGAGCTATCAATCTGGAGAGTTCTGTGTGTCCAGAGTCAAAGCAGTGAAAACATTCTGGTCATTGAGAGCCATGTCACTGCGTGGGAGACTCACGGCTCCGCATCAAGAGACATCACAAACATCCAGGCAACAGGAAAAAGGAAAAACGTTTGCATCACGTGCAATCATGTATGAGCTGTCAGTCAGACCATGGTGCTGTGGTGTATATAGTTAGTTTTATCTGTGTAACATGTGCTTCAGCTGCGTCGTGATGAATTTACCACAAAGTCCATTCGTGTCCAATGTTTGGCTGCTGTTAATCTTGAACGTCAGAAATCCTGCTCAAGACACAGCTGACGCTTCTGATGCACCAAATCGTCAGCGCAACCGAGTCAACATGTTGCGGACTTCACAAGGTTTGCAGCTCTGCATGTTTGTTGGGGTTTCGCCTTGAGACACACGTGATACTGCATTCTCGCCTCTTATTTTGAGTTGCTCTGACGTGAAGGGTTTCTTTGTCAAATTGTCCCCAAATCAAGTGAACCGACGTGGGTTTGTGTCCTTGACAACATGATGAAAATGCTTTTCGTGTGAGGCAGTACATCTCTTGTTGTTTGGGTGGCACACCTGTGATTCGTTCCTTCCCCACAGACCAAAGCACGGGTGAACAACGCATTGAGTCGAGACGCTTCCACAAGGACGCGCGCAGCTGTGCAAATAATTGACCACAAAATGTCCCAGTCTGTTGAAATGCAGCTCGCTCCAATCAAACGAATCAAACTTTCATTGCTCTTTACACCAGGCATGACCAAGCCTTTTGTTTCAGCTTGGAAACAGGGATCCAAATTTACCAGTCAATTTGAAACGTAAATTGTTGGGTAGTAACTCATTCATCCTATCTTGTTTCCAGTGACAGCTATTGAATGGTAAAAGTGATCACGGAAAGGTTCAGGCCATGAACCTGACACAAATCAAAGCTCCAGATTTATGGTCAAACGGTGTTTCGTGAAAGAGCTCTTGATTCTATTTTCATGTAAAGCTGGAATCTTTGTGGCCGAACACACAGCGCGTCACCACAATCTTCTGTTTTGCCTCTTGAAAGTGACATTGATATCAATAGGTTGCTCCTGATAGCCACTTGTACATTCTTTTCACAGATAAAAGTGAAAAACATGATGATAAATTACCACTTTTCAGCAAATGGTGCATTGACTTTTCAGTTGTTCTTCTTTCTGAGCAGCGATGCCCAACAGAGTCGTTTTGCACTGACCAAATGAGCAGATGAAGAAAGACGCCGGCAGGCTTCTGAGACTCCGAAACAAACGATGTGTGGACAGATTTTCTGCACCAGTGTTTCTGACTGTGACTGATTCAAAAAGTTCATTTCAGAATGCCGTCCCACTGTCCGTTGTTGAGCGGGATCGATAAGCGGTGGAGGCAGGACATGTGGCTCGGCTCGTTCCTCCGAGAAACACGGCGAGGCTGAGCAAACACTGCGCGTTCAGTGTAACAACACCAACATTGATCACCTCAGTTTTCTGAAAAAAATACCACTTGTCTCTGGTATCCGGCTGACATGTGTGTCGAGGCAAATTAGTGCAGCTCTCCTGTTCATTGAGAGCCTATGTTTCAAAGCTTGAAAAGAAGGTTTCGTTGCGAGGGGACGGGAACATTGTCACAAGAACGCAGTGTTTCCAACGTCATATGAAGCAGCACAAAGACGATGAACCCAATAAAGATGTCCGTCTTGTGGGATTCTATGATTGACAAGCCATATGAGGAAAGCACGGGATGGAAAAGGCCGATGCCGTGTTTCGGCAAGCCCTTATGAGATGTTTTCCAGAGTGGAACTCATTTTGAGGAAGCTCCCTCAGCACCTGTGGTCTCAGGTTTCGTGCGATACGAATTGGTTTTGCCACGCGACCAAAGTTCGCCCTGTTTTCATCAAGAAATCGATCCGTGTCAAAAGGTCCAGATCCAATCAGTTCGGTGACAGCAGAACACATAATGAAGCACGTGTGATTCTTACCAGCGTGTTTGTTGGCCACTTCTTCGCGCAACTGGCTGGAGATGTCATCGGGCTTGATCATGTCCAAGTCAAACTGGATGCCTTTGTCCTTCCGAATTTTCACCACCATCGCACTGACGGCCAGATAGCAAAACTTAGTCGCCACATTTTTGTGCCCGTCGGCAGCGTAAATGAACTTGACCGATTTCCACTGGTAAAACTGAAAAGCGCTGATGATCACGTCTCCGAGGGAGGCGAACGTCATGTGGACGCGAGTCAACGACGGGAAGTTCTCGACGGGAGAGGACGCGTTCTTGTTGCCGAAGTCGTGCGCGAACCCGCCGGCCGAGATGACGGGCAGATTCCACTCGGGCGCGAAGCGCGCCACGGGCGCGAGCGCGTAGTCGCACGACGGGCCGAAGAAGACGTGCACGTTCCTGTTCATGTAGAAGTTGAACGCCGCCAGCGGGCCCCATTTCCCACTACACTTGGAATCCGAATACTTCACAACCAGGTTGTGATTGGGAAGCAGAACTCTTCGCTGCACTTCCTCAATTGCGATTTTGATCGCCGGAGCACATTTGGCGATGGAAAACATGAGCGTTGTGTCGTTTGGGAGGATCGCTGCGATGGTGATGTCTCTCGCCTTCTCCTCTTCGGCTGAAATTCCTGTCAGTGAGAGCCCGACAGCAACGAAGCAAAGAAACTGCATTTCGAAACTGAACTTGGGCATCACACACAAAACGTGTCTCTTGAGCTCCGAAATGAGACGCCTTCGAACAGGACTCATTTTCCAGCTGAAAACTCGCGGTGAACTGATTGCGTCAAGACACTAGATGAACACGGAACAGGTCCTCCATTATTCCACATCGCTAACCCAACAAAGGGCTGTCTCCCTTGTAAATAGATTATCTATTTACTATCAAGCAGCAGGCTGCGAAGACTACAATGGAGTGAAGTTGTTTCTCTTCCATTTCCTGCGGACTGAGCCCCATATGCAAACACAATGGCTTCTGTCACAGCCTGTGAATCACCGTTCAGTCTCGTTGCGTTCGTGTGTGAGCACCTTTCGCAGGTTTGGTTGAAGTTGCACACCACAAAGTTCTGAGGGAACAAGTTTTTGTTCCCACCATTCGCGCATTTAAATTGCGAAAAAGAGCCTCCTTCCCAGACGGATGCGCCCTTGATTGGCACTGCACAAGGAAATCACAATGGCTCCTGTTCAAACGTGTGTCCTGAATCCTCCAGTTTCTCTATTGATTGCGTCTTCTCAAACACAACGCAAAGCATAAACTGTTGAACATGGAGTGCATGTTCTCCCTCCCTGCGTCCTCTTGCAAAGGACCTGGTGTTATGTCAGCGGGATATTCCGCGGAGATGGAGGCAGGAGTTGCAGCGGAGGCGGGTTCAGGCTTGTCATGGAGAAGTCTCTGCGGTCGGCGTGGTCAGAGGGTCGCCACGTTCAGCCTTTTCCTTGACACCTCCGGAAGCGCCTGCATGCGATTTCGCCATGGTGACACCGGCATGCACCTCGGCTTGTCCACGGTTTTCGGCTTGGTCCACGATGAATGAATGGAATATCCACCTGAGATCTCGTGGGCATGTTTTCCACAACTTAATGCACTTTCATTGTTTGCATGTGATAAAGTAGATCGCCCTGATTGATAAGATTACTTCCCAAATTGAAAATGAATAGCTCTGTTTGCTGCACCTCAGCGCGATATTTAGGTGTGAATAAGTGATGCTGAGAACTCGACATCTGTGTCAGTTTGCTCGTAGATAGTGTCAGCGGTGGGTTTTATAGCAGACCAAGCCGACCATGCAATCAGCCTCAGTAATACTTCACAGGATCATCACTTTCCATCCTTTTATCTGTCTAAAAACCATTGCTCTACATGTTGGTGGTTACTTCAGAAGCACAACACATTTGGCAGATAGCCAGTGGTCTCAGCTCAGCAAGCAGGCTTTCCTCCCTCGTGCTCCCGGCGAGAGCAGCACTCGTTTTCATGTTCTGAGCAGTAATCGTTCAACTCCTTGATTACAACTTAAAATTCTGAGAAGTCAACCTGGAGAAAAGGAAGCCCCGGCTCAGCGCACAATGATGGCTCGGACGCCTCGCCAGAGCTTCACAATCAGAAGAAGCTTCGTGAACAGAAATAGCCACTCGTGAACCACTAAATCCAGAGGAGGTGAAGATGCACTCGTATCCGAGCATCCTTTGTCTGCAATTTGTTCCGAGTGAAGTGACCCATGGCTACAAATCAGTGTTGGCTGCGATGAAGAGTGCCGCGCGGCCTGCCCAGATTTCCAGGTGCTCGACAGGCAACTTTCACGTCGGACCAAGTTACCAGAGATCCAGCTTCGAGCGAGAGTAGATTGACTCGCCACCCCAGTTGATTTATCCCTGTCATTGTCTCGTGACGTCTCCTCAGGCTCGAACACTCCTCGGGTGTGCGGTTCCTTCCTCCTCCGTGTTGACCTTCTTCTCCAGGCTTGCTATTTCCAACAGGGAATATAGATGACCACTAGGAATTATGCCTGGCAGCTGAGTACATACAACCTTTCGCGGAAAACACTTGTTGAGCAGTGGGGTTGTGATAACGCGACATGAAGCACACATTTCATCCGACGCACACCAGTTCTGCGTTTCAGCAGCTTCGCCGAGACCCAACTTTTTCACAGATGAAAGTTTGCCGAAGCTGCGTTGCTCGGTGTTTACCTGCCTGCGCCCCACAACACAGTTCGTATCAATTGCGGATCGCCTCCAGAGATGTTGTTTCTTTCACCAGAATCATCAGAAGAAAGGTCTGCAAGAAAACCAGCTGCATACATTGCAGGAAAAGATCTCGGCTGCTCTTGGGACTTCATGAAGCGCAGGGGACGTGCCTCGTGGAAGACGAGCACGCAACGGCAGAGTCTTTCGTGTGTTGCTTTGAGGCAGTGATTGTGTGTGTCATTCTCAATCGTGTCTGCATGATGTGTGACATGACCAGGAGATATTTCTGGAATCCTCTGCTGCTGAAGATTCGCTCTGTGAAAAGGCTCCGCCCTTGGTCAAGATTTACGAGTGTGCGAGTGTATTCTCTTACGAGGCCTGTCAATTATGTTGCCACTGTTTCGCCGAAATGAAGCACATTTTTGAGGATGTAAAATTGCCAACTTTAATGCCAACAAAGAATGAACTTGTGAACATAAAGCAACAGTAAAATGCCAACAAAACAGGCAACAATGGAAGTCAAAATGGACTCTAAATTTCAACAGCATGCGGTCAGTGGCGAATCACAGGCAAAGTTTGTCAGTCAATCTTGCTCTGAGTCAGAGGAGGTGTTCTCCTCGTCCAGTGGCTCATCTGGGACAGAGACATGAGCACCCTCGAAGTAGTCTCCATCCCTGGCAATGCACTTTTTCCATCTGGTGACCAAGTCAGTGAAGCACTGGGTGTAAAATTCTTCTGGGAAATTGCGCAGGATTCTTCTGGTCTCATTCTGCAGTTCAAGGAGATTGGCAAATCTGTGCCCGCACAATTGTTCCTTGAGCTTCGGAAACATCGCAAAATCACAGGGCACGAGGTCTGGGGAGTAGGGGGGTGCGCCAGGAGATCGATCCCCCACTCCCCAAACTTGGCAAGGGTGAAGACTGAGGTGTGTGGCGAGGCGTTGTCTTGATGAAGCAACAGATTGTGACACCCGTCTGCTTTCTTGGCCCAAAGATGAGGCCTTTTCTGGCGCACTGACTCCTTCATTCTGGCCAATGTTTCGCAGTAATCCTCTGATCTGATGGTGTCTCCGGGTTGCAGGAACTCACAGTGCACTGTCCCTTGAAAGTCAAAGAAGAGCGTGAGCATCGTCTTCTGTTGTCCACGTTGTCTGCAAGCCTTCTTGGGGGGTTCTTCATTGGGCAGGACCCAGGCTGATGACTGGCGTTTTGTCTCGGGCTCAAATGTGGCAATCCATGTTTCATCTGTGGTGATGATGCGGGCGAGGACATCTCCAGGGTCTTGTCTGACCAGTGCCAAGTTCTCCTCACAGATTCTCTTCCGGAAAGCCTTTTGCTTGTCAGTCAGCAAATGGGGAACCATGCGGGCACTCCTCCTGCGAAGCCTCAAGTCCTTCTTCACAATTGTCCACACAGTTCCTCTTGACATGCCTGTTGCGCTTGCGATGCCACGGATGCTCCTGTGTCTGTCCTCCTGCACCATCTGCTGAATCTTGGCTGTGTTTGGGTGAGTTCTCACTGTTCTGGGCCTTCCACTTTTCGGTTTGTCTGCAGTGTCCTCTTGACCACTCTTGAAACGTTTCCACCACACTCGCACTTGAGATTCTGACATTGTGTCACCTCCAAACACGTCTTTCAGTCTCCGGAAGCACTCAACAGCTTTGAGACCACTTTTGGTTAAAAATTTGAGGCTCACACGCTGCTCGTGCCTTCTTTCTTTGCTCATGGTGGCACCCAATGCGAAGGCAACAAGCAACAAGGTGGAAAACTTCATTTGAAAACACTTGGAACAAATTTACTCACAACCATGCGAAGCACACACGTCTGTTCGCCAACACAGAAATCGCCGACCTACTTCAGTGACCTCTGAGATCGACCTGATCACTTGCGGGGAGATCCTGATTGGTGTCAAGTGAAGAGCAGGCTTTGCCCTTGCCATGCCAAAAAATTCAGCCAAAAACGTCAATTTCTTCGGGTTCATTTCGGCGAAACAGTGGCAACATAATTGACAGGCCTCGTATCTACCGAGAAATCTACACAAGCAGCTTGAATCGTTGGATGCGCGCACCTACGAGTGCGTGGTCACTTGTGTTTCACATGGGCCAACATTCACAAGCCTTGATTGATGCAACGCCTTTGTTCCCTTTGTTAACGTTTGTGACCCAAGCTTTTTGCTTGCTGTGATTGAAATGAGGAACATTTGTCTCAGTCTCAGGCTTGCTGCAGTCAGGGAAAATACGACTCACAGTGTAATGCTGTGCATGCATGGGTGTTGTACCTCAAACGTCCTTGTGCTTCCAGGCAAACAGCAGCTGTGTTGCTGCGACAACTCTCGAGAGATGCCAGTGTTCCCGCGTAGAGACGGAGATAGAGAGCGCGCCGTGTCCCCGACCACTCGGCAATATTGAGTGACTTTCCTCAAACGCCTTTGCACAACTAATTGCAGTTCTGAGTATCAGGATCGCACTTCTTCGCGGGAGAAAAGTGCTGGCTTGTCACTTAAGTCCTGTGAACCCGGGAATTAACCCACATTTCCCGCTTTAGTCACAGCCACTCATCGAATTAGACAGCTTCGTGTACGGCGATGACTCGCTGGCTTCACTAAAAATTGGTGTATAAAACTAAAAACTTTTTCATGTCTGATCACAGGAGTGTCCATATTGTGGCTCCTTTGGGACGGATGTTGTGAGCAAGATGAAGTCTGAGTGATTGAGACGAAGCTGAGCCACGAGACCGGACGCTCCGACTCCATCGTGTGGCAGCCTCGCAAGACAAGGTTCGGAGGGTCCATGGAAAGACCGTGTTTTGGATTGTTGACAGTTCACGACGTCTCAAGAGGTGTACTGTGGTTTGGTGTCTGAAACTTCAAGGTCTCTCAATGACTTTATGGCGGCAATTTAACCCTCCGGCAAGAACTGACCCATGTATTTTGCATGAATGAGAAGTGATGCCTTTGGCCTTCAAGTTCATGCCTGATGACCACGCTGAAAAAAGTCCACACCGTCAGGAAGGCTTCTCCAACATTTTGTAGCAATGACAGACACCAAACCAGTTTCAGATCTGCTTCTGAACAGGCTGGACGCACCTGTTTTTTGACCTGGGAACTCAAGCACACGATTTTTGTGACGATAAACTGCAACTGAAAGAAGGCGATGTTCTCGTTTGTCTTTCAAACAGTCAAACTATCAAAGCTTGACAACTCAAGAACACGTCAATTGCCGTCGCAAAGTCACGTATTCAATAGATCTGCACAGGATCTCGACAGGCCACAATTCTCCGTTTCCGGAGCCTCTGTTCAAGCTACTGTTCAAACAGGAATTTTGTTTGAGCTGCCGGTTGCTGGTTGTAACTTCCAGATGACCACCAATATAGAGCCATTGATGACCATTTGTGCGCAAAAACTGACTCCAGCAGGAGGTTCAACTGTGGCGAAGGCACGGGTAAAGGGGCCAGGACACCTGCTTGTGTCCTGAGTCGGACTGAGTGAACATGTGCACAAGAGAATCGTTTCACAAGCTTTTTCAGAAAGTTCAGTTGGTCAATGCATGAAGGAACCGCAGTTTCGGTTGTGAAACTCATCTGAAGACCGAGCGAGTCGCAGCTGGTTTTGTCTGATTGCTCAGCTGTGACAACTCCACAGAAACACTAGAAACGTGTGAGAAGCTCTTCTCACATGATTCTCTCAAATTGACTCAAGTCGGTCCGAAAACAATTGAAAATTTCCAAAGAATTTCAAGCACAGCTTTACTTGACTGCCAACAGCTGATTGCTCAAACCACTGGTGACGTTTGTGACGTGAGTTGCGTGTGAAGGGCCACTTGGTTCCAGCTGGAGTTTTGCTGTGCTTTTTCGAAAGTACAAATGAACGTTTTGTCGATTTTGTTCTTGGTGAACAGAGAGACCATTTCTCTGCTGGATGGAACCCATTCAATCTTCAGCTCTGGCTTTCTCGTTTTCGTGCAAAAAAATATAAGAACTGTCGGATTGAGCGCCCATTGTGACCGAACTATGCGTGGTGTGGACATGAGCGAAATTGTCCCCCAGTGTGCTGCGCGACATTCACATCCATCTACATATTTCATGCACTCTCTCACAGCCTCTCCACAACGGTGCAAAGTTGACTGTCATCACTAACTGAACCGAGCCATCACTCTGCTGATGCCCATGTACGCGGTAAGAGCCATAGAAAGAGTTCCCGCTGGTTCCTGCCATTTTCCGTGTCTTACCGATCCATCGCAGTCGGTTGTGAACTTTCCTTGCATCCGGAAATGGGAACATATAAAAACAATGTGCGCCATTATTGCGTGGGATTTGTAGCACTCAGGTCGAGTCGAGATGTTCTTGACTTGAAAAGCAGAAGGCTTCAGTGGTCCGCCCTGTCCGGTAGGAATGTAAGGTTGCAGGGCCCTGAACTTCTGGTGCTTCCCCCATCGTCCCTTTCGTGTTCTCT